>VFQM010002846.1_pt1 | contig 11947 bp, 8 predicted proteins | sample 3512391 | NCBI WGS metagenome assembly VFQM01 (sample SAMN10412369, study PRJNA504923) | tailings metagenome | isolation source: Replicate 1 from Balatoc abandoned mine | place: Philippines
CCGTTCATCGACTCACGGCGGTACAGCTCGTCACCCTCGAACGGCCAAAGCTGGCCCAACTTCTTTGGGGGGATGGGTATGTTGAGAGGCGGGACCTCAAACTACTTCAGGACAGTCAGCCAGTCTCTACCAAGGCGTTTGAAAGACACGCAGGCTGTCGATTTTGCCCCGTTTGCTGGCGCGCGGAGGGGGCTAACCATCACTTTCGGGACGCTTGGGACAGCCCCATCTGCCTCCATTGCGATGTTCACCAAGTGATGCTTGTCGACAGCTGTCCGGAGTGCAACACGGCCCTGGACTACCGTCGCCTCGTTTCCACATGCGATTGCGCATGCGGTGCGAGCCTCTCCGCCTTCACTGCGACGCCGGCTGCTTCGCATCTGTCCGCTGCACTTCAAGCATTTGGAGCCACTTGCTCTGCGCGGGTCAATCGAGAATTCCAGGAACTCGCCGCGACCACGGTCATCAGGATGGCGAGGCACGCTTTCAGTCCCGAGATGCATGCTCGATCAATCGATCCGCACGTCCCCTTCGTCACGCAGGTTGACTTCGCGCGTGCTCGCCCATGGTTCAACAACTGGCCCAATGGCTTTAAGCGAGCCTGCAGGAAAGCAGGTTGGACCGCAGCCAACATCGTGGAACACGATAGAAAGCACTACTTTGCTGCCCACGCCTTCACAGGAATCGATTCAGCGATGGATGAGTTCCTACGCGAACCTCGTTCACGGTCGCCTGACAAATCGGCTAGACCTCGCTGGTTGACGCCCTTTCCGCGAGTGTTTTTTCCACTACCGATACCATCCAAGCGGATGTCTTCACTCGGGGAGATCGACGCGAGCGAACGCAGATCGGCGCCAAGGCCGACTTCAAATCAGTCACCGAGTGGTGTTTGGCCCGTGCTGCTCATCGCATGCTATGGCGCGCAGGTTCAGAGCGGAGGTCAGCGGATTGCCGTTTTATCGAGAGCATCTGCCCGGACGATTCTTGAGACAGTCAACGATGTCCGTGTTCGCGACTTACATCTTGCCCTTCACTTGCTACTGCGGCATCAAGAGGTGCTGTTGCGAGCCAGATTCCGGCGCGTCACGGGAGCCATAACGCTCGTCGAAGATGGCGATGCCGCTCCCAACCCCTCCAATCAACTGGTGGACGGAGGCGAGTCCCTCGGCCTCCTGTCGAAGACTGACCCTGGCGCGCTCGCAGACTGGTTTGTCAGGGATTGCCTTGATGACAGCGTCGAGGTGAATCTCCGCTGTCTTTGGAGGTTGGCCGGAATGCGCCTGGCTATGGATGCCTACATCTGGTTGAGATGCATGGCAAGGGACGGCGTGACACGTGGTCGTGCTACGTGGGAACAGTTCCGATCGGTCGTCGGGACAGAACAGTCGGCGCGGACGTTCGGTGCGACAAGTCGCCGCGCGCTTGGCCATCTGGTCGCGAACTGCTCAGACCTCAATGTCTTGCCGAACTCAGAAGGGTTCACCTACGAGCTGGGCCCCAACTTCATCCTCAACGGGCAGTAAAAGGACGGTCATCATCAAGATTGATGACGGCATGCGCCTGGTGCGACAGCATTTCAGTACGACCAAATCTGCGATCATTTGCGGACAACAGGCTTCGATTCGGGAGGATTGATGAAGGCGGAGCGACTTGATCTGCGGCATGCCGTCAATGCAATCTCGGACGTGATCCAGAACCGGCCGATGCCACTTCGAGAGTTCGACCAGATCTACATGAAGGCCGGTGACATGGTCATGCAGTCCGAGTACATCGCTCGGCGCTTCGACGGCAAGGACCTGCTGTTTGTCGGCGACGGCGACGCCATCAGCCTGTGCATCGCCTACCTCCGGCAGCGAAAGGTCTTCAGCTACGGCCCCAAACGCATCCAGCTGGTCGACTTCGATGAGCGCATCGTTCACGCGGTCGAGCGCTTCGCGGACAAGGAGGGACTCAGCGAGGTGATCTCGGCCCGCCTGTACAACTGCATCGACGCTTTCCCCGAAGACCTCATGGGACAGTTCGATGCGTTCTATACCAATCCACCCTGGGGCGCGAGCAACGATGGCGAGAGCGTCAAGGTGTTCGCTGAGCGGGGGATCGAAGGTTTGCGCGCTGACGGTGAAGGCGTGATCGTGATCGCCGACGACCCGAAACTCGATTGGGCGAAGCGTGTGCTCAAGGCAACGCAGACGTTTACCGGCAACATGGGCTTCTTCGTGCAGGAGATGCAGTCGCAGGTCCACCTGTACCACCTCGATGACGCGCCGGAGTTGCGTTCTTGCAATCTTTTCATCCGGTCGGAGCCTGGCCGGGTGCCTGTGGCCAAGAGCTACGAGCTGCATGGCGCCAGGCTGGAGAACTTCTACGGGCGAGAGCAGAAGCTACATGTCCGCTACGTCCGCGAGAAGGGGCGTGTCGACTACGGCAAGGCCCCCAGCGAAACCTACGAGATCGAATACTTGGAGAAGACCTGATGTCCTACCAGCTACAACCAGGCGCGGGCTTCATCTTCATGAAGGTAGGAGTCCATGCGCAGGAAACCCTGACCGACATCATTGCGCGCAAGCAGCGCGAGCTGAAGGACGCGGGAGTGTCGTTCTGGGGTTACGGAGGTAACACATGCCACCCGACGACCAAAGTTCAGCCCTTCGTCTCGAAGCTGGCTGCCCACGGCCAGGAGGTCTACCTGTGCATGCACGAGATGGTCTCCAAGCACTGGGCGGAGCCTGTTCGCGCCGAGGAGTACAGCGAGGACGGCGTGACCTGGAAGAAGGTGCCGGCGCCGATCAACGTGCGTGGGTCGCGTTATGCGCTGGTTCTGAAGTCGCTTGAGCAGACCGACTTCGAATTGAGCCTTGGGCACACAAAGGTCGGCATCGGTCTGCAGGAAGGACGGCCTGGGGTCGAGTACATCCAGGGGCGAGTCGACAAGGCGTGCCTTGAACTGACCCCGGGGGCCCTGGTTCCGCCAGCCGATGACCGTGTGCTGAAGATCGGGCTCGCAGCGGCACTTGACGCGCCCTACGCGGTGTTGCTTCGCTGAGGTGACCGAGCCTAGGCCGGAACGAACCCTGGCGCCCTCGCTTGCACAGCGCGCAACTTACGTACGAGCGCCCCTTCGAAGGCAGCTTGGTCCGAGCCGGCCTCTTCGACCACATGGAACACGGCTGCGTCGCACCCTTTGCCTGCGTCGATGCGTGCGTGCAGGGCAGCAAGCCCTAGCGATTGGATCGCTCTGAGCAGCAGGTACTCCAGCGGCAGCAATCTGCCTCGCAACTGCGCCACCTCGGCGACGTGGAGAGCCAGAACCGGCAGGCTGGCGATGGCTTTCTTGTCGCCCGTTGTCACGAAGGGCAGGCCCCGGTGGATGGCCACGCTCGCGAGCATGGCCTCGCCACCGTCGAACGCCAGACCGTGCGTCTGCGCTGCCGCAGTGATCGTGGCCGACAACAGCTTCTCCGCCTCGGTCAGCTTGTCGATCGTGGGGATCGCAGACAGGGTCTTGAAGAGCCGCCGTGCCGGCTTGCCTGGGCCACCGGCACGTTGCTCGCGCACGACCTGGTTGTCAACACCCGCACTGCGCGTCATCGAGCGCATCGTGGCGCACTGCGCCAGCGTGTAGCCAAGCGCGGTGATGCACTCGCTGAAGCAGTCGAGAACAGAGAGCTTGATCAGCACGTCCGCGTCAAGCAGCAGACGGTAGGGGCTGGCCTCTGTCATGCGGCAGCCGCGACCGCGTCGATGTAGGCGCGATCCTCGGAAGACAACATCTCCGGGTCGAGCTGGGTGCGAAGCGCCCGATTGATCTGGGCCGTGACCGCCACATCGTGGTCCGGCAACATCTTCAGGGCGGCGCCCGCCAATGGCCAGCGATTCGACTGGCGGCCGAAGCACAGAATGATCAACCCAGGGTCGATACGCAGCGCGTGCCCCGTTGAGATGGCCTTCTCCACCAGTTCCCTGGCGGTGCCCTTGTCGGCCGGGCCTTGCACATTCAGGACCGGCTGACCAGTCAGAAGCTCGAAGGCGAACCGGTCTGCCGCCACTTCCTCGTCGTCGGGCGGCACGCCATCGTCGCTCTCATCGGGGTCGAGCGTCAGCGCCTCAACGATCGAGCGGCCGTCTCGCACATGGCCAAGGGCGATGTGGCCCAGCTCGTGCGCGATGTAGAACGACACCTGCGCCGGATGAGTCGGCTTGCGAGCCGTGAAGATGGCACCGCGAGCACCGACGCTCGTGGTCATCGCAGCCATGCCCTTAATACCGGCGGGGAACGCCGTCAGGTGTGCAACAGGTATGCCGAAGGCCGCGCAGAGTGTCAGCAACTGACCGAAGCCCACCCAAGGCTCGGCGGCGCCTTCCAGCAAGAGGTGCCGTAGCTCCAGGGCCGCAGAAGGCAGTTCGTGCGTGCCTTCGGGCGTAGCAGCCAGAAGAAGCCGCGCCAGCCCGCTGCCGAAGCCGTTCGCCGCGCGTTGCTGAGCTTCCGACAGCGCGAGATGCTTGAACTTCGGGCGCCCTACGTCCGAGAGCTGCAGCGGTGCGTCCTCGTCGAACAGACTCAGCGGCTCGATGGACAGGCGCTGCGCCAGACCGAGCTGCAGGTGCAGCCAGGAAGAATCGGACTCCTCTGCCTGATCGTCCCACCAGTCAGGCAGGCAGGTGCGCACGAAGTCACCGGCGAAACCGGCAACCTCAAGTCGCTTGATCAGGGTCTCGGTCTTCGACATGGGAAAGCTCACTTTGAGGATACCGCTTGCCGGATCAGATCACCGACGGCCGTGATCGCAGTGGCCAACCGGTTTGCATGCTCGGTGCTGCCATCCCAGGTCCGCAGGACTGCGTCCCGGACGACGGCCGGCACTTCACTGGCTGCTTGAGTGCTGTTGAGGCCGATATTTGCGAATTTGCAAATCTGCTTCACAGCCTTGCCGTAGCGCTTGCGGGGCTCGCCATCGCCAAACAAGCGATAGACCGATGAGAGATCAACCCCCGCACCCAAGGCAATGTCCTCATAGGCAATGCCGCGCTCTTGCTGCCAAGATCGCAGTTCCGACACGACTTCGATGATGGGTCGGCGACTTTGCATTAGTGAGCTGCAAGTCTACAATATTGCGAATTCGAAAGGAACCCATGCCACTACCCGACTACTTCATCTGGACCCGATACGGGACCGAAAGTGGCGAGGCCGTTGAGTCGATCCTGGCGCGGAAGGAGCAGGAGCGACAGGCCTCCGGCGGCATCTTCCTGTGGGGGATCGGAAACAGCGTCGCGCCGTCCGTTCGCAAGCTGCTGGCTCGTCTGAAGGGCCGCGATCCCAGCGTCGTCTTCTCGCCCATGCTCGCGGCGCCCCGTGCGGTTGATGTGGCCCCCGCCGATGTTGTGGTTTGGCAGTCCGCCCGAGGCATCGATGAGCAGGAGTGGGAGATGCCCGCCGGCACGCTGGTGACGAGCCGAAGTGGTGCGGCCGGCGTCATCAAGTCCCGGCACTACGCGCTCGTGTGCCAGCGAAACGAGGCGCTGCGCGTGAATGACAGTGGCGACCGGTTCGCCATTGCCGACTTGGCCAACTTCGCGTCCGGCAACCCAGTTGGGCACTCTCAGGTCACCGCAGTCGTCCACCGAACCGGCCGGTCCGCCGATGGGCCCTACGTCGCAGCCGTTATCGCAACACTTGCCTACCCATACGTCGTCGAACTGAGCGATCCGGTGAAGGTCGATCCGTCAAAGCTGACACCTGCCCGCATCAGGTCCGTGAAACGGCCCAAGCAGCTTCCGCTGGAAGTGTCCTGACAGCACGGCCCGCCGATAGCCGTAAGCGCTAACCGAGCCCAATGAACCAGCAAGTCCTCTCTTCCCTGATCTGGTCCGTTGCCGACCTCCTTCGCGGCGACTTCAAGCAAAGTGAGTACGGCCGCGTCATCCTGCCGTTCACTGTGCTGCGTCGCCTGGATTGCGTGCTCGCGCCGACCAAGGAAGCTGCGCTGAAGGAGCATGCCGACAAGCGCAAGGCGGGCATCGCGTTCGAGCCTTTCGTTAAGCGAAAGACCGGCCTGGACTTCTACAACGTCTCGTCGCTGGACATGGGCAAGCTCATGGGCGACCAGGACAACATCCGCGCCAACCTGGACAGCTACATCCAGGGCTTCGCGCCCGACGTGCGCTCGATCTTCGAGCACTTCGACTTCGCCGCCACCGTCGAGCGACTGCACAAGGCCAAGCTGCTCTACCTCGTGACCGAGAAGTTCTCGGCCATCAACCTGCACCCCAAGAGCGTGGACAACGTGAAGATGGGGCTGGTCTTCGAGGAGCTGATCCGCAAGTTCGCCGAACTGTCCAACGAGACGGCTGGTGAGCATTTCACGCCGCGCGAAGTGATCCGTCTGATGGTGAACCTGCTGTTCATCGAAGACGGCGAGGCGCTGACCAAGCCCGGCGTCGTGCGCACCATGTACGACCCGACGGCCGGCACCGGCGGCATGCTCAGCGTGGCAGGCGAGTACCTGTTCGAGCTGAACCCCAAGGCGCGGCTGACGCTGTTCGGCCAGGAGCTGAACCCGGAGTCACACGCGATCTGCAAGGCCGACATGCTGATCCGGGGCCAGGACATCAGCAACATCGTGCTGGGCAACACCCTCAGCGACGACGGCCTGCTCGGCAAGCTGTTCGACTACATGCTGTCCAACCCGCCCTTCGGCGTGGAGTGGAAGAAGATCGAAAAGGCCATCCGCGAGGAATACGAGAAGCACGGCTACAACGGCCGCTTCGGGCCCGGCTTGCCGCGCGTGTCGGACGGCTCGCTGCTGTTCCTGCTGCACCTGCTGAGCAAGATGCGCCCCGAGAAGCAAGGCGGCAGCCGCATCGGCATCGTCCTCAACGGCTCACCGCTGTTCACCGGCGGTGCCGGCTCGGGCGAGTCGGAAATCCGGCGCTACGTGCTGGAGAACGACCTGGTGGAGGCCATCGTCGCGCTGCCCACCGACATGTTCTACAACACCGGCATCAGCACCTACGTGTGGGTGCTGAGCAACCGCAAGCCCGACGACCGCAAGGGCTTCGTGCAGCTCATCGACGCATCAGGCTTCTGGCAGAAGATGCGCAAGAGCCTGGGTTCCAAGCGCAAGGAGATGAGCGACGAGCACATCGGCATCGTCACCAAGCTGTTCGGTGATTTCGTCGAAGCCAGCCTCGTCACGGTGATGGATGCCGACGGCGAGGAAGTGGGCAGGCAGGTGCTGATGGATGGCGAGACCCTTCCCAAAGCATCGAAGGGCGGCAAGGTCAAGTCGGTGCCGGTGTCACGCATCTTCCGCAACGAGGAATTCGGCTACCGCACCATCACCGTGGAGCGGCCCCTGCGTGACGCCAAGGGCAAGCCCATCCTGGGCGAGAAGGGCAAAGGCAAAGGCAAGCCGCAGCCCGACAGCAGCCTGCGCGACACCGAGAACGTGCCGTTGGCCGAGGACGTGGAAAACCACTTCAAGCGCGAGGTTCTGCCGCACGCGCCCGACGCGTGGATCGATCACGAGAAGACCAAGGTCGGCTACGAGATTTCGTTCAACCGGCACTTCTACGTCTTCGAGCCGCCGCGCGATCTGACCGTGATTGATGCCGACCTGAAGAAGGTCACCGACCGCATCAAGGCGATGATCGAGGGGCTGTCGGCATGAGTTTTCCGAGGTATGAGGAGTACAAGGATAGCGGCGTTGAGTGGCTTGGGCCTGCACCGAGCCACTGGTGGCTTCCGAAGCTAAGGTACTTCGCGCGCTTCTCAGGGGGCGGAACTCCGAGCCGAGACGAACCGGCTTACTGGCAAGGCGACATTCCTTGGGTCTCGCCGAAGGACATGAAGTCCGAGAACATCGATGGTGCTGAAGAAAACATCACAGCGTCTGGCCTAGAAAACAGCACATCGAGCCTCATTGACGCAAACCGCGTGCTGCTTGTGGTTCGATCGGGAATCCTGAAACACACGATTCCCGTGGCCGTAAATTCCGTCCGTGTTGCCCTCAACCAAGACATGAAGGCGGTGATATTCGCTGAGGGGACCTGCATTCCAAAGTTCTTCATGCGATGGGTCCAGGGGCTGAACGACATTCTTCTGCTCGCCTGGGCCAAGCAGGGCGCAACCGTGGAGAGCATCGAGCACTCCTATTTGGTCGACACGATCGTTCCGTTGCCCCCGCTGGATGAGCAAATTGCCATCACCGCCTTCCTCGACCGCGAAACCTCCAAGATTGACGCTTTGGTCGAAGAGCAGAAGCGCCTGGTCGAGGTGTTGAAGGAGAAGCGCCAGGCGGTGATTTTGCAGGCCGTCACCAAGGGTCTGGAACAGAGCGTGCCGATGAAGGACTCGGGGGTAGCGTGGTTGGGCGAGGTGCCGGCGCATTGGAAGGTCGCCAAGTCTGGCTTCTATGTCACTGTCCTCCCCGGTTACGCCTTCTCGTCGTCCGGCTTCTCCCTGGATGAGAGTGATACCAAGTTGCTTCGAGGCATCAACGTCGGGGTGGGCGAACTGCGGTGGGACGACGTTGTGTATTGGGCACGCGAAGACTCCGACGGCCTGGATGCCTTTGAGCTGAGCGAGGGCGATGTCGTCATTGGTATGGACAGACCGCTCATATCGAGCGGGATGCGGGTTGCACTGGTATCGCGCAGTGACCTTCCCTGTCTCCTGCTTCAGCGCGTGGCCAAAGTTCACCCGGGCCCTGTCGTGGATGGTCGTTTCGTCATGCGACTTCTGGCTTCGCGAGCCTTCGAGGCACACTTTGCGCCGGAAACTACGGGCGTGAGCGTTCCCCACATAAGCGGCGAACAGATTTGCAGCTTCGTCATACCAGTGCCACCACTGGACGAGCAACGTCGAATCTGCGACTTCTTGGAGGGCGAGCTTGCCAAACTCGATGCACTGCATCGTGAGGCTGAGTTCGCCATCAGCTTGTTAGGCGAGCGCCGCTCCGCACTTATCTCTTCCGCCGTCACCGGCAAGATCGACGTGCGCGGCCTGGTGCCGCAACCCGAGGCCACAGCCGCATGAGCATCCACAAGGAAATCCACTTCGAGGACGAAATCTGCGCCGACCTGGCCGGCGCCGGCTGGCTGCACGACGCAGGCGACGCTGCACGCTACGACCGTGCGCAAGCCCTCTTCGCCGACGACGTGGCCGCGTGGATCAAGTCCAGCCAGCCCAAGGCTTGGGAGGGCATCGAGAAGAGCCACGGGGCCGCTGCGCCGAAGGTGGTGGCCGAACGCCTGCGCAAGGCCCTGGACCACCAGGGCACGCTGGCGGTGCTGCGCGGTGGCTTCGAGATGATCGGCCTCAAGCACCCGATCGCGATGTGCCAGTTCAAGCCCGCGCTTGGCATGAACGCCGATCTACAGGCCAAGTACGCCGCCAACCGCCTGCGCGTAGTGCGGCAGGTGCGCTACTCGGTCCACCACGAGAACAGCATCGACCTGGTGCTGTTCCTCAACGGCATTCCCGTAGCAACCTGCGAGCTAAAGAGCCACTACACGCAGAGCGTGCAGGACGCGATCTACCAGTACAAGACCGACCGCGAACCCCAGTACAAGCCGAAGAACGCGCCGGAGCCTCTGCTGGCGTTTCCGGGCGGTGCGCTAGTGCACTTCGCGGTGAGCAACACCGAAGCGGCGATGACCACGCGCCTGGCCGGCCTGGACACGACCTTCCTGCCGTTCAACCAAGGCAACGCGGGCGGCGCCGGCAACCCACCCAAGGCAGGCATTGCCACCGACTACCTGTGGCGCGAGGTCTGGCAGCGCGACAGCTTTCTGCAGATTCTCGGCCGCTACCTGGTCCCCGTGAAGAACGCGAAGAAGCAGCTCGTCGGCTGCATCTTCCCGCGCTACCACCAGCTCACCGTGACGCGCAAGCTGGTGGCTGCCGTGTCGGTGGAAGGGCCGGGCGGCAAGTACCTGGTGCAGCACTCGGCCGGGTCGGGCAAGACCAATTCGATCGCGTGGACGGCGCACTTCCTCGCCGATCTCCACGACGCCAAGGACCAGAAGTTCTTCAATACCGTCATCGTGATCTCCGACCGCACGGTGCTGGACGACCAGCTGCGCGAGGCGATCCTGTCGTTCGAGCGGACGCAGGGCGTGGTCGCCATGGTCACCGGCGAGGGTGCCAGCAAGAGCAAGGAACTGGCAGAGGCGCTCGCGGCGGGCAAGAAGATCGTGGTGTGCACGATCCAGACCTTCCCCTTCGCGCTGGAAGAGGTGCGCAAGCTGGCCGCCACCCAGGGCAAGCGCTTCGCGGTGATCGCCGACGAAGCGCATTCGTCCCAGACCAACGAGACAGCGGCCAAGCTCAAGCTGGTGCTGAGCGCTGCCGAACTCGTCGAATTGCAGGACGGCGGCGATGTGACGGCCGAAGACATCCTGTCAGCGCAGATGGCGGCCAAGGCCGGCGCGGAGGATGCGGGCATCACCTACGTGGCCTTCACCGCGACGCCGAAGGACAAGACGATGCATCTGTTCGGCACGCGGCCGGACCCGAAGCGTCCCCCGGCGCCCGACAACATCCCTGCTCCGTTCCACGTCTACTCGATGCGCCAGGCCATCGAGGAAGGCTTCATCCTGGACGTGCTGAAGACCTACACCTCGTACAAGGTGGCGTTCTCGCTGGCTCATCAGGGCAAGACGATCGAGTCCAAGGAGGTCGACAAGTCCGAGGCCATGAAGGGCATCATGGGTTGGGTGCGGCTGCACGACTACAACATCGCGCAGCGGGTGCAGGTGGTGGTGGAGCACTACCGCAAGCACGTCGCCGGCCTGTTGGGCGGCACCGCCAAGGCGATGGTGGTCACCGGCAGCCGCAAAGAGGCGGTGCGCTGGCAGAAGGCTACACGCAAGTACATCGCCGACCACGGCTACAAGATCGAGGCGCTGGTGGCGTTCTCGGGCGAGGTCATCGACCCGGAGAGCGGTCCCGACCCGTTCACGGAGCACAGCAAGGACCTGAACCCGAAGCTTGGCGGCCAAGGCATTCGCGAGGCATTCAAGAGCGGCGACTACCAGCTGCTGCTGGTGGCCAACAAGTTCCAGACCGGCTTCGACGAGCCTTTGCTGTGCGCGATGTACGTCGACAAGCGGCTAGCAGGCATCCAGGCCGTGCAGACGCTGTCGCGCCTGAACCGCTGCTATCCGGGCAAGGACCAGACCTACGTGGTCGACTTCGTCAACGATCCGGCGGACATTCTTGCCGCCTTCAAGCCCTACTTCGAGACGGCGGAGCTGTCGGGCGTCACCGACCCCTACATCGTCCACGAACTCAGGGCCAAGCTCGACGCGCAGGCGCTGTACGACACCTTCGAGGTGGATCGTGTCGTGGCAGTGGCCATAAAGGGCAAGAGGGCCAAGACCTCGGATATGGACGCCGCGATCCTGCCGGTGGCCAGCCGGCTGCTGATGGCCTACGGGCAAGCGAAGAAGGATTGGCAGGCGGCCGGTGACGACGCGAAGAAGGCCAAGGCAGCCAAGGACACGATGGACTCGTTGATCCTGTTCAAGAACGACATCGCGGCCTACGTGCGGGTCTACGGCTTCCTGTCGCAAATCTTCGACTACGGCAACACTGACATCGAGAAGCGATCGATCTTCTTCCGGTTGCTGCACCCGCTGCTGACGTACGGGCGCGAGCGCGAGGGGGTGGACCTGTCGGCGCTGAAGCTCACGGCCTACACCATCAAGAGCCTGGGCGATCCGCCCCTGAACCTCGCGGCCGGCGAGGCGGTGAAGATCGACCCCACCGACGACATCGGGTCGGGTCAGGTACAGGACAAGGCCAAGGTTGCCCTCGCGGAGTTGATCGCCAAGGTGAACGACCTGTTCGAGGGCGACCTGACGCCTGGGGACAAGCTGGTCTACGTCAACGACGTGATCAAGGGCAAGCTGATGGAGTCGGAGAAGCTGGCCGAACAGGCGCTGA
>VFQM010002848.1_pt1 | contig 11944 bp, 8 predicted proteins | sample 3512391 | NCBI WGS metagenome assembly VFQM01 (sample SAMN10412369, study PRJNA504923) | tailings metagenome | isolation source: Replicate 1 from Balatoc abandoned mine | place: Philippines
TAATAGAAAAATGAACAAAATTAAAGTATCTTTAATTTAATAATGCACTACGAGTTAATCTTCAAAGATAACAAATCTCTAAAAATTAAAAAATCAATTTATAGGTATAAAACATGCAATAATTCGTAATTTTGGGAAGTTATAATATAAATAGTAAACAGATAATGAAAAACCTACTTCAGCTTTTAGAAGAAAACACCAAAAAATTCCCACAGAAAACCGCTCTTAGTTTTAGAAACGGTGACAAAATAGAGATTCTTACTTGGAAAAAATTCTGGGCAATGGTTTGCCAAACTGCAAACGGATTGCATACTCTAGACGTAAAAAAGGGAGATTGTGTAGGTGTTTTTTCTCAAAATTCTAAAGATTGGATTATTTTTGACATTGCCGTGCAAATGTTGGGGGCGATTACCATTCCCATTTACGCCACCAATAATTACGACCAGACCGAATATATCATCAAGCAAACCGAAATGCAACATATTTTGGTGGGAGATACTCCTCAACTTGAAATTCTGAAAAGTGCCGAAAAACATTTAGGCAAAAAATTACATATTTTCACGTCTCATGTCATAAAAGATGAAGCCGAAAACATTACGTATTTCCCAGATTTCATCAAGCATTTTGCTACGGAAAGAAACCTCATCAAAATTACCGATGAAGATTTGGCAACCATTCTTTACACCTCTGGAACTACAGGAATCCCGAAAGGTGTGATGCTTACACATGGTGGTTTCAAAGCGGTAGTTGCGGCACACAAAGAATTTTTCAGTTTCGACAATTTGTACGACATGAAATCTTTGGCTTTTTTACCATTAAGTCACATTTTCGAAAGAAGCTGGACGCTTTTTGTGCTTTCTCAAGGTGGTGAAGTTGCCATTTTAGAAGATCCGAAAAATATCTTGAACACGCTGAAACATGTTCACCCAACTGCAATGTGTGCAGTACCAAGATTCTACGAAAAAGTATATCAAACTTTAGTTAAAAAAATAGAAGCTTCTTCTCCTACGAAACAAAAACTTTTCAAAAAAGCTTTGGAAGTAGGCGCTAAAGTAGCTGACAAAAAAAGAACTGGCGCTAAAGTTCCGTTTGGTTTACAATTACAATTTAGTTTTTTTGACAAATTGGTTTTCAGAAAAATTAAAAATGAATTGGGCGGAAATCTTTCGTTTTTACCTTGTGGTGGAGCGATGCTGAAAAAAGAAATTTCAGAATTTTTTGCAGCCATTGGTTTACCTGTGATTGTAGGTTACGGACTTACCGAAACCACCGCTACCGTTACTGCACTTCCTCCGAAAAATTATGTGTACGGAAGCGTAGGAAAAGCTCTACCAGGTGTAGAAATTAAAATAGGAGCAGATGATGAAATCTTGGTAAAATACCAAGGTGTGATGAAAGGATACTACAAAAACGAAGAAGAAACGGCTAAAGTTTTCACGGAAGATGGTTATTTCAGAACGGGTGATGCTGGTAGAATAGACGAAGAAGGAAATCTCTACATTACCGATAGAATTAAGGATTTAATGAAAACTTCTAACGGAAAATACATTGCGCCACAAAGCATAGAAATCCCATTACAAAGCAATCCTTACATTGCTCAAGCGATGGTAATTGCCGAAGGAAAACCTTATGTTTCTGCGGTGATTGTTCCTAATTTTGAAACTTTGATGGAGAAATACGAGGAATTTAAAAATTACCTTTCTCTGAATATTGAAGAAAAGAAAAAATTACTGGAAACGCCTTTCATTAAAGAAACTTTTGAGAAAGTAGTGAACGATATTCAAAAGGAATTTGCAAGTTTTGAAAAAATTAAAAAGTTCAAACTTTTACCAGAAGAATTTACCATAGAACGTGGCGAAATTACTCCGACACTAAAAATAAAACGTAAAATTATTCTGGAAAAATTCAAAGCCTTGATTGAAGGAATGTATGCGTAGAAAGTATGTATTTTATATAAATTAAAAAATTAGAACGAAATAGGAATAAGTGATATTCAATAATAGTGGATTTTCTAAAAAGATTTTATAGAAATTTTTTCCATATTTGAGTCTTATCTACAGGTTCACAAAAAATTCACACAAGATTGTATGTTGACAAAAATTTTGAATCTATTTGCCTTAGTATTTGGTCTTACTTTATTTTTATTTCTGACTTTTATATTTTATAGTAACGCTTCAAAAAAATTAACTGAATATTCTCAAATTGATAGTAATGTACTTGAAAAAGGAATTATAAAAACTGACAATAATTCTAAAATATTCTTTATAAAAGTATCTAATTTTAATGAAGATTTTGCCGTATATAATATGACAAAAAATTATTCAAAACTTGAAAATGAAATTAGGATTGGCGATAAAATAAAAATATATTTTGAGAATTCAAACCCTAAAAAAAACGAATATTTAGATGTAATTCAGATCGAAAAAGGCAAAGAAATATTAGTAAGTCATAATAAACATAAAATCACCTATTACTTCTTAACTCTTTTAAGTTCTCTAGTTTTTATCTATATAATTCTTATGGTAATTGAATATTTAAAATATGGAGAATTCAAAAATCCTATTCCAACAATTTTTTAAAAAATCTTGATGTTGCGAATTTCCAATCCGTGACTTATTCTTTAAAAAACAAACCCCTTCAAAAAATTTGGAGGGGTTTTGATTTGTAAACTGTTATTTCTTTTTCTGTGACAGAATCCACTTGTAAAATTCTGGATTAGAATAAGTAGAATCCCAAGAATTGTGATTATCATTCGGAAAGATAATGAGTTCTGCTTTTGGATTAATCGGGTGAACTTTCATCCAAAAATTAGTCGCGTTTTCTGGCAATACCACATCATCCATTCCGCCATGATAAATTTTCAGGTTCATGTCCTTATAATTGTGGATATTGGCGAGCATTACTCTGTCTGTAGGTGCACAAACAGAAGCTACTGCTGCAAACATTTCAGGATGTTCTCCTGCCAGTTTCAGCGTTCCCCAACCTCCCATAGATAAACCTGTGAGGTAAATTCTAGACGCATCTATTTTATATTTCTGCACGATTTCTTGAATCAAAAAATATACGGCTTGTGTATCCCACCACATATTTTCGGGACATTGCGGCGCAAGAATTGCCACAGGTTCCTGCATTAAATTTTTATAGGTAAACGGACTGTGCGCTTTTACCATTTCCAAATTATTTCCTCTTTCGCCAGAACCGTGTAAAAAAACAATAAGCGGAACATTTCCTTTAGCGTTTTGAGGATAATCAAAAACATAGGAAATATTTTTCTCTATTTTTACTTCTTTCTTGAATTCTGCTTTTATTTCTTGAGCATTTGCTTGACCAATAAAACCAAAAGCAAGCAATGCCGTGATTTTTAAAATGAATTTCATCTTCATATTTATTTAATGTTATACTTCTCTGATTTGAATTCTAATTTTTTAAGCCCTTGTTTGATTTCTGGTGCGTTCATAAACAACTTCCAAAGGAAACCTGTTCTGTAATTTTCAATCATCGGAGCAATCGTTCCTTGGTCAATAGCCAAATAACGTGGTGTAAACCAATTATCATAATGAATAGAAGTTGCATCAAAAGGACCTGCACTACCAATAAATTCTGGTTTCTGCGTATACATAAATCTTAAAAAATTCATCGATTCTTTTGGTGAATATGGAAAACTACTCAAAGCAGCAGTTGGTGTAATCACGCCTCTATCTTCTGTAGGTTGATGTGCGGTATAACCAACTCCACCATCATTATTTCTGGTATAACTTGCAGTAAGTCCCCAATAATTTTCGCCGTAACCTTTCCAATTTTTAGGATTTTCTACACAATATTGATAATCAATGAGTACTTGGTTTTTATTCAAATCAAAATAATTCTTGATGAGTTTATCACTTAAACCAGTTGGGTCTAAACCAATGTACGAATAATGTGCCCAAAATAAAGGACCTCCATATTCCTCAGAATAATTGTGTTTCACATAAAGCGGAAGTCCGTACTTAGATTTATCAGTAAGGTAAGTTCCGTTTCTAGTCCAACCTTGATAATAAGTTTCTGCATCTATAGCATGAGTAGGCGATGAAGCTGCCAAAATATAGGTAATCAGACATTCGTTATAACCTTGCAATGGGAAATTCATTTCCCACTGATATTCTGGTGACCAATGCCAATACAACACTTTTTCGCCACCTTTGGTATACCAATTCCATTCAATTCCTTTCCAAAGTTCGTCACATTTTTGAGCCAATGCTTTTTCTTCTGCATTACCATCTTTAAAATATTCGCGAACCATTAAAATCCCTGAAGTGAGAAAAGCGGTTTCTACTAAATCTCCACCATTGTCTTTTCTGCCAAAAGGAACTACTTTTCCTGTTTCTCCATTAATCCAATGACTCCAAGCTCCATGAAAACGATCTGCTTTCGCTAAGAAATCCATCATGGTATTGAGTCTTTTTACAGCTTCTTCTCTGGGAATAAAACCTCTTTCTACTCCTACCAAAACGGTTGCTAAACCAAAACCTGAACCACCTGTAGTCACTACATGTTTATCATTTTGAGGATAGATATTGTCTTCGTGATAGCGTTCTCTTCCGAGCAATGAATTAGGTTCTGCATAATCCCAAAAATATTTGAGTGCATCTTTTTGAACCTTATCCATTAATTGTTGGTCAGTTAATTTTGAAGTTTCTGTATTCTTGCTCTCTGTCACGGTTTTCTGAGACTGACAAGAACTCAGCATGAAACTTGCAAAAAGAAATATGATTATTTTTTTCATTTTTATTAATAATTAAACCTATTTGAATGAATTTTTAGAATCCATATTGAGTAGAATGGAAACCTAATTTCAGTAAACCTTGTTTTACATCTGGAGCATTCATAAACAATTGCCACAAAAATGCCGAACGATGATTTTCTACCATCGGCGCGATTGTTCCCTGATCTATTGCTAAATATCTTGGAGTAACCCAATTGTAATGTATAGAATATGCATCATAAGGTCCTGCAACACCGATATATTTTTTATAATTTTCATTGTATAAAAATCTTAAAAAATTCATGCTTTCTGTAGGCGTATAAGGCATATCCGAAATAGCTGCTGTAGGCGAAATTATTCCTAAATCGTTATTCGGTTGATGAGCTGCATAACCGCTAGTTCCGTCAGAATTTCTGCTATAACTAGCCGTAAGTCCCCAGTTTTTAGAACTATAACCACCCCAGTTTTTAGGATTTGTAAAACAATACTGGTACATAATTTTAGAATGATTAACTACTGCATCGCCATAATTTACGTAATCATCTGTAAGACCTCTAGGATCTAATCCTAAGAATGAGTAGTGTGACCAAAACATAGGTCCTACTGTTCCTGTAGCACCGTTATGATTAACCACCAAAGGAATTCCGTATTGAGTACCTGTAGATTTTATGGCTCCGTTTCTTGCCCAGCCTTGCGTATAAACAGATTTATCAATAGAATAATTAGGAGAAGCTGCTGCTAAAACATAGGTAATTAGAGTTTCATCAAAACCTCTAAGCTGCAAATTCATTTGAAAATCATAATTAGGAGACCAATGCCAGTATAGCACATTTTGACCTTGGGTGTACCAATTCCACTCGATTCCTTTCCATAGGTCATCTGCTTTTTTAGACAAAGCCAATTCTGAAGAATCTGTGGAATTTTTAAAATATTCTCTCACACAGATTAAACCTTGGGCTAAGAATGCGGTTTCTACCAAATCACCTCCGTTATCTTTGGTGCCGAAAGGAATTACTGCACCTGAGTTACCATCCATCCAATGTGGCCACGCTCCGTGGAATCTGTTGGCATTTTGTAAAAAATTAAGAGCGGTTGTAAGTCTAGAAACAGCATCTGCTTTAGCTACATAACCATTTTTAATTCCCACCAAAATAGTCATCAACCCAAAACCAGAACCACCTGTGGTGACTACATTTGCATCTTGCCCCGGATTATCTGTATGGTATCTTTCTCTAGCCAATTTAGAATTGGTCTGTGCATAATCCCAAAAATATTTCAGAGCATCTTTCTGAGTCATTTCAATGATTTCTGCATCTGTGTAGGTTTTGGGAGGGTCTACTGGAGTTGGTGTAGGGTAAGTCCAATCGCTACTAGAGCGTGAGCATCCAGATAAAATTGAAATTACTGCTAGCAGTAATAGTACTTTTAACTTATTATTAATCATAATTTATCTTTTTATAAAAAACACTTTATGGCAAATATACCATAAAGTGTTTAACTAAATTATATAATCATATAACTTAAAATTACATAATTATTTCATCGTATTTTTAACTTCAGTTTCAGTTAAAGCTTTATCATAAATTCTAACTTCGTCTATTAAACTTAAATCAGATTTATGATCCCAATAAGTGAATGAAGGCGCTCCAGAACCAATGGTAATTGTAGAACTTGTAGAAAAATCAAATGAAGTAAATGTTGCAGTTCTTTGTAAAACCCCATTAAAATAGATTTTAGAATCTGTAGGAGAAACGGTAACAGCTACGTGTACCCATTTTCCATCAACAGCAATATTACCTCCATCATTCCAAGATTCTCCAGCACCTGTACCTACATTAAGTTTTACAGTTTGTGAAGTAGTACTTCCTTCTCTAAACAATCTTAGACCTTTAGTTCTATTATCATTAGTATTATCATTATCATCATTAATTACGATTATACCTGAACGATTAGGAGCAGCATTTACTTTATACCAAAAAGTGAAACTGATTCCATTAGAACTATATAGTCCAGAAAGTGGAATAGTAATGTAAGAATCTGTAGCACCTTGGAATGCTGCACCTGTATAACCACCCGCTACTGTCGAAGGAGCGCCAACAACTGTTGGAACCTTACCTGCTACAATATCAGTAAAAGTATTTCCACCAAAGAAAGGAATATACACTTTTTCTCCAAATAAAGGGGTATATTTATTATCTATATTGAATGTAACAGATTTTGTACTAGACTTTCCTGCTAAATCTTTTGCATTTACAGTAAACGTATGATCACCAAGACCTAAATTATTGTAAGCATAGCTATCGATAAATATTCTATAATCTTTAAAGGTATTATATGTACTAAGTTTTACACCGTCTAAAAGAATTTCTACAGAACCTATCTCAACATCATCTGATACTTTATAATCAAATTTCATATTGGTTTTTGTATCAGTAAAAGGAATTGTTAAATTTCCAGAAGGGCTTGTAATTTGTATTTGAGGTGCTGAACTATCAGTTCCTTGCGCTATCGGAGTTATATCGTCTATATATCCATCTGTACAAGATGCAAGAGTTATAAGCATTCCAGCTAATATACTATTTAAAATATTTTTCATTTTAATTAAAATTTAAATAATTAACACTATTTACTTAATGCATTAATTTTATCAACTTGAGCCAAAGGATAAGGTAAGAATTGTTTTTCCATAGTGAAAGTTCTACCATCATAGCTTAATGCTGCTGTATTACCTAATCTCACCATATCATAATAACGGATACCCCATTCCATACCTAATTCTGCATATTTTTCATCCATTACTTGGTCTGCAGTTACAGAATTCAATGCTGATAAACCAGCTCTTTGTCTTACCAAATTCACTGCTGCTACTGCTGTACCCGCTGTAGGACTAGCTCCTCGAGTTACTGCTTCTGCATACATTAATAAAATTTCTGCATACCTGGTAACTATGTAGTTTTTGTTTGTACCATAATCTAATCTACCTGGAGTTAGTTGTTTAGAAGGTAAATAATGTTTACCACTTACAAACATAGCACGTGCAAAATCTTTTATTTTGTCACCTTCTTTGGTAGTACTAGAAACCCAAGTAGGTAGAGTAGCAAAATTAGGGTCTTTCTTAATTTCTGTAATACCTCTATCAGTAAATAAAACGCTTGTTTCTAATCTAGTTCTCTCACCTCTAGCTAACATAAACTTAATGTATTTTAGACTTGGCTCATAGAATCCCCAACCACCGTTTGCGCCAGTTACTGCTGGAGTCCAATCTGTAGGCCCATAAAAAGCCCATAAATGACTTACATTATTACCAGAACCTGTACCAAAATCTGAATATTGAATTTCTAACAAATTCTCATCTGCTAATTTACCAGGGATTTTAAATAATTGATTAAAATCTGTATACAATGTAAACTTATTAGAATTAATAATAGTTCCTGTAGCATCTGCAACTGCTTGATAATTCTTAAGTTCTAAATTTGCCATTGCTTTAATTGCAAGAGCTGTATATTTAGTTACACCTCCTCTTAAATCAGTTCTTTGATTAGGTCTCATATCTGGAAGATTAGGAACTGCTTCATCCATTTGTTTAGAAATCCATTGCATTACCTCATCTTTTGATTGTAATTTTAATCCTGTCTGGTCAAGAGATTCCATTACAATTACTTTACCCCATACTTTAGAAATTTCTAATAGAGTGAATGCTCTCATTGTTTTACACTCAGCTTGGTATTGGTCTATTAATTTAGAATCTACTCCTGCAGCTCTAAATTTTTCTAATTCTTCCATTTGGGCTGTTATCTGTACAATAGTTTGATACCAATTTTCCCAAACAGAATTATACATCCAATAATTGCTATCATAAACAAATTTATCTGTATCCGTAAATGGCTGTTGGTCTCCTAAACCTCCAGAATTAACATCGTCTCCTCTTACAGAAATAAGCGGAATTTGTTCCCAACCCACATTCTGGAATTTTGCATAAGCACCTACTAAAGTACCTTTTGCTCCTTCAGCACTTGTATAATCTACACTACCTCCAGTGGTTAGCTCTAAATCTTCGTCTAATTTATCACTACAACTAAAAAGAGTTATAGCTAGACCTAGTAATAAAAATTTTATATTTATTAAACGTTTCATTTTTTCTTAATTTAATTATCAACTATTAAAACTTAATACTGTATCCAAAAGTAAACACAGATGGAGTAGGATATACTCCTAAATCTACACCGTCAGAAGCTACTTCTGGATTCATTAGCACTTTACTTTTACTCCATAAATATGGTCTATCAGCAGTGATTGTAAATCTCATTTCTGGTAAAGATGAAGATTTTAATGTATAACCTAATTGTATATTTTGTACTCTAAAGAAATCTCCTTTTTCTAAGAAAAACTTAGAGTTTCTTTGATTCCAGCCATTTCTATAACCTTCAGAAGATGTGAACTCATTAGTAGTTCCTTCGCCATGCCAACGATTAATTGCCAATTCTGCATCTACATTTCTACCTGCTGTTCTAAACACTTCTGCTCTATTTCTATTAAGAATTACGTTACCACCTTGACCATAAAAAGTAACTGATAAATCCCAGTTTTTATAATTCATTCCTAATGAACCACCATAGTAGTAAGTTGGTACTGGTGATCCTAAGTAAACTCTATCATTAGCATCTAGAATACCATCTCCATTTACATCTCTATATTTGAAATAACCTGGTTTTACAGTACCTGCTGATTGTCCATTTGCATATTGAGCTACTGCATCAGCGTTTACCTCTGCCTGAGTTTGATATACTCCTACAATATCCCAACCATAGAACACATCCATTGGCTGACCTACCACAAGGCGTTGTCTGAATTCAGCCATTCCTCTATCTAAAAATGGTTGTCCATTTAGACTTGTTACCTCATTATCAATGTGGCTAAAATTTCCATTAATGAAATATCCCCAATCCTGATTAATTTTAGATTTCCATCCTACACTAATTTCATAACCTTTATTTCTTACACTACCTACATTAGCATAACTAGATTCAGTTCCAACTATAGGTAGTACTGGTATTGCTAAGTTTTTAGTATCTTTTATAAAGTAATCTCCTTCTAAAGTTAATTGCCTGTTAAATAGCTCTGCAGATAAACCTACATTAGTTTCTTCTGTAAATTCCCATCCAAGATTATCTTTATAGGTAGAAAACTGAGATCCTGATACTAAATTATCATTAAAAACAGTATTTGCAGCTAAAGCTGTACTAGGTCTGTTATAAGGAATAGCATCATTGGCTAACCTACCCCATCCTGCTCTAAATTTTAATAAATTAAGCCAACTTGCTTTTTTTAAAAATGATTCTTCAGATGCTACCCAACTTACACCAAATGCAGGTAAGTTAACATACTTTTCTGTATATTTATTAGACCCTTCTGTTCTATAAGTAGCATAGGCAATATATCTGTTTTTGTATTTATAAGAAAGTCTTCCAAAATAAGAAGTCCCATAGAAACGAGTACCATAATCATCAGAAACTCTGCCATCTACAGCTGTATTTCTAATATACCAAGTTTGCTCTCTATCTCTAGAAAATGGGCTACCATCATAGAAAAATCCTTGTATACTATTCATACTATAATAATCATCTCTAAAAGATGTACCAGCCATCAATGTTAAATCATGATTATCAAATTTTTTGTTGTATGTTAACGTATTATCCCAAATATAGTTTTCATTACTATAATTAGCTCTTGTAATAGAAGATTGGTCCAATGTTCTTTGGAAACCATAATCACTATTAGAAAAATATGGCAATGCCATAATACGCTCATTATCAGCTTTATTATTATAAGACAAACTGGTTTTAAATGTTAATTCTTTAGGAATAAGGCTTACATCTGCATATACATTAGCAACAGTTCTTGTTCTTATCCCTAATCTATTAGAGTTATCCATCAATGCAAATGGGTTTTGGTGATCTCTATAACCAATAGCCATAGCATCTGCATAAGGATTAGGGTATGCTCCTGTATAAGAATAATCATAAACAGGTAAAATAGGAACGGCATAATAAATTTGTTGCCATGCAGAACTTTCATCATCATATTTTTGGCTTCTACTGAATATTAATGAAGTTCCTAACGTTAACCAATCTTTAGCTTTAACATCTATTTTTGCTCTAATATTAAATCTTTCGTAGCTATTTTTCATTTTGAGAATACCATCCTGCTTAAAGAAGTCTCCTCCTAAAGCATAAGATATTTTTTCTGAACCTCCATCCACAGAAAGACTATGATTTTGAATAGCAGCTAGGCGAAGTGTCTCTTTGTACCAATCTGTATTTACATCTGGGATATTAGGATTAACTCTACTCCTTCCAAAACGTTGAATTGCTTTTTCAATACTAGCAATTTCGGATGCAGAACCTGATTCTAAAGCAAAATTAGTAAATTGTTCAGCATTTGCCATTTTTGTTACATTGTAAGCACTCTGAACACCATAATAAGTATCATAACTTAATTTAGCTTTTCTATTATAGCTTCCTCCTTTAGTAGTAATTACTACCACTCCATTAGAAGCTTTAACACCATAGATAGCAGAAGCTGATGCATCTTTCAAAACAGTAAAATCTTGAATATCATTAGAATTCAAAAAGTCAATGTTATCTACAAATACACCATCTACTACATACAGTGGTTGGTTATCACCATACAATGATTTGATACCTCTAATGTTAATCTTAGGGGTATCACCAGGTGACCCAAAACTGCTAATCTGAACCCCTGCTACTTTACCTTGTAATGCTTGTGCAGCTTGTCCAGCAGGTGTTTTTACGATTTCTGTGGACTTAACTGTTGCAACAGAACTCGTTAAATCTACTTTCTTTGCAGTACCATACCCAATCATCACTACCTCTTCTATTTGCTTTTCTTTAAGCGAATCTTTTGTTTGAGCGCTTAATTCTTGATATCCTGCAAATAAGTAAATTGCAGCTATCATACTTGTTAATTTCATAGTGTTTTTCACCATAACAATAATGAATTAAAATTTATTTTTTATTATCTTATTTTGATACAAATCATAAAACCAAATGTACAATTTTATTTAATCCATAACATTTATTTTGTTACAATAGCGTCCTAAATAAAAAAATAAGAAGGAATTAAAGTAACTCAAAGTATCTTTGAGGTTGCATAACACAAAAACCTTCTTATGGATTCAAAATT
>VFQM010002849.1_pt1 | contig 11939 bp, 13 predicted proteins | sample 3512391 | NCBI WGS metagenome assembly VFQM01 (sample SAMN10412369, study PRJNA504923) | tailings metagenome | isolation source: Replicate 1 from Balatoc abandoned mine | place: Philippines
GGGGGCAAATGGCTAAGGCAAACAGCAACGCACATCGCGAGAAATCGTCAAAGCCCTATAATGAGCGCACCGATCTCGAAAAATTGCAGTCACAATGGACCAAATTATCCGGGCTACACCTTCGAGAGGAGCCATCTGCGGCGATTGTCCGTTGCGCGACGGCAGCGGAGATCGCCGCCAACTATGCCATTCGGGCGGAATGGGCTCGCAAGACCGAATTCGATGACACGATCGTCGACATGTTCCTGCGCTGGGCGAACGGCCTGCCGCTCAAGGTAACCCGCCTGTTCGTGCCGATCTATTTTGCGACCCCGGACGAGAGCCAGATCGGCAAGGCGCTCAAGGCATCGGCCGAGAAGATCAACACGGTGCGCAATGCGGTGGTGCATCAAGGGGCCTTCAGCAATCCCGAAGAAGCTGAAGCCGTGATCGCCGAGGCGAAGACCTTCATCAACACGATTGTAGGCCTGTCGATCGAGAATTTCGACATAAAGGTGGCGGCGCAGGAATGGCAGGCGTCGCGTAAAAGCGAGGGGGGCGAATGACCTCGACGCTCGGCGGCCTGACCGTCACGCTCGGCAAGAAGCTCAAACAGTCCGACGATTTCCTGAAGGCCAAACACAACCTCCTCACCCAGTTCGACAGCATCGACGATCTCGTCACGGACGAGAAGAAGCTGTCATCAAAGGATCGCCAGGCGATTGAGCATCATATCCTGCAGCTCCGCACGGCGATCGCGCGCACATTGTGGTCGAATGAATTCTACATCGGGCGCTCGTTGCTCGACGACTATATCCTGCACACCGCCAAGAACGGGGGAGGGGATGTGCCCGCGCGCGTGATCGCCGGGCTCGCGGCCGCAGGCGCCGACAGGCCAGGCTTCGTCCTCTACCCTCTGACCGGGTTCGGCATGGAGATGCCGCGGATTTTCGCGAAGGACAGCAAGCTCCGCTCTGAAGCGATCTTCAGGAAAGCGGGCTTCGCGGTCAGCACCCAGAGCAATTCGTTCGATGCGGCCGTCGCCAGCATAGAACGGATGGCAAGGGGTCTCGGCGTGAAGCAGCGCATCGACAAATCGGATTTCCGGCACTTCGCCTACACGGCAAAGTGGTTCGGGAAGAACCCGCTCATGCTGGTCCGCGTCACGTCCTTCACCGGTGATATGTACGAGAACCAGTTCGTCTATTCACTCAAGATCAGAGTGGCGGCGGCAAACCTGCTGATGCTGCATAGCCTGTCGCAGGAGGCAGTCGGACCGCTCGACCGGCACCGCAACTCGTCCTTCGTCAACAATTTCGAGACGCTCGATATCGCCCATTATCTGATTGGTGAGGCGATCCGCGGTCGCCCGATGTCTACCCGCCGTGTGCCGATGAATGTCTCCCAGCTCGAACTGGCCAAGCTATCGGACGTCGCCGCGACGCTCTCCACCAGCGCACTGGCGACGTCCCGCATGAGGCGGCTTGCACCGAAGGTGACGCAGGCGCTGAACACGGTGGAGCGGGGTTATTTCCTCCATGTCAATCTCGCGACGCGCTCGAAGCCGGAGAGCCGCCTCTATCGCCGCCTGCTCACCGCCCTGGACTGGTTCCGGCAGTCGTTCAGCGCCCGTGCGAACGAAGCCGAGGCGATCGTCGCGCTCGCGGTCGCGTTCGAGACGCTGCTCACGGACCAATATGCCCCCGCGATTGCCGAGCGGCTGCAGCGCCGTATCGGGATTTGCATGAAGGGGGTGCCAGCGCTGGCGAGCTATCAGGCCAGCGTCTTAGCCATCTATTACGCCCGCAGTTCCATCGTCCATACCGGCGAGCCCGATCACGCGATTGACATTCATCGCGGCCAGGTCGCCTTCACGCGTTGCTTCTGTGCGATCGCCGAACGGCTGACGACTTGGACGCCGGCCGCGAACAATGCCATGGGCGACTTGCTGGGCGATGTGGCATGAGATCGCCGGCGGTGGCACCCGCCACATCGATCGGCGCATCCTAATGCTACACCGAGATCTTTCGATAACCGCTTCCTTGCACGAATCCCTGCTCAAGGCACCATCGTCGGGTCAAGCCAGCGCCGGTGTCATTCGAGTAGGCGTGCGCGTTCGATCTGAAGCGCAGAAATGAGGGCCAGGTTGAAGGGGCAGGGTGGTTGGTCGCCACATGGACGAGCACTTTCTCGCCGTTCCTGATGTCCGTGGGCTCTTTGACGGCGTAATATTCGCCCCAATCGCTTGTCGTCTCGAGGACAGCCTGGGTGACCGTTTGCCGGGTGGCGGGTCGGCCGGGCTTTGCGGCTTCCACCTGCGTCGCGATTGCGTCGCGATCATCCCACTCCCGGAAATAGACGTTGGCCCAGCAGCCAAGAATCTGATGGGCGTTGAGCGCCTCGATATCCTGGTGCCGATCGATGTCGATCCAATGCGCCCTGTGGCCAGAGCTGTAGACGGCACCGTCGTACAGGATCGCGCAGAGCGATGGTGAAAGCGGCAGGAAAAAGATGGCACCGGCGGTCTTCACCCCAAAACTCGGTCGGCCCTTGCGCAGCCGCTGGATATGCAGGCGATTGGTCAGAACGGCGGGATCGTCAGAGGTGAAGAAGGGGAGGCGTGTCCGGTTTCGTGCGATGCAAAGCGTCAGATCGTCGACGATCCGCATCGTGTCCTTGTAGTTCAGCATGGCGGCCTGGACGGCCTCCTTCGATGCCTCTTTGATCGTTGGGACGGGGAGGTCGGACCCGGGAACATCGTGCAATGCGAGCGCCATTTCGCTCGCTTTCAGCGAGGCGGCTTCCGTCCGCAGATATTGGAGATAGATGAATCGCTTCAGGACGATCTTGACTGCGGAGCCGACCGCGCCGCCATCGGACAGGTGGCGGACGATCGGTCCATAAGGGTCCTCGATGAAATTGATCGCGTTCTCGAGAAGCCGATTTGGCCCGTAGAAATAGTCGCCCGAACATTGATTCCTGACAGGCGCGTTAGGGATGGCCTTCATGCGGTCGAGATTGAACAGGTTGATCGCCAGGCCCTCGCCGTTGACCGTGAACGGCCGGAGATGGACCCGAGGGACGAAGTGCTGGTTCTTGTTGTCGGCCATCTACTAGGCTGTCTGTCGCATGTTGGATTGGCCTTCTATCTGCTTTCCGTGAGAAAAATGCTGTCGGCCGTCACTTGTGGGATTCACATCCGCGCAAAGGCAGCGTAGATTCATGCTATGTTCCATCAGGCTGATCTGTTCGAGGCAACCGCTAATCCTGCACGAGCGATGGACACGCCTGCGCTGATGGCCGCGATCGCTGCCGCCTCACAGCGTCCGAAATTCTCTTACATGCTCCTTCAGCTTCTCGCGGAGGTTGCTGACGAGAAAGGCAGCGCCGGGCCGAGTGTCGTCGTAAACGGCGACGCCGTGCCCGTGCGTGATTGGCTATGCGACGCACTTGTTCCCATTGCGCAGCGCTCACCATGGCGGCGCTCGACGATCGCAACGGTGCGACTTGCGCTCGAACGGGCTGACGAACTCCCGATCGATCCGGTCGAAGCTGATCGCCTGGTCCAGGAAAAAGTGCGTGAGCGTGTCCGCCAGTCGGGTCGCTGCAATGTCAGCCGTGCGGTGTCCGATCTATGCCGCAGCGGCCTCCTGCGGCGACACTATCAGGGCTATAGGGTCGATCATCAGAACCGTGGCGCCCAGCGGGAGGCGGTCTATACCATCATGCCGGCTGCTTTGGTGGCGCTGCGCCGGCGATGAATGATCGCCCGGCGCGAAGCGGGTGTCCCTTTTCATAGAGCGGATCGTTGAAGATCGCGCGTTCGAAACAGGCAATGCGGCCATGCGCCTCGACCATCAATGTCAGTCTCTTCCGGGGTGATCGACCTGCGACTGGCCGATCAACGTCGCGCTCCCAACGGCGGGCGGCACGAACGCTGACCGGCTGCGCAGATCAGCCGTTGAGACGATCCTTGATCGCTTTGGCCGGCGTGAAGGTCAGCTTCTTCGACGCGGCGATGGTGATGGTCTGCCCTGTGGCGGGATTACGGCCCTCGCGCGCCGGACTGTCCTTCACTTTGAATTTGCCGAACCCATTGAGCGCGATTTCCTCGCCCTTGGCGGCCGCATCCGCGATCGCGCTGAACAGGCCATCGACCAGCTTGCGCGCGTCTGCCTTGGAGGTGCCGGCCGCTCCAGCGAGATAGTCGGCAAGATCACTGTTATTCATTGGGAGCCTTTCCTAATTGATCCATCAGCTTCCTAGCCTCGAGGCTAGTCGCACGCCATCGTACTTGTATCTGTATCAGCTCAGAAAAGATCGCGTACCCGGACATAGGGATTGCCCGTCTCCGCGAAGCGGCGCGCCTTGCGGCTCAGTACCTCGTCAATTGGCAACTGCTTTTCGAACATGGCATCGAAATCCTCGCCGCTCATGCAGATGATCCGCTTGCCGCGCCCGAAGGCGTGCAGCCCGTCCTCGCTGAAGCCGATGTAGCTCACAAACAGGCCACGGGACCAAGCAGCCTTCTCGCCGAGCTTGCCCTCAAATATATGGAGGTCGGCCGCAGGTGTCGGCTTGGCCTCCCATTTGGCTTCGAGCAGATAAGTGTGGCCGGCGAGATCGAAGCTGCCATCGATCTGCTCGCCGCGCAGGCGAAAGCTATCGCGTGGCTTTAACCCGAAGAGCTGGAACGTATCGCGCAGGAAGCGCTCGAAGGCATAGCCCCGCTGTTGCGGTGCAAGATCCCAGATGGCGAGAAGGGCTTTGCGCGCCTCGGCGATCTGTGGCCCCTTGAAAGCGGGTGACGGGGCGGTCTCGGGTGCCGCTGGCTTGCCCTCGAGACGGCCGATCAGTTCGAGCAACCGACCTTCGCCATTGGCGACGCTGTCGGTCGCGCCCCGGCGGGCATTGATGGCCTGCCGATAGTCCCAAAGAGCGCGCATCGTCCGGACAGCCGTTGGGGAATCGACGACGGTGAGGAAAGTGCGCAGGCGCTTCGCCTTCGAGGTTCCGTTGTGGGCATAACGGGGATCGTCGATGTCGACGTTCAGTTCCTGCGCGAAGAACTCGCGCATCGTCCGGTCGGAAAAGTCTAGGACATAACCGCCGCCCATCTCGAAAAGCTCGTCGAGCAGGATCATATCGATCGGGCGCACGCCGCTTGTCATCGGATCACCACCACCTTGACGCTGGCTCGATCGGCGATAGTCCGCCAGGCTTTGTCGGCGGTCCAGGCGGGCAGGCCGTCGCGTACCGCGAGCGCGAGACAGCAGCGGTCACCAAGGGACAGGCCGGCCTCGGCAGTAATTGCGCGTAGACGCCCGGCAATCTGGGCAGTTCCCTTGTCAAGGCTTACCAGTTCGAGCGGAAGCGGGTCGAGCATGGCATCCACATCGCGCTCCGGCATGCCGAGATGAACGAAATGACTGACGACTTCGGCGTAGTTGACCATGCTCATCCGCGCGGATGCGATCGATCCGGCGACCTTCGTGCCGCCAGGCTCTTCCTTCAACATCGCAAGGAGCGCAGAGGCATCCAGAACAACCTCGCTCATTCGCCGCTTTCCGTCACCCGATTGGCCAGGAAAGCATCCACCGTGGCGTCCGCATTTCCTTCAGTGAAGCGACGGGCAATCGCCTGCGCATGCGCGACCGCCTGCGCTGCGGTTCTCAGGACGATGCCATCCTCGGTCTCCTCGAGAAACACCGCGCCACCCTCGGTTAGGCCTAGGCGCTTGCGCAGGTCGGCTGGCAGGCTCATCCGACCATTCGGCGTGATATTGACCTGTATCGTCATCTGAGCTCCGCTGGAGAATCTGAATACCAGATTTCATTTTATGCCACAAAACTCCTTTCATGTCACGAAAAGCTCCATCGAGCTCTTTGTGTCCGATAAGCACGATTCTCGGACATAGGAATTGGCTTCCCGAGGGGGCTGCGCTAGGCTCTTCGCAATGGCCCGCGACCTGCTTCCGATCTCGACCAACCTTCCAGCAGACCTCCTGGCCGAGATCGACGGCGCGCGCGACACGCTGGCCGCGGCCAAGGCCGGCTCGACCCAGAAAGCCTACGCCTCGGATTGGGAGCGCTTCTGCGACTTCTGCGAGGCGCGCAATGTCGAGGCGCTGCCTGCGCACCCCGACATCGTCGCGCTGTTCGCGCATGTCGAGGCGGAAGCAGGCATCGCGCCGGTGACGATCGGCCGGCGCGTCGCGGCGATCAATCATCATCACAAGGAGGCGGGTCTCGCCTCGCCGACCGCGCGCGACGCCGCGGGCGTTATCGCGCAAATGATGGCCGGTGTGCGCCGCAAATATGCGCGCAAGAAGGACCAGAAGACGCCAGCGGCCGCTCAGGTGCTCACCGCCATGCTCGCGACGACCGCGGGCACGGGCCTGCGCGCCAGGCGCGACCGGGCGATCCTCGCAGTCGGCATGGCCGGCGCGTTCCGCCGCTCCGAGATTGCGGCGATGCAGCTGCCCGATCTCGCCTTCGAGGGCGCGGGCGTGCGGATCACCATCCCACGTTCGAAGGGCGATCAGGAGGCCGAGGGCCAGGAGATCGCGATCCCGGAGGGCCGCCACATCCGGCCGGTCAGCCTTCTCGGCGAGTGGCTGGAGGCGGCCGATCTGAAGGGGCCGGATCCCGTGACCGGCAAGCCGCGGATGGGCCCGGTGTTCCGCCGGCTGACGCGGAGCGATGCGCTGACGGCCGACCCGATCACCGACAAGACCGTGGCCCGGCTGGTCAAGGCCTGCGCATTGGCGGCCGGACTCGATCCGGCGCTGTTCTCCGGGCATTCGCTGCGTGCGGGCTTCCTCACCGAGGCGGCCGCCAAGCGCGCGAACCTGTTCAAGATGAAGGATCACTCGCGGCACAAGTCGCTCGACACGGTCGCGGGCTATGTCCGCGATGCCGCGATGTTCGACGACCATGCCGGCGAGGATTTTCTGTGATGCCGGCAATTCCGGCAGCGCCAGAGTGGCAGGCCTATTCCATGCCGGACTATGATGCGGTGATGACGCGGGCATGCGCCGAGCTTCAGCAGCGCATCCTCGCCGATCCCGCCTATCGCTCGTCAATCCTGACCGACCCGCGCGACATCCACCGGGCCTTGTTCGCTGAATTCACCCCGCACGGGTTTCCCGAATATGCCGGCACCTATCGGGGCACGGCCGGGACATCGCTCAAAGGGCGCCGCATGGGCGCCCCGCAGATTTTCGACCTCAAGAAGAGCTTCGCATTCGAGGAACCTGAGAAGGTCACCGCGGCGCTCGACTTAATGCTGTCCGAGGTGCGGCGCGAACTGGTCCCGGCACGGGTTGCCACGCCTTATGTGCAGCTCCTCACTTTGACCCATCTCTTCTGCTGGTTCGGCAAGATTCACCCCTTTCTCGATGGCAACGGTCACATCCAGCGCGCCCTGTTCGCTGCTGCTGCGGCCGAGCTGGAAATTCCGCTCACCTCGCGTTTCGCCATCCACCCGCGCCCGTTCGACCGGCTGCTGGCCTGGCCGCTGGAAATGTTCACACAAGCCAAGCCCGATCAGCGCGAGCATTTTCTCGCGATGGTCGCCGAATATCTGAGTTCGTGGCTGGCCGGCCCGTTCGACCGGCCCGCCAGCGGCATCGCGCCGTAAGTGGTCCGAGCGACCCGGACGGCTTCAGAGTTCGATCAGCGTATAGCCACGATCGGCGAGCACGGTGCGGTTCCAGTCCTTGCCGATGGGGACACCCTCGGCGTTCAACGAGATCGCCGCGTCAGCCCGGTCAAAAAGCGCGATGCAAAATTCGTCGCTATCGAACCGTGATCGGTACTGGATGCCATCAAGCCTTGTAGTGTTGTAAATCTCCGCCGAAATCTGCTGCGGCACCGCATAGGCGCCAGGATTGTCGACCGGATCGAAGTCGGCTGAGACTCCAGCGGTGGTCGTTCTGAACCAGCCGAGACCCGGCCCATGAACCTTGGCCAGACGGATCGGCCGCGTCGTGGTGAAGCTTGCCGCGCGTCTTCTGGCGACCTGATCCCATAGGACATCCCGATCCAGGGGTGTCCTCAGCAAGGTTTCTGCAAAGGGGCCGACGAGCGTCTTCCCTAAATAGAGCACACCGAATTTGCCGTCCGGATCCTCCCAACGCCAGGTCGCGTCCTTGCGGCCATACCATTTGGCCGCAACGGTTGCGCCGTGAACGCGATGAAGCACCCGGCCCGTAGCGATCGTCGCCACGGGCATTCCTCCTTTCGCAGCCATATGTGTCAGTCTTCGAGCGTACGGGCGAAACGAACGACACGCTCGACCTCCGCATCGCTGCCCTTGAGCAGCGTGATCGGGCTCATGCCATCGAGCCCTTCATCGCCGCTGACGAGGAACTGCAGGAGGGCCCAGCCCGTCGTGCTCGGCGCGGCGCTAAGGACCTTCGCAATGCCTGGGAGAATCGCATTGCCGTCGAACTGAAACACAGGGAAGAGCTTCGTCCCGTTGTCCTCGACCATCAGCAGTCGGCGATCCTTGACCGCCTTGTAAACAGCCTGGATCGTCTTGTGCCCAAGCAACGTGCGCACTTTCTCGGCTGTCAACGCGCCGCCCGCGGCATCGATCATCCGCCGCTTGAAGGCGATGGCGTTCGTGATCCTTTCGGCGGCTTCCGGGTTATCGGTTTCGACCGCTGGGATACCGAGCGCGAGATGGAAGACCAGGCTGGGCACGTCGACGCTGCTGATGGCGGCCGCCTTTGCCTTTGCCGTCATCATTTTGATGATGCGGTCTGTGCTTGCGACAATGCGGTCGTGGAGGACACGATCCGCATCGACGAAGCCGATATTTGCCGGACGAACCATTCAATCGATCCTGTTGAGTCAGTTCCATATACGCTAATACCAACTCTATTTCAACCAGGGGTTCCAGGCCGCTCGGATCCGACGGCTTCATCGGGACGCCTTGGACTTGCTGCGGGCTCACTCAGGTCATTGCGAACAAACTTAGAACCGCCTATAGTTCGATGGCTGGAATTAGAGCTCATGTTTGACACGATCACATACGGATTGACCAAAGATCTGCCCGGCGGCCCTATCTATCGGCCGGCCGATCCGATGCCGCATGAGATCTATTCTGACGAGATCGACGACGATACTGGCGAGCCTTCGCGTGGCCGCCTGATCGGTGGGTTGATATCGCTCGTGCTGCTGGTGGCGACCGGCGTCTATTTCTATCTGACGCTCTGACCGAACCGCTATTTCCGCAAATTCGGATCGGTGAAGAAGCCGTGGTCGAGTTCTCGGCCGACTTCTGACTGGAGGTCAACGTTCGCGCCGCCGCGATTGTTGCGCGCCGCCTGCGCCGCTGCCCGGTCGCCCTCGAGCCGCGCCTGTCCATCGGAGATGATCCGAGCTGCGGCAGCGGGATCGCCAGCGCCCCCGCCATTCCCGATCCCGCTCACGCCATGGGGCCGATAGGAGCCGCGCACAGCGCTGGCATCGAGATCGATACGGTTCACGTCGACGAGCGACGGATCCTTGATGTCCCCACCGCTCTCCGACCACAGGGAAGCACGCTTCTCCTGCGCCCATTGCTGGATCAGCTGATCGCGCACAGTGCGTTGCTGCGAGGTCAGGTCGGTGGCCCAAAGCTCGGGCGCGTCGAGGTTCGGATGGAGCGCCTGCTGCAGCCTGTACCATTGTGCGAGGTCCTGGCTCATATTCTCGCTGAGCTGCATGCCATGAGACTCGGCAAAGCTCGCGTCACGCGTCAGAGATTGCGACAATTCCTCCATTCGCCGCGCGGCCTCGGAATAGGATTTTGCCCGCGCAAGCGCGTCCTCGGTGCTTACCGACGACGACGATGTCATGGACGACCGGCTGAACGAGCCGGAGCGGACGTAAGTCCCGTCGGACGTGCTCGCGCCGCTGCCGTTGGAATGCTCGTCGCGCACCCCGCTCGACGAGGAACTGGAGCTGTCGGACGAGCGTGTCTGATCCGCGCCATAGCGAAGATTGTCGACCTGCTGTCCGGTCTTGCTGACCCCCAGCGAACCACCGGCATTAGGCAGGAGGCCGCCGGCCCCTGGACGCCCGCCAGCCTTGCGGCCACCACCGCCCCCGCCTCCGATCGCACCATTGATCCCGCCGGTCACCTGGTCGAGCGTTCCGGCCGAACGATCATGGCCCTGGGAAATCCGTTCGCTCAGGCCGGTAGAAGAACGCTCCTCCATGCCCTGGGAGCTGGAGCCGGTTACGCGGTCGAACTTTTCGACATTGGTATTCGCGGACGAGCCGCTTCCCGCTTCAAAGCCCCTCGACCGCTCGGACGAGACGCCGAAGGCGCTCCGGTTCGTGTGCGTGCTGGTCAGGATATCCTGAGCCGCATTCTCCCAGGCCTCAGCCTGACGATGTGCAGCGCTGGCCATCTCGCGCCATTCGGCGACGGTGCCGCTGTTCATCGTCGGCGTGAAGCCCAGGCGCGAAATCGCGCCCGACATGTCGATGACATCCTGCCCATTGCCGAAGCCCGACACGACGGCGCCATTGTCCTGACGCCAGCCCACGCTCGTCGCTCCGCCCATGAAACTCGGCGCCACGGACCATTGATCGCTCTGGCGCATGTTGGACGTCGCGTTTGCCCAGCTCATATTGCCGTAGGAATAATTCCCTGTGGTCTGCTCCAGTGCGGCGGCCTCGGCGGCGTTCTGCGCGGGCGCAAGCATCGACGTCGCCTGTCCCGCGATCGACATCGCCCCCCGTGCGAGGCCAGCGGCCAGGAATGGGATGCTCATCAGCATGAAGCCCGCGATCGTCGCGGTCTCTCCGTTCACGGCGCCGATGCCGGCATAGGTGCCGAGTGTGACCCCACCAGACGCGACGCCCGCGGCGGCGGCCTCTGCCCGTGTCATGCAGATCATGTGCAAGATGACGTAAAGCGGGCCCCATGCAGCAAGATAGAAGAAGCCCATCGCATAGCCCTTGAGGGTCGAGAGGCCCGTTTGCGGCATCAGGAACAATGGGAAAATCACCGGGAACATCGCAAAGAAGACCACGGTCAGCACGATATTGAGGATGGGCACCCAGGCCATCGCCTGCTGCGCGATTGAATTATAGGTGTTCCGCGCCTGAATGTCCGCGCGTGTCTGCGCGAAGGTGTCAATCGTTGCCGCGCCCGATCCTCCTGCCATGCTGTTGCGGGCCTGCATGAAGGCGTTGATCGCCGTGTTCTGCCGCATGGAATCGCTGTAATTGCTTCCCGAGCCGGTGAATGCGGCATTGGCGATCGGCAGGTCTTGCTTCAGCTTGTCGGCCGCCAGCGCATTGCTCAGCTTCGGATAGAGCTCCTTGCCCCAGAGCGGCGTGTTTGCCTCGATCATCGGCGCCCACCGCGCGGTGAGCATGTCATAGGCCTGCCGGCAGGTGACGATCGCACTGTTCACCGTGCCGTCGCCCTGACGCTCAAGCCACTCCTGCGAACGGGCTTCCGATCCGGGGCCAATATCCGTCCACAGGTCCTTCGATTGCGCGAGCACGGTGAGCGATTTGCGGTAGAGCATCACATCCCCGAACACGCATTTCTTGAAATGCTCCTCGAGATTGGTCGAGAATTCGGCGTCCCGGATGACGAAATTGCGGGTCGCATCGAACAGCCGCGCGCCATAGACCATGCCGTTGGTCGAATAATTGAGCTCGCTCGGCATCACGAAAACGGTCTCTGCCGTCCGCGTCAGCCAGTCGCCAATTTGCGTGGTGAAGCTCGCCAGCACACCGAGCCCGAGAGGCACGTTCGCCACTGTTGCCGGCGCCAGCGATGGATTGATCCGATCGGTGACTTTCACGTCGATGGTCGGCACCATAAGGCAGAGGTAGATCGCCGTCGATTGAAGGAACCAGTTCATCCAGACGCGAAAGTTCATCGTGAAAGCGACGACGAGCAACGAGTAGATCAGGCCCATCACCATCACGACGCGCAGAAGGGAA
>VFQM010002850.1_pt1 | contig 11939 bp, 14 predicted proteins | sample 3512391 | NCBI WGS metagenome assembly VFQM01 (sample SAMN10412369, study PRJNA504923) | tailings metagenome | isolation source: Replicate 1 from Balatoc abandoned mine | place: Philippines
GCTTTCTTCCACATAGGCTACGTTCTTGCCCATGACCACCTCATAGACACCGGGCAATTTCGATGCGGTGACCGACTTGAAGGCCGTGTTGGGATAGAGCTGCTTCAGCTTCGCCGTCATCATGGCGTCGCCGACCGTGTCCTGGGCGAAAGCCCCAGCGGAAAGCAGAGCGGTTGCAAGGAAAGTGCCAATCAGTCTCGTCGTCTTCATTTGTTGATCCTCGTGTGTTGTTCAAGCCCGACCGATTTTTTCAAATCCGGCGGTGCGGTTTTGGAAAATCTTTAGTGCCATTCTTTCTCTATCGCTTGGCGACAGAGATGCCCTTGGTAATAACCACGTCGATCGCTTGGCCAGCGTCGATCTCGATCACAGGAAACATCTTCTCGGCAAGCTGGATGTAGTATTTCGAAAGCTGGCTGAGTGCGTTGCCCACGCCTTGACCAAGACCTGCCTGCACTTGGTTCGACATACCATCCTTCACGGTAGTGGTTGATCCGAGCGGGGACGTTGATGTGGTCATGGCGCCGGACGAAAACGCGGTCCCGATCCCCGAGGCGACACCTGCCAGAAGCGCGTTTGCCAAAACTTGTCCTTGCTTGCTCACAAGTCGCCCACGGACACCAGCTTTTCCGGAACCGTCAGCAACGTAGCCTTTCACCCCGACATCAAGGGCGCCGCCGTCTTCGGATATGCAGCTCAGGCGATCGAGTCTGATGTATGCACGTTCGCTGGAGAGGTCGCCGGTACCATTGGCGGTCAAGCGGCAGTTTTTGTAGTCAGCCTTGAACTTGTTCGGCAGCGATGCCATATCCAGAACTTCAATGATCACCGGATGTGGGTTCTGCTGAGCCTGGCCGCCCGTCGGAGCGTCCAAGCCGGACAAAAGTACGCCGCGCATGAACGTACCAGCGGGGATATAGGTTTCTGCCGTCGCGTTCCCGGAAACGTCAGGCCCAGCCCCGTTGCCTCCTTGTCCCGAATTCCCGCCGGAGCCGGCAGGACGAGGGGCGCCCGCTTTGGGGGCGCTGCCGGACATGTCAACACGCATGATCCCTTTGATCATTTCTGGTTGCCCCCCGATATGCCCAGCCTGTCCCGGTTGGCCAAGAGGGCCGGTTTGCATTGGCAAGCCGGTTGCGGGCGGGGCATTGCGCTGGCGCCGTTCAGCCTCTTCGCGTTCGCGTTCGCGCGCCAACTTGTCTTCTTCAGCCTTCCGTACGGCAGCTTCTTCAGCCTTGGCCTTCTCGTTAGCGTCAGCTTTTTCCTTTGCCGACATCTTGCCCTGCAATTCTGCAAGCTGCTTCTGCAGTTCGCTCACGCGGGCGCCTTCCTGCGTCCGCCAAACGTCGGCATTGTTGACGACCTCGCCCTGGGCACCAAAAGCCTTGCGGGTAGATTCTGGAGCGCGCGGCGGCGGCTGCTTCTTCGGTGCGCCAACCATTGCGGCACCAAATGCGATTACGGCCACTACTACGACCAGGCCGCCGAGAAGCATCATCTGCTTCTTGCGGACCGGCGACATTCCGGCCGCAGCTTTGCTTTTATTGATCCCAGCCATCAGTTGCTGCTCCTGACAACATAGATGTTTGTGGTCTGGCCGGGGTCGAGCTGCATGTTCTCGATGGCGACAGCGACAACGCCCTTGCGGTAAAGCTCCTGTTCGACCAATCGAATGGTCGTCGTGCCGGTGTTGGTCAGGCGGAATTTTTCACCCACCAGCTCACGCTCGGAATAGACACCGGTCATGACGAAGCGGGTGTTTTCCCACAACGCAAACTCCTGGCTGGTCTGCCGCATTTCGATGCTGGAAGGAGCTTCTTCCAGCGCCATTGCAGCAACTAGGCCTCTCACTGACTTGGCCATACCGCCGGCCGCGCCCTTGCCTGATTTCCCGTCCCGGCCGCCCGCACGATCGCTGCGCGCGGCAAACGGTTCGCGGATGATGACGTCTTCCTGTGGGATATCGACCGCCTGCATCACGAAGTTGTAGGTAGCCCCACTGCCAGTGATAAGACGAACGTTGATCGGCTTGCTAAGGATCGTCGGCCGGATAAAAAGTTGGCCACGTTCTTCGTCCTTCTCAACAGTCAATTCACCGTCAGTGGCGAGAAGGGAGCGGATCTTGCCGCCCTCCACCGCGATCCTGGTCGTTTCCTTGGCCGAAATCTTGATGAAGCTGTTGTGGCCTTCGACCGGTTCAACAGTCTGAAGGGCGTGTGCGTTGAGTGAGGCGAGCGCCAGAGCGGCTACTGCCATGCAGCAACGGATGGTCATTTCCAGACCTCCTTAGCGAGAAGCGGTTGTGTTGGAAGGAACGGAGCCGGACTGAAGCGCTTCTTGCGCAGCAGGGCTTGCTGGCGGCGGCGCTGGCGGCAAGCCAGTTGGAGCCACCGCTTGTGCCGCTACCGGAACGGCTTGTTGAGGAGCCGAGTTGGCAGGTACGGCGCTTGCCGGCGCCTGCTGCTGTACTTGAACCGCGTCTGGCTCAGCGTTCGCAACCTGCGCCGGCGGATCGAACGGCCTAGCCAGATTGGTTTCGCGCAATTCCTTGATGGTGACCTTCGAGCCGTCGTAATCGAACGCCACCAGATATGCTTTCATTTCATCGCTGGCGCGCTTGTCGGCAATCCAAGTCTGAAGGCTGCCAATAAATGCGACCATCTGTCCCTTCTCGCTGATCCGAACCTCACGCGGCAGGAATATCTTGCTCATGTTTTCCGCCTTCAAGCGATTCGATGCCATCTTGAAGCGGATTGCCAATTCGCCGTGCACGGACGGATGGACGTACTTGAGGATGTTTCCGGATTGATAATCGACACTGGCCGGCGACACAGTAGCGAACTGGCTTACAACCCAGTGCCCCATCTGCTCCAGGTACTCAGGACCGATAGCGCGGCCATCGACCCAGAACGTTTTGTTGATCTCCGGCGGAGTCAGAATGGTCCGCACGGTACGATCCATCGTCGCAAACGCGCCTGCCATGAATACATTTGTCAGCAGGGATGCGCCAAGGATCAGTTGGAATGCCTTCGTGACGCCCGCTCGGGCTTCGACATCAGCGATCAATTTTTTCAGCAGCATTCAGTCAGTCTCGTCGTCTCTGTTTGGATGTCAGCCAATGAATTCACGTACGGCTGATGGAGGAGTAATTCGAAATCCGAAATTGCCCGGCAGGTACCAATAGAGGGCGTGCAGCCCGAAGGCTCTCGACCGTCCGGCCTTGAGTTTTTGATACCCCATGGCCACAAAACCACCGATCACCGTGAAGGTGAGGAGCTGATTGGTCATGATTCCGATGACCATGCAGCCCATAGCGAGAATCGCGACGTCGAAGTCCCACCACAAGAACTTGGGAGGATCATCCAGGCGGTGCGGGATGACGTACTTGCGGTCGTCTTCGCTCATCGCGATTCTCTGTTCAGCTCAGCCGCTTAGATGAGGGCCGAAGCGATGCCGTCGATGATGCCCGGCCCGATGGCGAACAGCACGGCGAAGATGATGCCGACGAGAGCCGGCATGGCGGTCGACTTCGCAAAGCCGATGATCGCGCCGACCAGGAAGGCCGAGATCGCGAGCGTGCGACCCAGGAAGCCTTCCGACCAGCCCTTGACCAGGTTATACAGGCCGCCGAATTCGGAGCCCGAGGTACCGGCCAGAGCCGGGAATGCGACAACGAGGGAGGCGGAAGCGACACCAGCACGGGTCATCATCTTGTTCAGCAGTTTCATGGTTTTTTCCTTGGCAGAAAATTGAAAGATATGGGTTTGGTCTCGTCGTCTCGTCGTCTCAAAATCTTCATGCCGCAGAGGCGGAGCGTTTGTTGAGGTCGCGCACCACAATTTCGCGGGTGCGTTCGATCAACTGTTCTCGCGTCGCGTCACATACACGCGCTTTTTCCATGGTCATCTCAAGGGCGGCCGTAGCAAGGCGCCGCTCCTGACAGAGATCGCGGTCCGGCAGCGATTGCCGAAGCTCACGAAGTTGATCCTTGGTTTCTTCGCGTACAAGCACGGCCTTGTAGCCGGGCTCATGGTTTCCACTGGTCGTTGCAGTCGCTTTTGTCATTTGGTCGTGATCGTAATGTCGATGTCAGTGCGTCGAAGTTCGCGCATCACAGCTTGCGTGGCCTTCTTGTCTCCGTCACAGCACGGGGCCTGAGCCTCTGCAGTGATGGCGTCCGCTGATACGCCGGCAAGAACGAGCGCGGCCTTGACCGTCTCAGCCCGCCGAAGCGCCAGCTTCTCGTTTGCTTTCCGGCTTCCCGTTGGATCGGTCCGGCCAGCTACAACGATTTTTTTTGCATTCCGAAGATGGCTGGACGCGGTAACCGACTCGACTTCCTTGCGGCCATCAGCATCAAGCTGGCTCCAACCCCAACGGAAATGCACCTTGAAACTAGCCGTCTGAGGCAGTGCAGGTTGTTGCGACGGAGCCGGAGCAATAACCTTCTTCTGCTCTACTGGCTTCGGTAAATACTTCGGGGTGCGTTGTGGGCAGCGATCCGTCTCACAGAAAACGTGGTCCGCATACTGAGCGGAGCTGGCCTGAACAACACCAAGCTTCCCGCTTCCCTTGGCCGCCTCATCCTCTTGTGTTGTTGCGCAAGCGGTGACTGCAAGGGCCACGCAAATCGGCGCGAAGGCTTTATTCATCACCGCGCTCCTCGGCGTAGTTCAGAAATCCGCCAACAGTGAAATTCTTCTCAGGGGTCAGTTCATATTGTTGTGCCGCCATAACCGGGGCTGCGCTTGCAACTTGGATCAACATGATTTTCTTCGGAGCGGCAGCGCGTTCAGGGCCGCGAATGGCAGCAGCAGAAACCTTGGTAGCTGAACTGTCATAGGGCGGAGCGGAAACCACTGGCGCACGCGAATCAATTTCTCCGACGCGACTGAGCGCCGTATGAATCTTCCAGGCGTAGTTGTTGCGACGGCGCTCACATTCAGCCTGGTCCAGCTTCCTGCAACCGACGTTGTAGGCGCCGATGGCATTCCAGTTCCAACCTAACTTTTTCGCATTGTTTGAGAGAATCCAGGCGCCTACCTTCAGGTTTGTACAAGAGTCCTTCAAAGACTCTTCAGTGATGCCGTACTTTTCCAGCGTAGGAAGCCAGCCTGAATTTATCTGCATCAGGCCAATGTCATGGGAGCCGTCTTTATTGCGATTGAGGGCTTTTTCGTTGAAGCCGCTTTCGGTCTTGGCAACGGCTTTCAATACCTGCGCCGGAATGCCGTAGCTCTGGCTCGCGGCTTCCCAGCAGGTAGCATTTGCAGCCGACGGGAGCGCGATCGCTGCCGTCGAAAGTGATGCTAGAAAGAAATTTTTCGTTGCGTTTTGCATGTGAAGAATGTTGCCGCTTGGCAACCCTTCACACAACGCGAAAACGCAGCCGAAAATGGGGGGGTAGCGTGCTTTTTGGTCATCATTAAGCAGAATGTTGGATATTCGAGATGACAAGTCGAACGAGCATGCAGATTCCGGTGAGAATGATCGGATAGTAGAAAACCGTGATCGGAGTGATGACGGCGAATGCCACAACGGAGCAAGCGACCATGAAAATGATGGCGTGCCACGACAGGTTGTAAATGGTCGGCGAGGTATATTTAAAGCTTGCCAGCTTGGCTTTACGAGTCATGATCCCGTCGAACAACGCCGCCAACAAAAATGGGGTCAGATAGATGATCCACGACCACGAGTGCGAAAGGCGGAGGCAAAAAAGCCACACGTTCTCCAGCAGGTTGCCCCAGTATTCCATCAGATGATCTGTGTAGCTTTCCATCGATTTCGGGATAGCCACTCCAGGCGCTACCTCCCTGGAAGGAATTGGCTTCACGAAATTTTTCCGAATGATTGGATCAATTTTTGTGGTGACCATCGCCATGCCATAAAGCCCGTTCGCCCTGGCAACGATTGCCTCCACCTCTTCGTCTCCGTACCACTGGGATGCATCGGCCAATTCACGCTCAATGCAGGCGCGATATTCAGCATGCGTGATAACCAGTGGAGCAAACAGGAAAATTGCGATGATGGCGAGAAGCCAGAGCAGGCTATGTCGGGTCACGATTAAGTCCTTGCAACAAGTAGGCGGGGAATGTCCAGTTCCGCCATTTGCATTTCGCGAGTGGTGCTGATCGCAGCAAGCAGTTTGATCATCACCGGCCCCACAGGAATTGCCACGTCGCGGTCTCGCACCTGTACGGATCGCCGGTTGTGATGATTGAGGTATTCCATCAAGGGTTGGTCGTACTGCCAGACCGACCACAGGCCGTCTTTGTCCAGAACGGATACCCGTACCGCTGCCAGCGTCTTCGCGCTTTCGGCGATGCGCTCAATAAAACTACGGTGAGCGCTTTCCAGGTTGATGCGGGAGTTCTTCTCATACGCATGGAGGGCGGATCGCAGCGTCTCTTCGGCGAGGTTCGTTGCCCCGATCATCATCCACGGAGTTACGAAATGAATGAATGCAGCGGCCACGCGCTCGAGCGATGGCCAATCCGTGAACGTGTTGTTCGCCAGGGCACGCAGCCCAGCATTCGTCAGCAACAGGTCGAGAGGTTCTTTCATGAAGTTTTCGCGATCTGTATGTGGCTATTCATGGGTGATGATCGGCAGGCGTCCTTTGATCAGGCGCCCGCCAGACACGGCTGCGATGTACTGCCAGTTTGGAAGCTGGCCAAGCACGTCTGTTGGCAACACATCCTCCAGCGCTTCAGTCACCCGCTCTTGCACCGAGCCGGTGAAGTGCGTGATGTTCTTCTCCGTACTGGAGCTGGTAGCGTGAATCTTCTGTTGTGTGTAGACGTAGGTCTGGCCGAAAGTCTCGGTGACAAAATCCTGCGTCACTCTGTCTTTGATTCGCATCGCGACCAGATTGTTGAAGTTACCCAGCATCTGCCGCGCCTTATCCATCGACTCAAAGCGTGCGGCCAGGTCAGGAATTGTCTGAATTGCGGCGACGTTAATGAAGCCGGCGCCAGCGGATTTGTTCAGCATCTGGATGTAGGGGTCGTTGACCACTTCGGCAGCCTCGTCGACCAGCAGGAAAATCTTGCGCTGGCTCCCGGCCTCGTAGTTGTAGATTGCAGCTGCGACAGAGGTCAGATCGGAGAGCAACATCGAGCCGACCGCGGATGAAATGGTTTTGTTCGCGAGCGAATCCAGACCGATGGACACTACCGCATTGGCGCGAATCAGTGATGCGAGGTCGGTCATGGGGCGCGTGTCGGAGACGTCCCGAGGATTCGGGGACAACAGGCTGCCCAGTTCACCAGTCGTCAGCATCCCCAGAACGGGCACGAGGTTCGCGATCATCTTTCCGTAGTGCGCCGAGTCGTGCTTGTAGATTGTGGCCAGCGCCTCGATAGCCTCATCCCGAAGTCCGCGGGGCACGATGACGTCGAGGTAGTAGTCGAGCAGCAGGTGCAGCGACTGTCGCACCAGTATCTCGCCGTCCTCCTGCCCCTTCTTGCCCTTTGCTTGCTTCAGCGTGCGTGCGTAGGCCGAGACCTCCGGCTCCCAGTTGCTGTGCAGTTGCTTGTCGAAGAACTGCAGGATCACACGCATCAACAAGTCGGCAACACCGTTATCCACGTAGGACCGGATGCCGACCAGCGACGGCTTTTCCCCCATCGCCAGCATGCCCATAACAATTGCGTTCAGGACGCCCCACGCAAAATCCCGGAAGGACGACGACTTGTCGCCACCAGGCATCAGCGCGGCGATTCGAGAGGCGATGTCCGATGGGTTGGTGTAATTCTTGAGCGGGTCGATACGCGCGCTTTGTCCGGGAAAGGCCAGGTGGAAACGCACGTAATCTGTTTCGCGGCCGGCCTGTTTGCATGCCGCTTTCAACGAGGTTTCGAATGGCTGGTCGCCTTTGGGGTCGATCGAAATCACGCAGTAGCCCAACTCGATGGCCATTTCGGCCATGAGCTCCAACATTCGGGTCTTCCCGCAGCGCGTCGTCCCAACCAGGAGCGAGTTACCGATCAGGTTCTGAATGGGGACGAAGAGTTCTTCTTCGCCGCCGTTTAATCCGTGAATCCACGGCGCCCCGATGTATTCAGGTGTGTTCGCACCAACCTTCTCGTTGGTCCATTGCTCGATGATCCACATGATCGCCGGCGGCGGATAGAACTGCTCCGGATCGGCGCGCTTGATTTCGTAGACACGCTGCGTATGTACGGGCGTCCAGTCGAAACCTTTGCCGAACCAAAGCGCCTCGCCTCCACCCTCCTCGACCTTACTCTTCAACTCTTCATCGGAGATGAAGCTGATTCCCTTGCCGCCGAGCGACCACTTGAGTTGCCAGATCCCCCAGGCGCGGAGCAGGTTAAACACCATAAATGCAGCAGCGGCAGCACCGAGGTAATAGAACGGCAAATCCGGAAAGGGAGTGGAATACCAGACGAGGGTAAGTCCCACAAGGCATGCGGCCCACGCGGCGGCAGCATAAGCCTCGTAGGCCTTGCGCCATGGCATCTCGAAAGTACGGAGCAGCATGTCAGCCTTCCTTGTTCGCGGCAGCCATGTCGAACCCCAGGCCGCTGGCGACATCCGGTTTCAGGATGATCATTCGGTGCGTCTTGCCATCCACCTCGACGGGATGAATGCGGCGGCTCGCCCGGGTCTTGTCTTGCCAAAGCCACGATTTCAGCCCCAGTTCCTCCAGTAGATCCATGACTGGCATGCCGTGTCGGTTCAATTCCTCGTGACTAATCCCAAATCCGTATGGCAGCGCGGCCACCACGCCGGACAACGTGCTTGCACGGTACGAATGGATCACTTCATTCAGCAGCCATGCGTTCGATCGCTTGAGTGAGCCGAGCAGCTTTTCCGTTGTGGGCCCAAGGTCTGCCCCGAGCGGAGAATCATCGTCACCGGAAGGCTCCGTGGTGTTCAACTCCGGAATTTCCTCCTGGGTAACTTTCTCCGCGGATCGCTGCTTCTGGGGGCCTTGTTTGGGTTTCTCCGATGATTTCTTGTGTTCATGCGATGGCTGGCCAGCCTGTCCGTTCTGTGCGCGCTCTTTCGCGGCCGGTGCTGACGGGATATCGTTCGTCTGCGAAACGGGTTGTGGCTTGGATTCAGCTGCGGGAGCCTTTTCGGTTGCAGCAGTTTGAGCGGTAGGTGCCGGCGACTGCGCGGCAGGCTTGGGTACCGGCGCCGGTACAGGAGCTGGTGCCGCCGGTGTTTGCGTCAGCGTGAGCTGGACGTTGCGGTACGGATCGAAGTCGAACCCTTGGGGGAAAATGACTTCTCCTTGCTTCAGCTTTACCATGCCCTCCTTCGCTTCGAAGGTTCCTGGCAGCGCGATCGTCCAGTAACGCCCCCCGCGGCTATTCAGCTCGAGCAGACTGGCTGAAACGAGAAGGTCAGCTAGCGTGTCCGGATCCTTGGGGATGCCAGCAAAGGCGTCGCGGGCAAGAAGGTTTGAGATGTCGCCGGCAGCAGGAGGCCAGTCGATGAATACGCCCTCCTGGCCGACCCACACTCTCCCTCCCGACATCTGGTTGTTGGCAATCCACTTGCCGCCGCGAACGAGCCGGCGCATTGCATCGACCAGATGAGGCTCAAGATGGGCGCCGATGACCAAATGGCCATAGTTGCTTGCCGAGCGCTTTAAATCGTCTTCGATGACGCGTGTGATGACGGGTGCCACGAGACGAGAGATCGGGTTCTCTGAGGCGTTCGTTTCTACCCCGGCAATAGCTGCCGTCATCGCAGGCACGACCTGGTTGTTGTCGCTGGCGAGATACTGCAGCACTTCATGGGGGACGACGCGCGAGATTGAGTAAGCGGCGGAAGCCTGGGCTCCGTGCACCTGCAGGTCTTCCATCCAGCGCACAAAGTAAACGTCCTCTTTGCGGCCGACACACCAGTCGTACAGGTGGTCAAGCAGCGGCGTCCATTGCGCGTTGCTCCGCGTCATCACCGCCATTGAATTCACGGTTCGGTAATTCTGTGAGCAGAGCCCCGCCAAGAACGTTGCGAGAGTCCATTTCGGCTGCATGAAGTGACGACGCTCAACGCCGCCAGTGGCGGGAAAAACGGCAGCATTTGCCGACTGCAAAGAGTTCAGGGCAATTTCCATGGACATGCGGAAAAGCCCCCCCGTCCCCCGAAAGTACGTTGTGCTCGTCGCCGGCAGAAGGTGTACGTGGCGAGCCAAGTTTTCGATCGCAGGGAAGTAGAGCTTCTGGAAATCACCACGCGAAACACCGGCGGTGCGAAAGATGCGGTCCAGCAGTTCCTGTTGCGACTGGACTAGCTTATCGATGGCAACCACCCGAATCCCCGTATCAAAAGGCGGATATCGGGTAATGGCGTAGTCGCCGGGGTCCTCATCTGTCGGGAAGACATCGAGACCGGTGCCGCGAGAGGCAACGATTGGCTGATTGGTTACGGGGGTCTGCGGCGAAGTGGCAGATCTTCCCCAGATTCGTTTGATCAGAGAGAGCATGGCCCGATTATCCCGAGCCAGCTTTGATCACGCAGTACGGAAATACCGCCCGAAGGGGGGGTGTAACGTGCTTTTTGGTACCCCCGCTTTTTAGAGCGCGACTTTTTGGCGAGCAGCCGCCACTTTCTTTCCGTTTTCGATCCACGTCGCGTACCGGCCGTGGATCGCACACATCGGACACCGTTGGTTATCAATCTCGGCTTCGGTCAGGACCAAGTAGTTGGTACCGCAGTCACCACAGTCCTTGAGCGCCAGCGTGGCAGAGTTGCGCATACGATCGCTGATTCCAAGATGCGTTGCCAGCGTGTACGCCTGATTGATTGAGAGGCGCGTGAGCTTCGGAACGGCTTCGCTGATGGTATCGGTGAGGCGGACGTAGGCTTGGTAGGAGGTAAGGAGGAGCCAGCCAAGATTGACCGGTTCGCCCATTGCTTCTTCCAGCTTCAAGTAGATGCCGGCGAAGGCCGCGGCTTGCATGTTGAAATCCAAACCACCGCGGTTATGGGGTGTAGCGAAAAATTTAGGGAGATTGGTCTTGTTATGTCCGCAGGGGGCTTCTTCCCCGGTGAGACGCTTATACCTCATGGTAACGGCCTTTTGCGACAGGCCCGTGTACCGCATGATCAGCTTCGGCTTTGCCCCCATGAGGACCATTGCGTTGGCCATATCGAGGAAACGGCCCGTCCAGATCGGGTCATCGAATTCAGCATGCTGGGGAATGGGAGCGCCGGAGAACATCGCATTACCTCACGCGGCTAAGAGTGCGGCGGAATAGTGCGGAACCGCTGCCGAGTGGAATTCGGCAACCGGGCGTTGGGCGAGACCTGCAACTTCAAAAACAGTGCCAGGATAGAAGCGGGCGAGATCATGAATCTGTTGGTTCGAAAGACGGGCCAGCGATCGGGCCTGGCTGAGATCGATGCCGAGAACCAACAGGCCATCAAAATAGCCGCTCGTGATGTCACGGGCAACCTGCCTGGCGAATGTCAGGTATTCCTTGTTAATGGAGATGACATCGAGCGAATTGTCGTTCGCGGCGGCCTTTAGATTCGATCCCTCGACGATCTCCTGTCCGGTTGGTTTCAGTCGCCCCAGGCAAACAGAGAGAAAGCCAAGAGCCCTGTCCAGATTGACGTTCGGCGTACACAGGTGAGCGAGGATGCGCTGGTTGAGCGCTTTAAGGTCTTCCTTGACGATCATTTCGGCTTTCCTTTGGTGTGTTCAATCCGACGCTAGGCGTCTTGCTGTGTCATTGTGTTGCGTAGTATGCCAATCGGCGCAATACGTTGTCAACCAATTTTTCCGGTGAAAGGAAATAATACTTACCGTCACCGGAAGTTTCGCAGCCGTGGCGGCCAAGACTACGATCAGGCCTAAGCCCGCCGCATTCGTCTGTGATAGGCTGCAATCCTGTACTGGGGCGGGTTTGCGCGTTCCTTTGAGCGGAAATTGGTGTAGAATGACACCAATACAGAGG
>VFQM010002851.1_pt1 | contig 11938 bp, 9 predicted proteins | sample 3512391 | NCBI WGS metagenome assembly VFQM01 (sample SAMN10412369, study PRJNA504923) | tailings metagenome | isolation source: Replicate 1 from Balatoc abandoned mine | place: Philippines
GGTGGCTCTTCGGTGCCGGCTACCTCGGCTACACCGGCGCGCGCAGTTTCGACAAATGGCGCGGCGTGCCCAGGTAGGCATATTGACAGGCGATTATTCGCCAGCGACTGCAAACGCAAACCATAGACCCCGTCTTCATTGGCTTCCCTCTCGGGCAGCCGGTGAAGGCGGGGTCTTTTGTCGTTTGTGCGAACCAGCCAGCGCCTACCAGTAAACATTGTCGGTAAGCAATGGGGAAGGTATACTTGTCATAATAATTTTGAAGCAATGGCAGGGTGTTTGTGGCCTTTAGGGAGGCTGCGATGTACCCCCCCCCCCCCCCGAATTCGGGCGCCTCAGATGGCTGTCTGGGCGTTGCGAGCGGGGGTTTTCACAGGTGGAGGCGGGTTGATGAATCAACTCAAAAAGGTAGCAACTGGCAAAGATTTAGCGTGCTTGGCAGGTAAGGACTCTGGTTTCGATACGAACACACAGACTGCGGTAGCCATGCTGTCGGCAGCCCAAGCCGGAGGGCGCGTATGAGCATCCTTGTAACGGGCGGCGCCGGCTTTATTGGTAGCAACTTCGTGCTCGACTGGCTGGCCCAGTCCGATGATCTCGTCATCAACCTCGACAAGCTCACCTATGCAGGCAATATCGAAAACCTGCAAAGCCTCAATAGTGATCCCCGTCATGTCTTCGTGCAGGGTGATATCAGCGATTCAACGCTGGTAGCAAACCTCCTCGCTCAACACCAGCCGCGCGCCATCATCAATTTTGCGGCCGAAAGCCACGTCGACCGCAGCATCCACGGCCCGGAAGACTTCATCCAGACCAACATCGTCGGCACCTTCCGTTTGCTGGAAGCAGTCCGTGCCTACTGGGGTGGTCTGCAAAGCGACGCCAGGCAAGCCTTCCGCTTCCTGCACGTTTCCACCGATGAAGTTTACGGTTCGCTCGGCAAGGACGACCCTGCCTTCACCGAAGCCCACCGTTACGAACCGAATAGCCCGTATTCGGCGAGCAAGGCTGCCAGCGACCATCTGGTTCGCGCCTACCACCACACCTACGGCTTGCCGGTACTCACGACAAACTGCAGCAACAACTACGGCCCCTACCACTTCCCCGAAAAGCTCATCCCGCTGATGATCGTCAACGCCCTGGCTGGCAAGCCGCTGCCTGTGTATGGCGACGGCCAGCAAATCCGCGACTGGCTCTACGTCAAAGACCATTGCAGCGCCATCCGCCGCGTACTGGATGCCGGCCACATCGGCGAGGTCTACAACATCGGCGGCTGGAATGAAAAGCCCAACCTCGAGATCGTCCACATCGTTTGCGCCCTGCTCGACGAACTCCGCCCCCGCGCCGACGGCAAGCCGTACAAGGAACAGATCACCTACGTCGCCGATCGCCCCGGTCACGACCGCCGCTACGCCATCGACGCCCGCAAGCTCGAAAGCCAACTCGGCTGGAAGCCGGCCGAGACCTTCGAGACCGGCATTCGCAAGACGGTGCAATGGTATCTGGACAATCAGGCCTGGGTGAGCAACGTCCAGTCCGGTGCCTATCGCGAATGGCTTGAAAAGAACTACACAGGGCGAAACGCATGACCCGCAAAGGCATCATCCTCGCCGGCGGTTCCGGCACCCGTCTGCACCCGGCCACGCTAGCAATCAGCAAGCAGCTACTCCCGATCTTCGACAAGCCCATGATCTACTACCCGCTCAGCACCCTGATGCTGGCGGGGGTTCGAGACATCCTCATCATTAGCACGCCGCAAGACACCCCGCGCTTTCAGCAGCTCCTGGGCGACGGTAGCCAGTGGGGGCTGAATCTGCAATACGCCGTTCAGCCCAGCCCAGATGGCCTGGCCCAGGCCTTCCTGATCGGCGACGCCTTCATCGGCGACCAACCCTCCGCGCTGGTACTGGGCGACAACATCTTCTACGGCCACGACTTTCACCACCTGCTGGCCAACGCCATGGCCCGCACCGACGGCGCCAGCGTGTTCGCCTACCACGTGCACGACCCCGAGCGCTACGGCGTGGCCGAGTTCGATGCACAAGGCAAGGTCTTGTCGCTGGAAGAAAAGCCCCGGCAACCCAAATCCAGCTACGCCGTCACCGGCCTCTACTTCTACGACAGGCAGGTGGTTGAACTGGCCAAGACCCTCAAACCATCGCCGCGCGGCGAGCTCGAAATCACCGATCTGAACCGCCTGTATCTCGAACAGGGCCGACTCAATGTAGAGATCATGGGCAGGGGCTACGCCTGGCTGGATACCGGCACCCACGAATCCCTGCTCGATGCCAGCCAGTTAATAGCCACCCTGGAAAACCGCCAGGGTCTTAAAGTGGCCTGCCCGGAAGAAATCGCCTTCCGCCAGGGCTGGATCAACGCCAGCCAGCTCGAAAAACTCGCGCAACCCTTGGCCAAGAACGGCTATGGAAAATACCTGCAGCGGCTGCTGAAAACGGGTGTAAAAGCGTGAGATCCATCCCAACCGCCATTCCTGACGTGCTCGTCATTGAACCGAAAGTGCTCGGCTACTGGCGCGTTTCTTTTTGAGAAGGTAGGTATCTCTCGATGACTCCATCGGCAATAAAAATCAACCCCCATGCAGCCCAGCCAGCTTCCCTGGTTGCACTGGGCAAAAGCCTCTGGCGAAATCGTCAACTCATCGTGCAGATGACTAGGCGCGAAGTGGTGGGGCGCTACAGAGGCTCAACCATGGGGCTGGCTTGGTCTTTTCTCAATCCCGTGTTCATGCTGGCGGTGTACACATTTGTGTTTAGCGTGGTGTTCAAAGCCCGCTGGGGCCTGGGCGGGGAAGAAAGCAAAACACAATTCGCCGTAGTGCTGTTTGTCGGGTTGATAGTTCATGGCCTCTTTGCTGAAGTTTTGAACCGCGCACCAGGGCTGGTTCTTTCTAATATCAATTACGTCAAAAAAGTTGTCTTCCCGCTAGAGATTTTGCCCGTAGCCAGTATGGGCGCAGCACTGTTTCACAGCATGGTCAGTATGGGGGTGCTGCTGTTGGCCTTTACCATTTTCAATGGATACATCCATTGGACGGTTGTGTTCGCGCCAGTCGTATTGCTCCCACTAGTCATTGTCACACTCGGACTTGCATGGATTTTCGCTTCGCTGGGTGTGTACTTGCGTGATGTTGGGCAAACCATCGGACTCATCACCACGGTCATGATGTTCCTTGCCCCGGTGTTTTATCCCATCACGGCATTGCCTCAGGAATTTCGCCCATGGCTTATGGCTAACCCATTGACATTTATTATTGAGCAAGCGCGTGAAGTGCTGATCTGGGGGCGCTTGCCAGACTGGTTGGGGCTGGGCATCTACACCTTAATGGCTTTGGTAGTGGCTTGGGCCGGTTATGTCTGGTTCCAGAAAACCAGAAAGGGGTTTGCTGATGTCATCTGATGAGATAGCCATCAGCGTCACCAATCTCAGCAAGCGCTACGAGATGTATGACGCGCCGCGAGACCGGCTGAAACAGTTTGTTCTGCCACGTCTGAGTCGACTGGTGGGGCAAGCTCCAAAACAATACTTTCGAGAATTCTGGGCGCTCAACGACATTACTTTTGAAGTCAAAAAGGGCGAAGCAGTTGGTATTGTCGGTCGAAACGGTAGCGGAAAAAGCACTCTGCTACAAATCATCACGGGTACCCTTTCCCCGACCACAGGCTTGGTAAGTACTCAAGGCCGTATTGCAGCGCTCCTGGAACTGGGTTCGGGCTTTAACCCCGAATTCACTGGAAGAGAAAACGTTTATCTAAATGGCGCAGTGCTTGGCTTCACCGCTGAACAGATAGACGAAAAATTCGACGCGATTGCTGCGTTCGCTGATATTGGCCAGCACCTGAACCAGCCAGTGAAAACCTACTCGAGTGGGATGCTTCTGCGGCTTGCCTTTGCGGTACAAGTGCAGGTTGAACCTGAAATCCTGATCGTCGACGAAGCGCTTGCTGTAGGTGATGCACTGTTCCAGAAACGCTGCTTTCAGCGTATTGAGAAACTTGTTTCTGATGGCACCACTTTGCTCTTTGTTTCGCACGATCAGGAGAGCGTGAGGACACTCACAAATCGTGCCTTGCTGCTAAACAAAGGAAAGGCGGCCGCATGGGGACTGTCTTCCGAGGTCGTTCTGGAATATCGCAAACTTCTACATGATGAGGAAGCTGCGTATTTCTCCGGCCTCACGAAAGACCTGGCGGAGCGTGCGAGACAGACCCACGCATCAAGCGTGTCTGTAACAACTGCACCAAGATCACCTTGCCAAACGGATTCCGTTGCGGCGCCCAGTACTGAAGGAATGCGGTCAGAGCGCCTTTCTTTTGGTGACGGTGGAGTCAAGATCATCCAAGTGGAAACACTAAATGGTGAGGACTATCCCTGTTCGATGTACTACCCCGGTGAGCGATTGCGTATCAGGGTGACCTGCGAATCTTTCGCCAACCTCGACAAACTGAACGTCGCCGTGCGCTTGAGAAATAAGGAGGGGGTCAAGGTTTACTCTTGGGGCACTCTTAATCAAGACATGAACATTCGATCTAGTCATGTCGCTGAGTCGGTTTTCTGGGAGCGGAAATTTCTGGTGGGCGAGCGGTTTCAGGTAGTGTTTGAATGTGGCTGTAATCTCGGTGTCAATCTCTACGAAGTCCAAGCTTCTGTCTCGTTTGAAGAGACTATGGACTACATGTCACAGCGCATGTTGCATTGGGTTGATGAAGCCGCCTTTTTCCAGGTATCGATGAAACGTGACGAATACTTTTTTGGCGGCGTTGTTGACTTAAGAATGAGTGCAACATGGTAAAGCCAACATTTGCTATGGACCTAAAAACTGACTATCAATCCCAATATGACAGATATTGGGTGGCGGATGAAAGGGTTGGCGAATCGAGTGGCGATCTGGAGCAAACCGCCGAGCAGATCGTCATGAGTTGCGGCATCGGGCGTACGTTGGACATTGGTTCTGGCGAGGGGGCGCTGGTCGCATCCCTTCTTCGCCGAGGTGTGGATGCTTACGGTTTGGATGTGTCTCAGGTGGTAGTTTCACGCTGTAATCAGCGGCTTCCAGGTCGTTTTACCCACGGATCGGTGCTCTCGCTGCCTTTCGCGGACGCGTCGTTCCATACCCTGGTGTCCACCGATTGCATGCAGCACCTCGCTCCCGAGGATGTTCCCAAGGCCCTGAAGGAAATCCATCGCGTCGCTGGTCGCTACGTGTTCCTTAAACTCGCCACGACACAGGACCGCGATGGACATTGGCATTTAACTGTTGAGGGTCGGGCATGGTGGGAATCTAAGTGTTTCGAAGCAGGTTTTCGCAAGCATCCAGCTTACTACAAGATTAACCCGTATGAGTCATTGAACGAAGACGGTTGGCAAATCATCATTCCTTTGGAAAAGGTGCCCGCCGATGCATTGGCTCAATACCCGTTGGCTTCGCTGAAAGAAGAGCGCGACTTGCACATGGATATGCTCAGGGAGCATGGGAGTCGCTCTGATGCTCACGTCTCCCGATATCAGTTCGCTTGCAAGTATGTTCGTCCAGGGGACACCGTTATCGACGCTGCTTGTGGCCTTGGATACGGCTCTCACGTCATTCGCAGTCAGACCAAGTGCTCAACGGTAATGGGTATCGATGGGAGTGCATACGGAATTGCCTACGCTAACTCTAATTTTGCGTACGATGGTACGACGCTATTCGTTCAAGGGTTTTTGCCTGAATGTCTCCACGATATTCCTGATAACAGTGTTGACTGTGTAATCTCCTTCGAGACATTGGAACATGTTGAAAATCCTGGAGCCTTGCTCGCAGAATTTCATCGCATATTGACACCCGGTGGGCGTTTAATTTCTAGCGTGCCTAATGATTGGAGTGATGAATCCGGGCAAGACCCAAATCCATTTCATATTCATGTGTATACCCACTCAAAATTCATTTCTGAGTTGACGCAATCTTTCGACGTTGAGCATCTGCTAGCCCAGACTGCAGATCGAGTAAAAAAACCTGGAAGTCAATGTGAATGGGTACTTAGGCCACGCTCGTTTCGCGAGTTTGATCTAAATGATGATTTGGTGAATCTTGAAGCAGAATGGCTGATTGCCGTCGCTTGCAAATCGCCATTGAGTGGAGTGAGCGTCCCATACATTGAAAAAGTATTTACCCAACAGGAACAAGTCGCCAGCGGGAACGCTTTGGCTTTTGCCAGAGACTACCAAAACCCATGGCTGATTCGCTCTCTTGTTTCGATTGGCTTGAGGACAGAAAACCGCGTTCTGCGAGAGCATTGGGCATTGAAGATCCTTCGCATCGCGCCTGCCACCAGCGCAGACTATGGAGCTGCGCTGTGTATTCTTGCCTATGGCGAACTAGCAGATTCAGCATTTACACGGCAAACCGAGCTATCAAACCTCATAGATCAGTATGTTAGCTCGGAGACAATCGCCAACCCCAATGTGTTGCGGTGGAAGGTGTCACTGAGCTATGTGCAGGGCTTGATGGCGTTAGCTCAGGGGCGTCGAGATAATGCAAAGCAGTGGTTCAGGCGGATTATTGCCTATCCTGTTGCACTTTACAGCCCTACGTTGCTCACCAAGCCGGCTGAAGCAGCTTACTTGCTTGGGTTGCTCTATGCGTCCGATAACGAGTTCGGCGAGGCTGAATCGGCCTGGTCGGCCTCGCTTGCTTCGATTCTTAACGACATAGGTCCGTATCTGCATTCCCAACGCTTGCGGATTGCGCCAGGATTTGAGCTGCGTGAAATCACCACAGTGCTTTCCATCTTGGGAAGACTAGTCGTGGCCATCGGCCATGTTAAAAAAATAGATTGCCAGCCCACGGTGTTTTTCGACCAGGTAAATGACGACTTTGTTGCAAAGCTGCCGTGGCTCACCTCACAACGCGAAGCCTGTGAGAAAGTAGCCAGCGAGCGCGAGCAGTCGATCATGGCGCTGCAGTCCCAAGTGCAAGACCTGCTGACCGGGAACGCGTGGCTCACCTCACAACGCGAAGCCTGGGAGAAAGTAGCCAGCGAGCGCGAGCAGTCGATCATGGCGCTGCAGTCCCAAGTGCAAGACCTGCTGACCGGGAACGCGTGGCTCACCTCACAACGCGAAGCCTGGGAGAAAGTAGCCAGCGAGCGCGAGCAGTCGATCATGGCGCTGCAGTCCCAAGTGCAAGACCTGCTGACCGGGAACGCGTGGCTCACCTCACAACGCGAAGCCTGGGAGAAAGTAGCCAGCGAGCGCGAGCAGTCGATCATGGCGCTGACATCTGACCTTCAAGTTAGTAATCAAAGACTTTCAGAAAGTGACGCCATATTGACGAAGATTCGTAATCATTGGGTAATGCGATTGGTTAACCGCCTGTTCAATAGAAAATTTTTCTAAACTGAAAGGATCCTAAAAATGCACCAAGCCCCTGAATCACCGCTGTCACAAAGGCAAAAGGTATTTTATAAGGGATTTAATAGTAATGATTTTGCTAAATTCCGCACAACATATGAGTCAATTAATCCAGATCGACCCATTGAAACTGCAAATGTTAAATATGAGGAGACTGATCCGCGGTTTAGAAAATTTCTAGAGGGGGCGAACAAATCAACGCAATATTTTGTGAATGAAATGCTACCTCATCTCGGTCTTTTTTTGCACGGCCCGTTTCCGCTTCCGGGTAATCGCGTAACTACAAGTGCCTGGGATTGCCGTGGCAAATACGGAGCGTACGAAGCTGCCGGGGTGCTACCTAAGATTGCTGGGTCCCGGGTTCTCGATATTGGCTGCAATGCTGGTTACGACACATTTCTAATGAGTTCCTTGGGGGCGATTGAGGCCGTTGGACTAGAGCCGCAAGGCTTCTACCACCAAGCATGTTTCCTCAATGCCGTTTACGATGTGCCTGGCGTCAGTTTTATGAACCTTGGCTGGGAAGACCTAGATCCTCGGTATTTCGGTGGATTCGATTTCGTCAACTGTCAAGGGCTGATATATCACGTTAAGGAGCCTATGCTCCTGATTGAGAAACTGGCATCAATAATGCGGCCTGGTGCGACGTTACTGATGGAGACGCACGTTCTTTCAGAGGAGTCTACCCAATCCCAATTCATTGAAGGCGCATTTTGGGGTGACGAAACTTACTGGTGGATTTTTGGTGCTGAATGCCTTATGGGGATGCTCAGATCTGCGGGATTCACGGATGTTCGGATGCCGTTAAAAGCCGACTGCGATAGTCGTAATCCGTCAAATCCCCGAGTTACGGTTGAAGGTCATCCGGCTGGTGCTCGCGCATGGTTTGTCGCAACACGAAAGTAAGTTTGTCAATAATTTAAAATGATTAACTACTTAGCCCCTGATTTTTCCGATTTGCCAGGTCGTCGCGCTTTGCCGAGTATATACACTCGAAACTCTGTAGTCGGCGAGCAAATTGATGTTTCAATAATTACTCCCTACTACAACACTGAAGAGTTATTTGTCGAAACATTTGTATCTCTACAGGCTCAATCTTTACAAAATTGGGAGTGGGTGATTGTTGACGACGGATCTTCGGATCAGAATGCAGTGGAACGATTGTTTGAAATCGCAGCAAAAGATGTGCGTATCAAAGTTATCCGCCAAGCTAACGCTGGGCCGGCGGCAGCAAGGAATACAGCATACCGCAATACCATCGGCAGATACATTTGTTTGCTCGATAGCGATGACATGATTGAGCCGACGTATCTTGAAAAATGCGTCTGGTTTCTTGAATCGAATCCACAATTTTCATTTTGTAACGCCTACAGTGTTGTCTTTGGTGATCAAGAGTACCTATGGACGACCGGATTTGAAAGAGGCAAGGCGCATTTGCAGGCCAATTCTGGGCCGCCGATTTCAATGATTCGTCGCGCGGCGTACTCGGACTGCGGTGGGTTTGATGAGTCGATCCGATTTGGTCACGAAGACTGGGATTTTTGGCTGGCTATGGCAAAAACCGGGCATTGGGGTTATACCATTCCCGAATTTCTTCAATGGTACCGTAAGCGTGGCAATGGTCGTTTTGAGCAGATTATGAAAACGGCTGGCATTAACGATGAGTTTGAAAAGTTAATGCATCGTAAGTATGACGGACTGGAAAGAAACTTTCCCGAACCTTTACGAAGTCACCCAGTGCCATACGAGACCATTGAAACCGCAGTCCATATAAACAACCGATTGTCGAAGAATCCGATTGGTCGCCGGATTATGTTCATTGTGCCTTGGATGGTAACTGGTGGTGCTGATCGAGTAAACATTGATCTGATTGATGGCCTGACCAGCAGAGGACATGACGTCACGGTTTGCGCGACATTGACTACGGATCATCGGTGGGAACATGAATTTAGCCGTTTCACGCCGGACATTTTTGTTTTGCCAAATTTCCTTCAAGTATCGGATTATCCGAGGTTTATAGACTATCTGATTCAATCTCGTCAAATCGACACGGTAGTTATAACGGGTAGCACTCTCGGCTATCAGTTTCTTCCTTATCTTAGAGCAGTTTCGCCAGGCGTAGCGTTTGTTGACATGTGTCACGTTGAGGAACTGCATTGGTTGAACGGTGGGCATCCCAGGTTTGGGGTTGGCTATCAAGATTTACTCGATCTGAATATCACCACGACTAAGAATTTATCTGATTGGATGCGGACACGTGGGGCGGATTGCTCACGTATAAGGGTAATGTACACCGGTGTACGCCCAGCACAATCCTCGTTTGAGGTTAGGCGCCGAGTGCGTGAAGCGCTGAATATCCCCGTGGATATACCATTGATCGTTTTTGCAGGGCGAATTTGTGAACAGAAACGACCGACGCTGTTGGCTGAAATATTGAGAAGCGCGCGTGATCAGGGGTTGGTGTTTAGGGCTGTGGTAATTGGTGATGGTGAACTGAGATACCTATTCGAAAGGTTAATTGATGAATATCAGTTGACCGAGATAGTTAATACGTTGGGTTCGGTAGGTCACAGCCATTGGCTCGAAATTCTTGCTTCATCAGATATTCTTTTGATGCCTTCGAAATACGAGGGAATCTCAATTGCGCTGCTTGAAGCAGTCGCGTCGGGTGTTGTTCCCGTTGTGGCAAAAGTCGGTGGGCAAGATGAAATAATCAGCGCAAATACAGGTGTGCTAATTCCACAAAGTGACAATGAATTGCAAGACTATATTAAGGCACTAAGCTCTTTGTTGACGGATTTATCCAAATTACAGGGCATGTCGAAAGAATGCAAGGTCGTCGCTGGTACTAAATTGTCCTGGGAAGGCATGATTGATAAATTTTTGAGAATATTGGATGAAGCGCATCACCTTCGCCAGCATCAACCAAGAAATCTGCTTTCGCCAAAACTTGGTCGTGAAATGGCAACTTTGGCGCTTGAATGTAAGCGTTTGGGCGAGGCGGTGGATTGGCTATGGAATGCGAAGCCACAAAACTCGACTACCTTTAGTTCTGGTAATTATGAATTAATTACATCATCGGCGGAGGCGCAAGCGGCGGCAAGGTTTGCTATTGGGCTAAGTCAGACCTGGTTGGGCCGAACGCTTATTCGAAACAAATCAATACGTACTGTTGCACGGTATTTTTTGGCTCGACTTGTCAAGCCAAGTCTGACGTGATGGCAAGGAAACTAATTGGCCAATTATTGATGAAGGGTTTTGCATGCGTATTGTGATCTTCGGCGGTGGCGGCTTCATCGGCTCAACCATCGCAGACCGTTTGCTGGTTGATGGTCACGAGCTGCGAATCTTCGAACGCCCGCGGGTGCAGCCATACCGTATGTTTGCGTCTCACGAGTCTGTCGAATGGATCGAAGGCGACCTATCGAGCATGCATGACGTCGAGCAGGCTGCTGACGGCATGGACGCTGTCATGCATCTCGTATCCACTACGCTGCCAAAGGGGTCGAACGACGATCCGATTTATGACGTGCAGTCCAACGTGGTGGCGTCGCTGCAGTTGCTCGACGCCATGGTACAAAAGAAGGTGACGCGGGTGATCTTCATCTCCTCTGGCGGGACAGTCTACGGCGCACCACAGTACCTGCCAGTGGATGAGGCGCATCCGACCGAACCGCAGGTGTCGTATGGCATCACTAAGCTGACGATCGAGAAGTACCTGAGCCTGTACCGGCAATTACACGGGATCCGTCCGGTGATCATGCGCGTGGCTAACCCGTATGGAGAAAGGCAGCGAATCGAGACTGCACAAGGGGCTGTGGGTGTCTTCGTCCATCGTGCACTGCGCGGCCAACCCATCGAGATTTGGGGAGACGGTAGCGTCACGCGGGACTATATACATGTGCAGGACGTGGCAGACGCCTTCGCGCAGGCCCTGGTGTACGAGGGCGACCGGACGTGCTTCAACATCAGTGCCGGCGTCGGCGTCAGTCTGAACGAGTTGGTGGTCATGCTGGGGGAAGTGCTGGGACAGTCTCTTGATGTGCGGTACCTGCCGGGCCGTCCGTTCGACGTGAAGGTTAACGTGTTGTCCAACGCACTGGCGCACCAGGAATTAGGGTGGGTGCCACGCATCGGCATGCGCGAAGGCCTGGAGCGCACGGTCAAGTGGATGCGTCAGCGCTTGGCGACAGGACAGGGCTAAAAGGACCGCATGAATATCCTGCTGGTGGTGCACCAGTTTTTCCCCCAGTTTTCTGCTGGAACTGAGGTGCTGACGCTCGGCGTAGCGCGCGAACTGCGCGCGCGGGGCCACCTCGTGCGCATCCTCAGCGGTCATCCTGCAACTGACGACGGCGCGGAGCCTGGCCGGCGCACGCGCGACCAGTACGACGATTTCGAGGTCTACCGTTTCCACCATGCCTACGTGCCCATGGGCGGGCAGCGTTCCATGCTGGAGATTGGCTCGGACAACCACCTGGCGGCGCACTATTTACGTGAGATCCTGGACGAGTTTCGTGCCGACCGTATC
>VFQM010002852.1_pt1 | contig 11937 bp, 8 predicted proteins | sample 3512391 | NCBI WGS metagenome assembly VFQM01 (sample SAMN10412369, study PRJNA504923) | tailings metagenome | isolation source: Replicate 1 from Balatoc abandoned mine | place: Philippines
CCTGCTGTCACTTGCTCGCCCGAGGCGACAACAACATCATATTCGGCGGGGTCGTACATCGGGCTGGCTTCGCGGCAGAAGCCAACGAGCCGGTCGGTTTCACCCGCCATCGCGGACACCACGACCGCAACCTCATGCCCCGCCGCGCGCTGGCGCTGGACGATTCCGGCGACGCGCCGAATCCGCTCGGTCCCCGCCATGGAGGTGCCGCCGAATTTCATCACGATGCGCGCCATAGGTGCGTAGCTTTCCGCCTGTTTTGCTGGCGCGTCTCTAGGCAGCGGGGCGGGCGAGGGCAAGCGCGCGCGGCCAAATTTCTTGTATCTCTCGCAACCAAACCGCATAGTCGCTGGCATGAACCAAACGACGATCAACCCCGCCGAAGCCTCCCATTTCGGGGCGCTTGCTGCAGACTGGTGGAACCCTAAGGGGTCATCGGCGATGCTGCACAAGCTGAACCCGGCGCGGCTTCACTATTTGCGGCAACAGGTGGACGGGCATTGGGGTATCGACCCGCGTGAACGTCGCCCGCTCGCGGGCAAGCGCGTGCTCGACGTTGGCTGCGGTGCTGGCCTACTGACTGAACCGCTGGCGCGGCTGGGCGGGGAAGTCACCGGGGTTGATGCGGCCCCCGAAAATATCACAGCGGCAAAGGCCCATGCGGCGGAGCAGGGGTTTGCTATCAACTATATCGCGGGCGACATTGCCGACCTGTCGGACGGCCCATTTGACCTTATCACATCAATGGAGGTGATTGAACATGTCACCGACCCCAGCGCCTTCATCGACGCGCTCGCGGCGCGGCTGGCACCCGAAGGCCTGCTGATCCTCTCGACCCCCAATCGCACCGCCGCGTCGCGCCTGTTGCTGGTCGAAGCGGCGGAGCGCATCGGCATGGTCCCGCGGGGAACCCATGACTGGGACAAGTTTATGAAGCCCGACGAACTGACGCAGATTGTCGAGGCAGCCGGGCTGACGGTGACCAACATAACGGCGCTGTCCCTGTCGCCCGCCAAGGGGTTCAAGCTGGGCGGCAGCGATGCGCTCAATTATCTAATGGCAGCAAAGAAAGCCTGACCCCGCCTCAAGCCCGGGGTGGCACTTCGGAACACTGCGCATTCCGTGGCGTGCTAAAAATCCACCTGCTCATAATAGGCTGGTGGCTGGACCAGCTCCATCCGCTCGCTCAGCAATGGGCGGAAACTCGGCCGCGATTTTAGGCCCGCATACCAGCCTTTGGTCTGCTCATGCCCGGTCCAGTCGATGCCGCCCAGATAATCTGCGACTGAGATTTGCGCGGCGGCGGCGAGGTCAGCCAGGCTCATCGTTGCTCCCGCCAGCCAGCTCCTATGATCGAGTAGATAATCGACATAGTCGAGATGGTTGTTCGCCGCCTTCATCGCCTCGCGCAGTGCCCCGCCATCGGGGGGCGTTTTGTGCACGACGCGCTTTTCCATCCGCTCGAACAGTAGCGGCCCGGTGACGTCGCGGTAAAATTCCTGGTCGAACCACGCCGCCAGCCGCCGCACTTCGGCGCGGTAGGGCGCAGTGCCGCCCAGCATTGCCTTGCCCTCCACCGTCTCTTCAAAATATTCGGTGATGGCGGCGCTGTCGATCAACGTCACGCTGCGCTCGGTCTCAACCATCACCGGGGTGCGCGCGGCGGGGTTCAGGTCAACAAATTCGTCGCGCTTTTCCCACGGGTTTTCACGCACCAATTCATACCCCACGCCCTTTTCGCCGAGCAGCAGGCGCACTTTGCGCGAAAAGGGACAGAGCGGAAATTGGTAAAGTTGCCACATGGCGTAATCGCATAGCGGCAGCGTAGGGCGCAGCGCAACGGGGTTGGCGCCGCGCCTGTGGATTAGTAGCGCCGCGCCGTCGCGCGCGCCGCATCAACCCGTTCCTCGACATCGCGGGCCAGCACGGTCAGCTGCGGCAGCAATTCGGCAAGCGCGCCGGCCATTGTGCTAACCATGCGCGTGCCTTCGCGGATGTCGCCATCAAGCTCGCGCTTGAAATCGGGATTGTCGCGCGATGCCATGTCGGCGAGGGTCATGTCGGGGTCGACTTCGCGGGTGCGGCCAGTCGGGTCCGCCTTGGCGACCGCGTTAACCATCCCCCCAACGGGCGTGTCGAGCATCGATCCTGCGAGCGCGCTCAGCACCGCGGCCAGCGTATCCTGTGTGCGCGGGTCCTGCAGCTGCTTGGCCGTGCGCAGAAGTTCGTCGTCGCTATCCTGCGCCAGCGCAGGCGCGGGCAGGGCCAGGGCGATGAGCGGGAGGGCGATCAGGGCACGGGACATGGGCATGGTCCTTCGACACGAAAGGCCGCCGGGATAGTCCAGCGGAGCGGCAAAGGCTTTACGTGCACATGGCTTTCGCTAGGCTGAATGCGGCAAGCCTCATTCCGCCGCTTCAACTACCTCGGCATCGCGCAGCGGCTCGTCCAACCGCGTCAGCATTTCTTTTGGACACACTTGCCAGAAACGGTCCCGCCAGCGGTCCCAGTCGGCCAATATTTCCGCGGCACATTTGCTCCTCGTCGCATGCGCATGCTCGGCGATCAGACCGCGCAGCTGATCTTCCCAATAATAGCTGGCCAGCCGTTGCCACACGATATTCTCGGCATTGGCGCGGCGTATAAAGCTTTCGTCGGTATCGAGCACGAACGCCATGCCGCCGGTCATGCCCGCGCCAAAGTTCGATCCCACCGGTCCCAAAATCACCGCCATGCCGCCAGTCATATATTCGCAGCCGTTCGACCCGCAGCCTTCGACCACCACGCGCGCACCCGAATTGCGTACCGCAAAGCGTTCGCCTGCCTGTCCCGCCGCGAGCAACGTGCCTGCGGTCGCGCCATAGAGCACCGTGTTGCCGATGATCGTGTTGTGCTGGCTATCCAGCGGGCTAGAAACCGTTGGCCGCACAATGATGCGCCCGCCCGACAGCCCCTTGCCGACATAGTCATTGGCGTCGCCGAACACTTCCAAGGTGATGCCTTGGCAGAGGAAGGCGCCAAGCGACTGGCCCGCCGTCCCGCGTAGGCGGACATGGACATGGTCGTCTTCCAGCGCGCGCATGCCGAAACGCTCGGTAACCTCTGCAGAAAGCCGCGTGCCGACCGCGCGGTGGGTGTTGCGGACATTGTAGGTGAGCTGCATCCGCTCGCCGCGTTCGAACAGGGGTACCGCATCGGCCAGTATCTGCGCGTCGAGGCTGTCGGGTACCGGGTTGCGGTGGCCGGGGGTAGAGCGGCGCTTGTTCTCGGGCGCGTCGACCTTGGCGAGGATGGGGTTGAGGTCGAGGTCGTCGAGATGCTCGGCCCCGCGGCTGACTTGGCGCAGAAGCTCGGTGCGACCAATTACCTCGTCCAGACTGCGGCACCCCAGCCGAGCCAAAATCTCGCGCACTTCTTCGGCGATGAAGGTCATCAGGTTGATGACCTTTTCGGGCGACCCCGAGAATTTCTGGCGCAGCGTTTCATCCTGCGTCCCCAAGCCGACGGGGCAGGTGTTCGAATGGCACTGGCGCACCATGATGCACCCCATGGCGACAAGGCTGAGCGTGCCGATGCCAAATTCTTCCGCGCCCAAAATGGCGGCGATCACAATGTCACGCCCGGTCTTGAGGCCGCCATCGGTGCGCAGCCGGATGCGGTGCCGGAGGCCGTTCAAAAGCAGTACCTGATTGACCTCGGAAAGGCCCATTTCCCACGGTGTGCCGGCATATTTGATACTGGTTTGCGGGCTGGCACCGGTGCCACCAGTGTTGCCCGACACCAAAATCACATCGGCATGGGCCTTGGCCACGCCAGCCGCGACAGTGCCGATGCCCGCCGAGCTCACCAGCTTGACGCATACCCGCGCGCGCGGGTTGATCTGTTTGAGGTCATAGATGAGCTGCGCCAGATCCTCGATCGAGTAGATATCATGGTGCGGCGGCGGCGAAATTAGCGTGACGCCGGGCGTCGAATGGCGCAGCTTGGCGATGAATTCGGTGACCTTGAAGCCGGGCAGCTGGCCGCCCTCACCGGGCTTGGCACCCTGTGCGACCTTGATTTCAATTTCTTCGCAATTGCCGAGATATTCGGCGGTCACGCCAAAGCGCCCGCTCGCGATTTGCTTGATATTGCTGTTGGCATTGTTGCCGCGCGCGTCGGGTTTGAACCGCACCGGGTCCTCGCCGCCTTCGCCCGACACGGCCTTTGCGCCGATGCGGTTCATCGCGATTGCCAGCGTTTCATGCGCCTCGGGCGATAGCGCGCCCAGCGACATGCCCGGCGTCACAAAGCGTTTGCGGATTTCGGTGATTGCCTCGACGCTGTCGAGCGGCACCGCCTCTGACGGGTAATTGAATTCCATCAAATCGCGCAAATAAACGGGCGGCAAATCGGCCACCCCGCGCGAAAATTGGAGGTAGGTCGAATAGCTGTCGGTCGCGACCGCCGTTTGCAGCAGGTGCATCAGCTGCGCGGAATAGGCGTGCGTCTCGCCGCCGGCACGCTGCCGGTAAAAGCCGCCGATGGGCAGCGTGGTGACGCGCGCATCGAACGCCGCGTCATGCTTCTCGGTCGCGTTAATGAACAGCGAATGATAGCCCTCGCCCGAAATCTTGGCGGGCATGCCCGGGAAGAGGTCCGCGACCAGCGCGCGTGACAGGCCGACGGCCTCGAAATTATAGCCGCCGCGATAGCTGGAGATGACGGCGATCCCCATCTTCGCCATAATCTTGAGCAGACCATCGTCCACCGCTTTGCGGTAATTGGCTCGGCACTCGTCGAGCGACAATTTGCCCGCCAGCCCGCGCGCGTGACGGTCGGCAATGGCGGCTTCGGCCAGATAAGCGTGCACCGTGGTAGCGCCGACGCCGATCAGTACCGCAAAGGCGTGGGTGTCGAGCACTTCGGCCGAGCGCACATTGATCGAGGCAAAGCTGCGCAGGCCCTTGCGCACCAGATGCGTGTGGACGGCGGCGGCGGCGAGTACCATGGCAACACCAACGCGCTTTTCGCCGATTTTCTCGTCGGACAGGAACAATTCGCTGCGCCCCGCACGCACGGCCGCCTCGGCCTCGCTGCGAATGCGCGCAATGGCCTCGCGCAAGGTGGCGGGGGAGCCGCCGGTCGGCATGGTGCAATCGATGCTCGCAACATTGTCGCCGAAATAGGCGCGCAGCCGGTCCCAATCGTCGCCGATCAGCACGGGCGAATCGATCACCAGCACATGCGCGCTCTGCCCCTGTTGGTCCAAAATATTGCCGAGGTTGGCAAAGCGCGTCTTCAGGCTCATCACATGCCGCTCGCGCAAGCTGTCGATCGGCGGGTTGGTGACCTGGCTGAAATTCTGGCGAAAAAATTGTGCAACGTGGCGCGGCTTGTCCGAAATCACCGCGAGCGGCGTGTCGTCGCCCATCGACCCCACGGCTTCCTTGGCGTCCTCTGCCATCGGCGCGAGGATCAGCTCCATATCTTCCAGCGTCAGCCCAGCCGCGACCTGCCGCCGCAGCAGCTCGGGGCGGTCGAACGCAGGCAGGGTTGATTTGCCCGCACGGGGCAAGTCCGCCATGGTGCGGAAGCCCTTCACCGCTGCACCATAATCCTGGCCCGCAGCGATGCGGTCTTTGATTGCGCGATCCTCGAGCAGTTCGCCGCGTTCCAGATCGACAGCGATCATCTGGCCGGGGCCAAGGCGACCCTTTTTGCGCACGCTGGCTTCGGGAACCAGCACCATGCCACTTTCGGATCCGACGATCAGCAATTTGTCGCTGGTCAGCGTGTAGCGTAGCGGGCGCAGCGCGTTGCGGTCCATTCCCGCTACCGCCCAGCGTCCGTCGGTCATCGCCAGGGCGGCAGGGCCGTCCCACGGCTCCATCACGCTCGACAGGAAAGCATACATGTCGCGGTGCGTCTGCGGCATGTCGGGGTCATTGGCCCAGGCCTCGGGCACTAGGATCAGCTTGGCGGTCGGCGCATCGCGCCCGGCGCGGCACAGGGTTTCGAACACGGCATCCAGCGCCGCGGTATCTGAAGCGCCAGCCGGGATCACCGGCTTGATGTCCTCGCTATGCTCGCCGAACGCCAAGCTCGCCATCTTGATCTCGTGGCTTTTCATCCAATTCTTGTTGCCACGGATGGTGTTGACCTCGCCATTGTGCGCGAGGCAGCGGAACGGCTGCGCCAGCCACCACTGTGGGAAGGTATTGGTCGAATAGCGCTGGTGGAAAATCGCCACCCGGCTTTCGAACCGCTTGTCGGTGAGGTCTGGGTAAAAGTCTGACAGGCTTTCGGCCAGGAACAGCCCCTTATAGATGATCGAGCGGCACGACAGGCTGCAGGCGTAAAAGTCGGCGATCTGTGCCGCAACGACCTTCTTTTCGATGCGGCGACGAACAAGATAAAGCTGCTTTTCAAACTCTGCCGGTGACTGCACCTCGACGAGAGGCCCGGCGATCATGATCTGCTCGATTTCCGGGCGCGTGCGCTGCGCCTTGTCGCCAATCACCGCGACATTCACTGGCACCTGCCGCCAGCCGTAGATGGTGTAGCCCGCCTCGATAATCTCGGCCTCGACAATCGTCCGGCACGCCTCTTGCGCGCTCAAATCGGTGCGCGGCAGGAACATCATGCCGACGGCGAGCTGGCCGGGGAGCACCTTGTGCCCGCCCGCCGCAATCGCATCGTCGAAGAAGCGCACTGGCAGGTCGACATGAATGCCCGCACCGTCGCCGGTCTTGCCATCGGCATCGACCGCGCCGCGATGCCACACGGCGCGCAGCGCCTCGATCGCCGCCTCCACCACCCGCCGCGACGGCTTGCCATCGGTCGCCGCGACCAGCCCAACGCCACAGGCGTCCGATTCCAGTTCGGGATGATACATGCCCTCGGCGGCGAGCCGGGCGTGGTCGGGAGAGAGGGGGCGGATCATTGGCGTGCGTTTACTTCCGCCCCAAATGCGCCATGATGGCGGTGGTGACCGCCTGCTCGATCTCGGGCTTCATCGTTTCGATCATCACATTCATCTCGCTCGCGACCAGTTCGGCAAAGGGGCCGCCGGCGGCGTCGAATTTGCGGCCCGCGGGCGAGGCGCTGAACTGGATCAGCGCGGCCAGGTCCTCTTTGCTCAGGCGCGACAGCGCCGCAGGATTGACCATCGCCATAATTTGTTTGCCATCCAGCTCCGGGATGGCGCCGGTGTCGCGGATCGTTTGGGAGAGCGCCGTCCCATCGGCGGTTTCGGCCATGATGCGCTGCAGCCGCTGACCCGCGGGCGAGCCCAGATAGGCGTTGGTCACATCCAGCTCGGCGGGCGACAGCCGCGTCGCGGCGAGCGCACCGACACGGCGCTGCGTTTCGGGGATACGCGCGCGCAGCACGCGCTCCATGGTGCTGCGCCCGGCGTTGCCCGCCACCGCGATCAGCCCTGGAAAGCGCTGGTCGAGCGCGACGACATTGGCGTCGGCGCGCATCGCGGGTTCGAATTCCTTGTTGAACCCGGCGACGGCCGTTTCGATGCTGAGCTCGGTTGGCACGAACAAAGCGCCAAAGCGCTCTGCGGCCGGGGACAAAGCGCCCGCCTCGGTTTGGGCGTGCGCGGCTGGGGTCGCTGCGATGGCAGGAGCGGCCGCGAACAGCGCTGCGAGCAACAATTTCTTTGTCATCAGCATCTTCCTCACTGGCTCTTCGCGGTCATTTGCGCGCGCACCTTGGCAACGGCGGCTTCTTCGGCTTCGATTTGCGCGCTGATGGTGTCGCTGGTCTGCTTTTCCAGCGCCTCGACCCGCGCCCGGTCGGCGGGGTCCCAATTGGCGCGGTCGAACCACGGTTCGCTGCCATCGCCCGCGGCCACGGCGGCATCTGCTGTCGCGTCGGCGGCAGAGCTGTCATCAAGATCAACGCTGCCCATGGGCATGGCCACGTCGACCGTGGCAGCATTGGCGGAATAATCTTTCAGCGCATCAACCGTGGTGTCCAAAATCTTGGCGAGCTGCGCCAGTTCGGCATTGCTGAGCTCGGCCAGCTTGCGCTCCTGCGGCAGGGCATTCATCTGCTTTTCCAGATTGCCCGCGCTGCCCATCAGCTTGGTCATCATCACCGGGATGGCCTGAAATGTTGCCGACAGCACTTCGGGGTCGCCCTGAATCGCGAAACTCTCGGCGGCAAAGGCACTACCCGCAGGCGTGGCAAAAAAAGCATTGACCGTGGTCAGCTGCTCGGCGGTGAATTTGCGCGCATAGGCACGCGCCAGCCCCTCGCGCATGGGCCCTTCCAGCGACTTGCCGACCTCCAGCAGCAACGGGGTCATGACCTCGAACATGCCCTCGTTGCGGGCTTTGCGCCCCGGGTCGAGGATGGCCACCACGGCGCCGCGCTGTTCGTCGGTCAGCGCATTGGCCTTTTCGAAATCAACCCCGGTCTTCATCGCAATCTGGTTGCCGGACATATTTTCTTCGAGCTGCAGCATGGGTTTGATGAAGGAACCGATCATATCGTTCATCATCTTGCCATAGGCGCCATCGGGCAGCAGCTTCGCCGCGGTCGCCTGACCCAGCGCCAGCTGCGCGGGCTCGATCGGCGTCTTGTCGCCGGTGTCGAACAGCTTGCTGATCATTTCCATCAGCGCGGCTTCGCTGTTCGCTGCGCCCGGTCCGCCCATCGCCGGATCGGCGGCGTGCGCGGGCACGGTCAGGGTCAGCAGGGCCAGCGGGGCTGCCGCCGATTTCAGCAATGATTTAAGCATCGTAATCTTCCCCTCCGGCCCGGTCAGGCCGCAACCTGCGCGGCGGCTGCGCGCGCTTTCAGCCAGCGCTGCATCGTCTCGCTGACATCGCGCCCATCGCGAATGCCCCAGACGACCAGGCTGGCCCCGCGCACTATGTCACCGGCAGCGAAGACACCGTCAAGACTGGTCATCATCGTGGCGTGATCGACGCGCAAAGTGCCCCAACGTGTGACACTTAAGCCCGATTCGCCAAACATTTGCGGCAGATCTTCGGCATCGAAACCTAGCGCCTTGATGACAAGGTCCGCGGGCAGGGTAAACTGCCGCTCAGGGTCGACCTCGGGCGCGCGGCGGCCGGTGACGTCGGGCGCGCCAAGCCGGATGCCGTTGGCCAACATGCCCGTCACCTGCTCTTCGCCCAGCATGGCGGCGGGGGCGGACAGCCAGACGAATTCCACGCCTTCCTCTTCGGCATTGGCGACCTCGCGCTGCGAGCCCGGCATGTTGGCGCGGTCGCGGCGATAGAGGCATTTGACCGACGCTGCGCCCTGCCGCACCGCCGTGCGGACGCAGTCCATCGCGGTATCACCCCCACCGATGACGACGACATGCTTGCCCTTGGCATCGAGCGCGCCATTGTCGAAATCGGGCACGGTGTCGCCAAAGCCCTTGCGGTTCGACGCGATCAGATAATCAAGCGCCTCGACCACGCCGGGCAGCGACACCCCGGGCGCGGCGATGGCGCGCGCTTTATAGACGCCGGTCGCGATCAACACCGCATCGTGGCGCTGGCGTAGTTCGGCCAGCGTCGCCTCGCGTCCGACTTCAAAGCCCAGCTGAAAGATAATGCCGCCGGCCTCGAGCCGCTCGATGCGGCGCATGACCACCGGCTTTTCCAGCTTGAAGCCGGGGATGCCATAGGTCAGCAGCCCGCCCGCACGGTCGTGGCGGTCATAAACGGTGACTTCATGCCCGGCCGCGCGCAGATATTCGGCCGCCGTCAGTCCCGCCGGCCCAGCGCCGATGACGCCGACCGACTGGCCGGTCGCGCGGCCTGGGACCAGTGGCTCGACCCAGCCCTCTTCCCACGCCGTGTCAGTGATATACTTCTCGACGCTGCCAATGGTGACTGCGCCGTGGCCTGAAAACTCGATGACACAATTGCCCTCGCACAAGCGGTCCTGCGGGCAGATGCGCCCGCAAATCTCGGGCATGGTCGATGTGGCGTTGGAGAGCTCATAGGCTTCGCGCAACCGTCCCTCGGCGGTCAGGCGGAGCCAGTCGGGGATATGGTTCTGCAGCGGGCAATGCACCGAACAATAGGGCACGCCGCACTGCGAACAGCGTGCCGCCTGTTCATCGGCCTCGGCGGCGGCATAGCGGTCGGCGATTTCGCGGAAATCCTGCGCGCGCGCTTGCGGTTCCCGCTTGTCGGGATAGGCTTGGTCCTGACGGACAAATTGCAACATGCGCTCGGCGGCCATCGGCGAAAACCCCTCAATTGGGGAGTTCGCTGGCGCGGCGTAGGCCGTTTGTCACGCGATAAATGCGTATTAAGTCAGCAAAACTGACCTAAAATTGGCGGCAGCGGCGCGACGCCCGCTTTATTGCGCAACAATAGAATAATGAAAGGACCGATGTGGGCCTATTTCTTGGCTGTCGCAGCGAAGCGGCCGTGGCGGCGATAGGCGACCAGCCATTCCGGTGCGACAGCCTCGAGCGAAGTTGCCGTTATGCCGAGGTCGCCGAGCGTTGCTGCGCCGGGCGCAACAACCGTGTCCTTTTGCAGCATCAGCCACTGGTCCCAGGTAATCGGCGCGCCGGGCAGCCAGCCGGTGAAGCGCGCCATTCCCGCTGCCACCGCATTGGGAACGGGCGCAAACAGCGGGTCGCGCCCGATTGCGCGCGCGATCCAGCGGAACAATTCTTCCATTGACAGGATTTGTGGCCCGCCGAGCTCATAGATGCGACCAGCTGCGGCCGGGTCAGTCAACGCGGCGCGGACCGCGCTCGCCACATCGCCGACATAGACCGGCTGGAACTTGGCCGTTCCCGCGACCAGCGGAACGATGGGCGTCATCCGGATCATCCCGGCGAAGCGGTTGATGAACTGGTCCTCGCGCCCGAAAACGGTGGAAGGGCGCAAGATGGTCGCGGTCGGCACGGCCGCCAACACCGCAGCCTCACCCAGCCCCTTGCTGCGGCCATATTCGGCGGGGCTGTTCACATCCGCGCCAATTGCCGACACATGCACCAGCTGTGTGACGCTCGCATCGCGCGCCGCATTGGCGATATTGGCCGCGCCGCGATGCTGGATCGCTTCCATGTCGCTAAAGGCGCCGACCAGATTGACGACGGCATCGCTGCCCGCAACCGCGCGCGCAACCGAAGCGGTATCACGCACATCGACGGCGGCAAACTGCGTCTGCCCCAGATTGCCAAGCGGCTTAAGGAACTCGGCAAGCTTGGGCTGCCGCTGCGCAACGCGCACCCGCGCGCCAGCGCTAAGCAATTGCTGCGCGACATAGCGCCCGATAAATCCACCCCCGCCGAACAGGGTGATAAGCTGGCCGTTTAGATCATAGGTCATGATCCGCGATTAGCAGCAGCCTATGGTGCTGTCAGCAGCCAAGCGCGGCCGTTCCCAACAAAAAAGGCCCAGGGTCGCCCCCGGGCCTTTCCTTGCATATCTGCCGTTCAGGCGCTGTAATACATGTCGAACTCTACCGGACTCGGCGCCATTTCCCAGGCGAACACCTCTTCCCATTTCAGCTCGATATAGGCCTCGATCTGGTCCTTGGTGAACACGTCGCCCTTCAGCAGGAAGTCATGGTCGTCGGCGAGCGCGTTCAGCGCCTCGCGCAAGGAACCGCATACGGTCGGCACTTCCTTCAGTTCCTCGGGCGGCAGGTCATAGAGGTTCTTGTCCATCGCGTCGCCAGGATGGATTTTGTTCTGGATGCCGTCGAGCCCCGCCATCAGCAATGCCGCATAGCAGAGATAGGGGTTGGCCATTGCGTCGGGGAAGCGGAACTCGACGCGCTTGGCCTTGGCACCCGCACCATAAGGGATGCGGCAGCTCGCCGAACGGTTGCGCGACGAATAGGCGAGCAGCACCGGCGCCTCAAACCCCGGCACCAGCCGCTTGTAGCTGTTGGTGGTGGGGTTGGTGAAGGCATTGAGCGCCTTGGCGTGCTTGATGACCCCGCCGATGTAGT
>VFQM010002853.1_pt1 | contig 11933 bp, 9 predicted proteins | sample 3512391 | NCBI WGS metagenome assembly VFQM01 (sample SAMN10412369, study PRJNA504923) | tailings metagenome | isolation source: Replicate 1 from Balatoc abandoned mine | place: Philippines
CCCGGCGAGGCGCTGGCGTAATGCCGCACGATATCGCGCATGATGCGGATGTAGACGAGGTTGACCGAGTTCTTGGTGGCCTCCCATACGTCCATCACGCGGCCATTGTCTTTGGAATCGAAGTTGGCGAAATTGTGCAGGCCGCCGCCGGTGAAAAAGGTTTCCGGCGATGCCGAATAGGGGCGGCTCATCGCCGCGTCGAGGGTGGCGGCGAGCGTCTCGCTGCGGTTCGTCAGCAGGCGCGCCGCCACCCATTGGGCCAGTATGTCGCGCTGCGGCTGGGCTTTCTGCGCGAGCACTTTCGCATCGAGCACACGGTATTCGGCGTGCAGCCGCGCGACGATTTCCAGGTAGGTGACCAGGGTGCGCAGCTTGGCGGTGGAGCCGAGATCGAGGCGCGCCTGGCTGTTGATGTCGAACGGCTGGTTGAGATTGTCGGCCTGGATGCGCAGCACGTTCCCGGACGGCGCTTTTTCATACAGGGTGAAGCTGTAGATCACCTGGCTCAGCGGGTCTTCCGGTTTCAGCAGGCGAAATCCGATCAGCCCCGATGCGGCGGCGGCTTCCGATTTGGCCAGACTTTGCAGGTAGCCGCTGACGATCTTCTGCGCCGGCTGGTTGATGGTGGTGTCGACCGCCAGGTCGAGCCGGTCGAGATCATACAGGCGCGGCTCGCCGAGCAGCGCGGCGACGCGGATGCGCTGCGCATTGGTGGCTTTCTGGTCGGCGAAACGCGGCGCCGGCGGGTCGATGCGCAGGCGCGTGCTGCGCAGCTTGACGGCCTTGGCACGGCTGGCGAGTTCGCGCGAAATCAGATTGGCGCTGGCCAGCAGATCGAGGTGGTCGTCGGTGAGGGCGTCCAGCGCCTTGCGGTTGGCGGCGAGGTAATACGACGGGCGGCGCTCCGCCACGATCAGCGACAGTACATGCTTCAGCGCGCTGGCGTAGGCCGTGTCGCGGGCAGCTGGCTTGCTGGCCAGGATGCGGTTGATCTCGGCGAAGTCCAGTCCGTACCACGCCCACAGGCCGTCGCCGACACCGTTGACTTCGCCGAAGCGCGGCGCCGCGGCGAGCGGAACCGTGTTGAGGTAGGCCATCACGGTCTTGCGCCGCATCGGCAGCGTGTTGGCGCCATCGAGATAGGCGCGCAGGCTGGCGGTGGCCATCTGGCGCAGCTTCTCGCTCATGCTGCCGGTCAGGCCTTCCGGAGAATGGCGGTATTTTTCGATCTGCGTCGGCAGGGTGCTGCCGCCCGGCACGTTGCGATCCGTGTCGACCAGGCTGATGCCTTTTTCCAGCAAGGCCTGGGCGAGCCGGTCCCACTCCACCGCCGGGTTGCGGGTGGGAAACTGCTCGGTCAGCAGTTCGCGGTTTTCGATATGGAGCAGGGCGTCGACCAGCACCTTGGGGATCTCCTCGAAGCGACGGTACACCCGCGTCGGATGCTGCCCCTGATAGAGCGGTTTGCCGTCGCTGTCGAGCAGGGTCAGGCCGGCCTGATCCTTTTCGTGATACGGCAGGAACAGGCCGAGATCATCTGCCCGCGCCATCTGGATGCTGATCCGGGCCTGCCGGTCGATTTGCCAGCCTGCGCGGTCGAGCCGTGCCAGGTATTCAGGCAGCTTGTTGTAGCCGAGGCGCACGTCGTACGGCCCCTGGCCTGGGTAACGGATGCGGTCGGACGGTCCCGACCGGATTTGCCAGGTCATTTTCTGCGCGGTCTTGGCGAGATACTTCGCTTCCAGCGCCGACGACAGCAGTTCCCAGGCGATCAGCCCGATCAGCCCGATCAGCAGCAGCAGGATGCCAAGGCCGATCAGGATGCGGCGCGGGACCTTGTGCATGCTTCAGACCCAGTCGCGCGCGCCGAGAAAGTCGGTGTAGAGCGCCGCTTCCGGCGTGCCGGGCGCGGGATGCCAGTCGTAGCGCCATTTCACGATCGGCGGCAGCGACATCAGGATCGATTCGGTGCGCCCGCCCGATTGCAGGCCGAACAGGGTGCCGCGGTCGAACACCAGGTTGAATTCGACGTAGCGGCCGCGCCGATAGGCCTGGAAGTCGCGTTCGCGTTCGCCGTAGGGCGTGTCGCGGCGGCGCTGGAGAATCGGCAGATAGGCGGTGAGGAAGGCATCGCCCACACTTTTCGTCATGGCGAAGGCATGCTCGAAGCCGCCCTCGGAAAAGTCGTCGTAGAACACGCCGCCGATGCCACGCGGCTCGTTGCGGTGCCTGAGGAAGAAATAGCGGTCGCACCATTCCTTGAAGCGGGGATGCAAGCCGGCGCCGAACGGATCGAGCGCGTCCTTGCAGGTGGCGTGGAAGTGCCGCGCGTCGTCCTCGAAGCCGTAGTAGGGCGTCAAATCCATGCCGCCGCCGAACCACCACACCGGCGCCTCGCCGTCCTTCATCGCGACGAAGCAGCGCACGTTCATGTGCACCGTCGGCGCGTAGGGGTTCTTCGGGTGCAGCACCAGCGAGACGCCCATCGCCTCCCAGCGCCGCCCGGCGAGCTCCGGCCGGTGTGCGCTCGCCGACGGCGGCAGCTGGCTGCCGAGCACGTGCGAGAAATTCACCCCGCCGCGCTCCAGCACATTGCCTTCCTCGATCAGGCGCGAGATGCCGCCGCCGCCCTCGGGGCGCTCCCAGGCGTCGGTGCGGAACGGCAGGCCGTCGGCGGCTTCCAGCGCGGCGACGATGCGCGCCTGCAGGTCGAGCAGCCAGGTTTTGACTGCGCTTGTATTAAACGTGGCGGTGTCGAAGGCGTCGGATGGCATCAGGGTCTCAAAACGGTTCCGGTGGCAAGGTCGATCAGGGTGGAGGGACGGCGGCGCCGGCCGATGCGGCCATCGATCACGCGTACCTGCGCGCCGAATATTCTGCGGCATTCGGCTGCGCTTTTGGCGGGCGGCTTGCCGCTTTTGTTGGCGCTGGTGGAAACCAGCGCCATGCCGAGGCTGCGGCACAGCCGTGCGGCGCCGGCGTGGGCGGTGACGCGCACCGCGATGGTGGGGCGTCCGCCGGTGAGCAGGGGGGGGCAGGCGGCGGACGCGGGCACCACCCAGGTGACGGGGCCGGGCCAGCTGCGCTGCATCCGCGCCCGGTCGGGCGCACTCAGGGGACGCACGAAGGTTCGCAGCCGCTTGAAGCGGTCGGCGATCAGCAGCAGGCCCTTGGCGGCGCTGCGGCCCTTGAGCCGGATGAGGCGCTTCAGCGCACGCGGATTGCGCGGGTCGCAGCCGAGGCCGTAGCAGGATTCGGTCGGGTAGGCGATCAGGCCGCCGCGCCGCAGGTACGCGCGCAGGTTCGTCGCCTCGCAGCTCACGCCTGGCGCCTCACTTCTTGCGGTCGAGCGCGCGCCAGCCGATGTCGCGGCGGTATTGCATGCCTTCGAAGTGGATGCAGGCCGCCGCCTCGTAGGCGCGCTTCTGCGCCATGCGCACGCTGTCGCCGAGCGCGGTCACCGCCAGCACGCGGCCGCCGCTCACCACGGTCCGCCCATCCTGCGCGGCCGTGCCGGCGTGGAACACGTGCAGGTCGGCGGCGGCGGCGGGCAGTGCGCCGATGAGCGCGCCCTGCTGCGGCGCGTCGGGGTAGCCGGCGGCGGCCAGCACCACTGCGAGCGCGGTGCGGCGGTCCCATTCGGCCTCGGCCTGGTCGAGCCTGCCGTTGACGGCGGCTTCCAGCAAGGCGACGAGATCGGATTTCAGCCGCATCATGATCGGCTGGGTTTCCGGGTCGCCCATGCGGCAGTTGAATTCGAGCACCTTGGGCGCGCCGTCGGCGCCGACCATGATGCCGGCGTACAGAAAGCCGGTGTAGCGGATGCCGTCGGCAGCCATGCCCTCGACCGTGGGATGGATCACCTCGCGCATGATGCGCGCGTGCAGTTCCGGCGTGACCACCGGCGCCGGCGAATAGGCACCCATGCCGCCGGTGTTGGGGCCGGTGTCGCCGTCGCCCAGGCGCTTGTGGTCCTGGCTGGATGCCAGCGCCAGCACGTGCTCGCCGTCGACCATGACGATGAAGCTGGCTTCCTCGCCCAGCAGGCATTCCTCGATCACCACGCGGTGGCCGGCTTCGCCCATGCTGTTGCCGGCGAGCATGGCATCGACGGCAGCGTGCGCCTCGTCGGCGCTCGTCGCGACGACCACGCCCTTGCCGGCGGCCAGGCCGTCGGCCTTCACCACGATGGGCGCGCCGTGCCTGTCGATGTAGGCGTGCGCCGCGGCGGCATCGGTGAAGGTGCCGAAGGCCGCAGTGGGGATGCCGTGGCGCGCCATGAACTGCTTGGCGAAATCCTTCGAGCTTTCGAGCTGCGCGGCGGCGGCGCTCGGGCCGAAAATCTTCAGCCCGGCAGCGCGGAAGGCGTCGACCACGCCCGCCGCCAGCGGCGCTTCGGGACCGACCACGGTGAGCGCAACCTCTTCGCGGCGGGCGAATTCGACCAGCGCCGGGATGCCCGAAATGGGTACGTTGAGGAGACCGCTTTCGGTTGCCGTACCGCCGTTGCCGGGTGCGACGTAGACCTGGGAAACCTTGGGCGATTGCGCGAGCTTCCATGCCAGTGCGTGTTCGCGTCCGCCGGAGCCGATGACGAGGAGTTTCATGGGTGCGTGAGGGTGAGGGGTGAGGCGTTAGGGGTTAGGCGCGGTGTGGCGCGGGAGCTGACGTTCGCGCTTTTCGCCTCACGCCTCGCTCCTCACGCCTCACCGGCACGTCAGTGCCGGAAATGCCGCGTCCCGGTGAACACCATCGCGATGCCGTGCGCGTTGGCGGCGGCGATGACTTCATCGTCGCGCATCGAGCCGCCGGGCTGGATCACCGCCTGGATGCCAGCCGCCGCCGCCTGGTCGATGCCGTCGCGGAAGGGGAAGAAGGCATCCGAGGCCATCACCGAGCCGGGCACCGGCAGGCCGGCGTGCTCGGCCTTGACCGCGGCGATGCGCGCGGAGTTGACGCGGCTCATCTGGCCGGCGCCGACGCCGACGGTCATGCGGTCTTTCGCATAGACGATCGCGTTTGACTTGACGAACTTGGCGACGCGCCAGGCGAACAGCAGGTCGTCCATTTCCTTCTCGGTCGGCGCGCGTTGCGTCACCACCTTCAGCTCGGCGTTGAGCAGCACGTCGGCGTCCTGCACCAAGAGGCCGCCGGCCACGCGCTTCATGTCGAGCTGGGCGACGGCGCCGCTCCAATGGCCACATTCGAGCAGGCGCACGTTCTTCTTCGCGGCGACGGCGGCGGAGGCCTCCGGGCTCACCTCGGGGGCGATGATGACCTCGACGAACTGGCGTTCGACGATGGCCGCAGCGGTGGCGCCGTCGAGCCGGCCGTTGAAGGCGATGATGCCGCCGAAGGCCGATTCGGGGTCGGTCTGGTAGGCGCGGTCGTAGGCTTCCATGAGGCTCGCGCCGTAGGCGACGCCGCAGGGGTTGGCGTGCTTGACGATGACGCAGGCCGGCGCGGCGTCGAACTGCTTGACGCACTCGAGCGCGGCGTCGGTATCGGCGATGTTGTTGTAGCTGAGTTCCTTGCCCTGGATCTGGCGCGCGGTGGCGATGGTGCCTGCCGGGGCATTCGCCTCGACATAGAAGGCACCGGCCTGGTGCGGGTTCTCGCCGTAGCGGCAGGTCTGCGCGCGGGTGAAGTTCAGGTTGAGACGCTCGCCGAACTGTGCCTTTTCGCCGGCGTCGTTCAGCGCGGTGAGGTAGTTGGAGATCGCGCTGTCGTATTCGGCGGTGTGGGAAAACGCCTTTTTCGCGAGGCCGAAGCGGGTGGCGTCCGTGAGCGCGCCGCCGTTGGCCTGCATCTCGGCGACCAGTGCCGGGTAATCGGCCGGGTCGGTGACGATGGCGACGAAGCGGTAGTTCTTGGCCGACGAGCGCACCATCGCCGGGCCGCCGATGTCGATGTTCTCGATCGCGTCGTCGAGGGTGTGCGGCTTCGACACCGTGGCGACGAAGGGATACAGGTTGACGCACACCAGGTCGATGTAAGGCATGCCGTGCTCGCTCATCGTCGCCACGTGCTCGGGCAGGTCGCGCCGGGCGAGGATGCCGCCGTGCACTTTCGGATGCAGCGTCTTGACGCGGCCATCGAGCATTTCGGGGAAGCCGGTGTATTCGCTGACGTCGATCACCGCGAGGCCGGCATCGCGCAGCGCCTTGGCGGTGCCGCCGGTGGACAGCAGTTCGACGCCGGCCGTGGCGAGGGCGCGGGCGAAATCGACAAGGCCGGTTTTATCCGATACGGAGAGCAGGGCGCGCTGGATTTTCATGAGGCGGGAGCGGAAAGGGTTAGTCGGAAAGGCCGTGCTCGCGCATTTTCTTGCGCAGGGTGTTGCGGTTGATGCCGAGCATGTCGGCCGCACGCGTCTGGTTGCCCGCGGCGCGGTCGAGGATGTAGGTCAGCAGGGGTTTTTCCACCGCGCTCACCACCATGTTGTAGATCTCGCTCGGCGTCTCGCCGTCGAGGTCCTTGAAATAGCGATTGAGCGACCGCCGCATGCAGGCGGCGATTTCGTTTTCTTCTATCATTGAAGTTCCCCTTTATGCCGCAAGCCTTGAAGCGGGCGGCATGTCTTGCGTGTTATTGTTTTCGTGGCTGGTTTCGTAGCGCAGGCGGCTGTCGGCGCGCGCTGCCTGGGCAAAGTATTCGTTGACCGCGGCGAGCTGCTCGGCCACCGAATCGAGCTGGTTCATGGTGTGGCGGAAAGCGCTGCTGCCTACCAGTCCACGGGTGTACCAGGATATGTGCTTGCGTGCCACGCGCACCCCGGTGACGTCGCCGTAGAACGCATGCAGGTCGTGGATGTGCTCGAGCAGCACGGCGTGGATTTCCGCCACTTCGGGCTGCGGCAGATGCTCGCCGCTGGCCAGGTAATGCGCGATTTCGCGGAAGATCCAGGGGCGGCCCTGCGCGGCGCGACCGATCATCACGGCGTCCGCGCCGGTGTATTCGAGGACGTATTTCGCCTTTTCCGGGGTGGTGATGTCGCCGTTGGCGATGACGGGAATGCGCGCTTCCGCCTTCACCGCGCGGATGGTGTCGTATTCGGCCTCGCCGCTGTAACCGCAGGCGCGGGTGCGGCCGTGCATCGCCAGCGCTTGCACCCCGGCGCCCTCGGCGATCTTCAGGATGTTCAGCGCATTCTTGTGCTCGCGGTCCCAGCCGGTGCGGATCTTCAGCGTCACCGGCACCTCGGGGACAGCCTTCACCACCGCGTCGAGGATGCGGCCGACCAGGGCTTCGTCCTGCAGCAGGGCGGAGCCCGCCATCACGTTGCACACCTTCTTCGCCGGGCAGCCCATGTTGATGTCGATGATCTGCGCGCCGCGGTCGACGTTGTGGCGCGCGGCCTCCGCCATCATCGCCGGGTCGGCGCCGGCGATCTGCACGCTGATCGGGTCGACCTCGCCTTCGTGGTTGGCGCGCCGCGCGGTCTTGGCCGAACCGTACAAGAGCGAGTTCGACGTCACCATCTCGGACACGGCCATGCCGGCGCCCAGCTTCTTGCAAAGCTGGCGGAAAGGCCGGTCGGTCACCCCGGCCATGGGGGCGACGATCAGGCGGTTCTTGAGGTGGTGGCTGCCGATACGCATAAGGGATCGCATTTTACCCGCGTCGCGGGCCCCGACCAAGCCGGAGAGAATTTACATTTCGGGCTGGAGGCATGCGGCCTTAGCGGCTACCATCCATGAGATCGCGTTTCATCGAAAAACAGGGGGAAAACATGGGTTTCATGTCGGAATTCAAGGAATTTGCGGTCAAGGGCAATGCCATGGACCTGGCGGTCGGCGTCATCATCGGCGCGGCCTTCGGCAAGATAGTCGACTCGATCGTCAATGACCTCATCATGCCGATCGTCGGCGCGGTGTTCGGCGGCTTCGACTTTTCCAACCTATTCCTGCCGCTGAAGAGCGTGCCGGAAGGTGTGGCGATGACGCTGGTGGAAGTGAAGAAAGCCGGGGTGCCGGTATTCGCCTACGGCAGCTTCCTGACCATCCTGCTCAATTTCATCATCCTGGCCTTCATCGTCTTCATCCTCGTCAAGCAGATCAACCGGCTGAAGAAGGAAGCGCCGCCTGCCCCTCCCGCCGCCACGCCGGAGGACATCGTGCTGCTGCGCGAGATCCGCGACAGCCTGAAAAAATAGGGCGCCGGACCCGGCAAGCGGATAGGGCAATGCGGCGAGGCCGGGTTGCCCTTTTTCATGGGCGCAGCAATCAGTGCGCTGCCTCCCAGTTGCCGCCCGCGCCGACGCCGACGCGCAGCGGCACCTTGAGCGCGGCGACGTTGCACATGTGTGCGGGCAGTTCGGCGCGCACGCGGTCGAATTCGCGCTCGGGCACTTCGAGGATGAGTTCGTCGTGCACCTGCAGCAGCAGGCGGCTGGCCAGCTTTTCCCGGTCGAGCCAGTCCTGTACCGCGATCATCGCCAGCTTGATGAGGTCGGCGGCGGTGCCCTGCATCGGCGCGTTGATGGCGGCGCGCTCGGCGCCCTGGCGGCGCTGCGGATTCCTGGCGTTGATTTCCGGCAGGTACAGGCGGCGTCCGAACACGGTCTCGACGTAGCCCTGGCGGCGCGCGGCCTCGCGCGTGCGCTGCATGTAGTCGGCCACCCCGGGGTAGCGCGCGAAATAGCGGTCGATGTAGGCCTGCGCGGCGGCGCGTTCGAGGTTGAGTTGCGACGCCAGGCCGAACGCCGACATGCCGTAGATCAGGCCGAAGTTGATGACCTTGGCCATGCGCCGCTGGTCGCCGCTCACGTCGGCCAGCGGCACGCCGAACACCTCGGCGGCGGTGGCGGTGTGGATGTCGCGGTCTTCGGCAAAGGCCTTCAAGAGGCCGGCGTCGTCGGACAGGTGCGCCATGATGCGCAGTTCGATCTGCGAATAGTCGGCCGACACCAGCACGTGCCCGGGCGGCGCGATGAAGGCCTCGCGGATGCGGCGGCCCTCGGCGGTGCGCGCGGGGATGTTCTGCAGGTTGGGGTCGGAACTTGCCAGCCGCCCGGTCACCGCGGTCGCCTGCGAATAGCTGGTGTGCACCCGTCCGGTGGCCGGGTCGATCATCTGCGGCAGCTTGTCGGTGTAGGTCGACTTCAGCTTGGCCAGCCCGCGGTAGTCGAGGATCGCCCGCGCGATCGGATGGTCGAGCGCCAGTTGCTCCAGCGTTTCCTCGTCGGTGGAGGGGGCGCCGCCCGGGGTTTTCTTGAGCACCGGCAGGCCCTTCTGGGCGAACAGAATGTCGCCGATCTGCTTGGGCGAGCCGAGATTGAACGGCTGCCCGGCTTCCTGGTAGGCGCGCTGCTCCAGTTCCAGCATCTTCCTGCCAAGCTCGCCGCTCTGCACCGCGAGCAGGTTGCGGTCGAGCAGCACGCCGGCGCGTTCCATGCGGAACAGGATCTGCGCCACCGGCAGCTCGATGCGCCTGTACACGAAAGCCAGCGTGTCGGAGGCGCCGATCTGCGGCGCCAGGGCATCGCGCACCCGCAGCGTGACGTCGGCATCCTCCGCCGCGTATTCACCGGCGCGCTCGATCGCCACCTGTTCGAAGCCGATGCGCGCTGCGCCCTTGCCGGTGACGTCGTCGTAGCTGAGCGTCGCCAGCCCCAGATGGCGCGTCGCCAGGTTGCCGAGCTCGTGCGACTGGTGCGCTTCGAGCACGTAGGACTGCAGCAGCGTGTCGTCCGCCACGCCGCCGAGCGCGATGCCGTAATTGGCGAAAATGTGGCGGTCGTACTTGAGGTGCTGGCCGATGATCCTGGGTTCGGGGTTTTCCAGCAGCGGCTTCAACCTGGCCAGAACGGCAGCCCGGTCAAGCTGCGCGGGCGCGCCGGCATAGTGATGCGCCAGCGGCAGGTAGGCCGCTTCGCCGTGGGCCGTGGCGAACGAGATGCCGACCAGCTCGGCCTGCATCGCGTTGAGGCTGGTGGTTTCGGTGTCGAGTGCAAACGCTGGCGCGGCTTCCAGCCTGGCGATCCAGGCGTCGAGCTGGGTCTCGGTCAGGATGGTTTCGTAGCGGGCGCGATGCTCGCCGCTGCAGTCCTGCTCGGGCGTCGAGGCCGCGCCGGTGGCGGCGGCGTCGAGCTCGCGCAGCCAGGTGCGGAATTCGTAGCGCTCGAACAGCGCGCGCAGCGCGTCCCGGTCGCGCGGCCCGAGGACCAGATCGTCGAACTCGAAGGGCAGCGCCACATCGGTCTTGATGGTGATCAGCGCGCGCGCCTGCGGCAGCCAGTCGCGGGCGGCGCGCAGGTTGTCGCCGACCGTGCCCTTGATGGCGTCGGCATGCGCCAGCAGATTGTCGAGCGTGCCGTATTCGGCCAGCCATTTCACCGCGGTCTTCGGCCCGCATTTGGCGACGCCGGGGACGTTGTCGACGGCGTCGCCCACCAGCGTGAGGTAGTCGATGATGCGCTCCGGCGGCACCCCGAACTTGGCGGCCACCCCGGCCTCGTCGAGCGTTTCCTGGCTCATGGTGTTGACCAGCGTCACGTGGTCGTCGACCAGCTGCGCCATGTCCTTGTCGCCGGTGGAGACGATGCTGTGGATCCCCTTGCGCTCGGCGTGGTGCACCAGCGTGCCGATCACGTCGTCGGCCTCGACGCCGTCGACGACGACGAGCGGCCAGCCCTCGGCGCGGATCGCCGCGTGCAGCGGCTCGATCTGGCTGCGCAGATCGTCCGGCATCGGCGGGCGGTGCGCCTTGTAGGCAGGATAAAGCGCGTCGCGGAAGGTCTTGCCCTTCGCGTCGAACACGCAGGCGATATAATCGGCCGCGTAGTCCTTCCGCAGTTTGTGCAGCATCGCCAGCACGCCCTTGATCGCATTGGTCGGTTCGCCCGCCGAATTGCGCAGGTCGGGCAGCGCATGAAATGCGCGATACAGATAGGACGAGCCGTCCACCAGGAGCAGGATTTTTCTGGGTTGGCTTACACTGAAATCGTTCACGAGGCGCTCAAAATGCACTTGGATAAATTGCCCGTCGCGGTCGACCCGGGGCGCGCCGCCGAGATTAATTATTCGGCGCGCGAGTCGTGGCGGATGCTGGGGATTATGGCAGAGTTCGTCGAGGCGACCGAACGCCTGGCGTCGATCCGCCCGGCGGTTTCGATCTTCGGCAGCGCGCGCACGCCGCCCGACCATGCGTATTACATGCTCACCGAAGACATCGCGCGCAAGCTGTCCGATGCGGGCTTCTCGGTGGTCTCCGGCGGCGGCCCCGGCATCATGGAGGCCGCCAACAAGGGCGCGTATTTCGGCAAGTCGCCCAGCGTCGGCCTCAACATCCAGCTGCCGCACGAACAAAGCGCCAATATGTATCAGGACATCAGCCAGACGTTCCAGCATTTTTTCGCGCGCAAGGTCATGTTCGTCAAGTTCGCCGCGGCCTACGTCGTCATGCCGGGCGGCTACGGCACGCTGGACGAGTTGTTCGAGGCGCTGACCCTGGTGCAAACCGGAAAAATCGCCGGCATCCCCATCATCCTGGTGGGCTCGAAATTCTGGAGCGGACTGGCCGAATGGGTGAAGAACCGCCTGGTCGAAGAGGGCATGATTTCTCCCAAAGACGTTGAACTGATGCGCATCATCGACCGGCCGGAAGAGGTGCTCGATGCGATCTTCAGCCACTATGAAAAACGCGGCTTCATGCCGTCGCTGGCCGAGCGCGAAATCCAGTTCAATCTGTAGCCCTTCCCTTTTGACCTAAGCTGACAATATTCGCTTTCTGGAGCCTGCCATGCGTTATCCCGTTGTGTTGCTGACCCTGATGCTGAGCGGCCTTGCCGTCGCCGCCGCACCGTCCGAGCGTCCGCCCGGACTGAAGCCGGTTCCGGACGGCGCGCCGGGGCCCGGCGATGCGCCTGCGGTGACGATCAAGCCGAGCAGCCAGGGCCGCGTCGTCGAATACCGCGCCAACGGCAAGCTGTA
>VFQM010002854.1_pt1 | contig 11931 bp, 9 predicted proteins | sample 3512391 | NCBI WGS metagenome assembly VFQM01 (sample SAMN10412369, study PRJNA504923) | tailings metagenome | isolation source: Replicate 1 from Balatoc abandoned mine | place: Philippines
GTTTTGGAAAAAGGACAGAAATAGCTTCTATTGATATGTACGGAGGATTTTGGTATCAGCTTCGCAATGCATTTAATCAACGGGACAACAGTCTCTACAAGCTGATTGCGATCAATTTGATCGTGTTTTTTGTAGTACTGATCCTACGAGTCTTCCTGACCATTGGCGGGCTGGGCGAGCTGTACAAAACCGGCCTCAGCTGGCTGATGATGCCTGCTTCCCTCCCAAAGCTGGCCTTTCAGCCTTGGAGCGTATTTACTTACATGTTTTTACATGAGGGAGTATTTCACATTTTATTCAACATGCTGTTTTTGTACTGGTTTGGTCAATTGATCCATCAGTATCTCGGCAGTCGCAAGCTGGCCAATCTGTATATTTTGGGTGGGCTCGCAGGAGGTCTTTTCTACCTTTTGATCTATAATCTGGCCCCATATTTCAGCGGATCGGTAGATTCTTCGATGATGTTGGGAGCCAGTGCGGGGGTGTTTGCTATTGTAGTGGGTGCAGCTACACTTTCCCCAAATACGACCTTTTTTCTACTTCTCCTGGGTCCTGTCAAGATCGTCTATATCGCTGCATTTTATGTAATACTATCTTTTGCCAACTCGATCGGAGCAAATGCCGGAGGGGAAATCGCCCACTTGGGTGGTGCCTTGTTGGGATACCTCTACATCACTCAGCTGCGCAAAGGGAGCGATTGGGGGGTACCTGTACAGCGGGTGGGTATTTTCTTCGAAAATCTATTTAGCGGAAAAAGAAGCAAGGTAAAAGTGAGCTATCGCAAAGCAAAGACGACCACTGGAAGCACCTTTGGTGGATTTAAGTCCTCCTCCGCCACTACTGCCGTCTCCAAAAAAGAGACCATCACCCAAGAAGAAGTAGATCGAATCCTCGATAAGATCGCTGAAAAAGGATACGATGGGCTAAGCAGTGAGGAGAAAAGAAAGCTTTTCGAGTTCAGCAAAAAATAAAGGAGGCCGCAACCTCCTTTTTTCTAATTAAGTGGAAAGGCCAGTCCAAATCTAAAATAGGTCTGACGAAATCCCTGACTCTGAAACTTAAACTCTGTACTGAGCGCCACCCAATCCTGAAGCGGAATGACTGCACCTATACCGACATTGGCCCCGCTCTGAGAAACCCGAGTGCCCGCTGTTCCGGGAGAGTTGTTTTGTGAGGAGAGACTGTAGCCAGCCATCACATAGATCGGAGAAGCACCCGTAGTCAGATAATATCTCAGATCAGCACTAAAATTGGAGGCATTGCCCACCCTTGGGAAAATCCGTGTATAGTGGGGCATCAAGGCGAAATTGTCTGAGAAAAAATACTCCCAACCAGCACCTACTCCCCACTCCTCAAATCGAAGTCCATACTGGCCCAAGGCATGAATCCTCGAATCCCCCGCCTCCTGCGCCAACACGCCAACCTGTACCAAAATCCCAAAAAGAACAATCAGCAAAGCCTTCTTCATAGTTATTAATTTTGATTAAAATAAGAGGGCTTTGCTGAGAGTACCAAATGATTACTCGATGATTTTTACCAAGCGGCCCAGGCGGCCCTCATCATCCATGCCTTCGATAATTACCAGATGGCGCTTGGCCTGATCGGTATTGTAAAACTCCAGAATGGTCTTTCCACTTTCACCCATCTCCAGAATCGGCTCCCAGAAGATCGTAGCTCGCTTATCTACTGCGGCATTTTCTACCGACTTGGTGTCATATTTTGGAGAGTAAAATTCCCTCGGAGAGGAATAGCCACCATACTGAGTGACCAGAGTTCCTCCTACTGAATTATTGAGCATTCCTGTCCCTGTTTTGGTGTAAACAGCAATCACTCCATTGGAACCCTGTGCTCCGAATATTGCGGCGCGTGCCGGATCTTTGAAGACATCGACACTTGCCACATCGCGGGGGTTGATCTGTAGGAGGGTAGCTGCGTCCACCGGCATATTATCCAAGAGAAAAAGAGGGGTCGTTCCAGAGTTGATCGAGCCGACACCACGGATCTGCACCGAAACATCAAGCCCGGACACAAAAACCTGAACCCCAGAAACCCGTCCCTGAATCAATTGAAAGACATTGGTAAAAGCAACATTGCCTGGAATATTGTCAGGAGTGATACTCACATCGCCAGCTCCATATATTTTTCTGATTTCTTCTTCCTCTCGTTGTATAGTTTGGCCTTCTACGGTCACTCCCTCCAGATCAAGGATATCGGGATCCTCAGTCAGCTGCTGCTGAAGGTTGCGCTCTTTGAACGTAGCAATCAGGGCCTCGGGCCAAACAATCTGAGTAGGGTAGCTACCGGAAATCCCTGTAAATACCGCCTCAGGCCGGACTACCTCAATATCCACAAAGTTTTTTACACGATTATCCTCAGCAGTAATCGTCACATTGACGGAATCTTGGTACACCAAATCCCTCAGAATAAACCTGCCATTAGGACCGAATTCGGAGGAAACAATCTCAAGACCTTCGCCTACTACAGCGGATACTTTGCCGCCAGAAAGACCTCTTTTGGTTTTATCCTGCTCCGTGATTTGGCCTTCGATATTGATTCCTGATTCGATGAAATGCTCCACTTTTGGATATTCGGCTGCTTTGATTTGATCCCAGGTAAATCGTCTCCAGCCATGCGTAAGCATCACCAGATCCAGGGCCTCGAGGGTTTCGGGGCTTTGATCCTTAAAGTAAAATCCGGGCTGATAAATCGCTCCTTTCAAATCAGAGGTAAGCAAAAGCGATGAAAAAATTCCTCCATAAGCTAGTGATTCATCCTGAACCTGATCGGCATCGGTAACGGACACAGAAAACGTACCTGACACGGCAGACCCTTTACTCAGGCTGCCTATAGAAAGATTTAACTTTTCTCTTGAACCAAGACTTCCTGAAATATCCGCTTCCAAATCCAGTTGGTCGGTTGTTTGAATGAATATCAGCCTTTCCAACTGAGGCGTGCCATCCTCTGTCAGTACAGTAAGTTGATTGATCCCGGAAATCAGATTTTCCTTGGGTATCCTCACTCCCCAGACCCCGTTTGCCAGGCTTCCCTGAATCATGTAGTTGATCAATCCACGGGTCTGAGAGACGAGAATGAGATTTTGCCCGGAACTTGTGCCTTGGATCAGGGCAGTGATGGAGGAGGCAGATGGATTATTGACTACCTGCATGGCAAATCCCTCCGATTGGGCTCTGGGTAGGGAGACCATTCTTTTTTGTCCGGAAAAGGGATGAGTAACTTCTGCCTGATAGTCAGATTTTTCGGGTGAAAATTCAATTTTCCCCATACCTCCAAAGGTGCTTGCAAAAGGCTGCCCTTCTAGAGTTCCGGAGATATCGACCGGTTTACCGTCGGGTGCGATTGCCCGAAAAGCAAGGTTGGATTTTTTGCCAATCACCCACTGCCCTCCTTCGGGCAAAAACTGAATATCGACCAGATTCAGGCTATAGGGTAGACTGATTTTTTTACTGACCGGATAATCCCCGTTTTCATAATAAATCAATTCCAGATTTTGACTGCCGTGCGCTTTTTCGGGAATAGAAAAGGAAAGTGAAGCCTGTCCTTGGGCATTCAACTCGACATTTTGGCGCAGTAGCTCGGTCTGATCTCCCCAGGCTACGAGTTCGAGCTTTTGGTTAGCTAGGGGCTCCCCATTTTGATCCAATGCGATGATCTCCGCTACGTATTTTGCTTTATTTTCCGCTGATGAGATCGCTGTAAATTTCACCTGAGGCAGAAAGCTCCCCCCTTCAGAGTCGATCACTGTAAATCCCGTGCTAAAGAAGAATTCCTCTCCAAAATTCCTCATCCAAGCCGTGTAAGCCTTGATTTGATAGTGACCGGCCTTTCCAAATCGCGGGATTTTGAAGTCCCCCTTGCCTCGTCCTGACTCCAGTTGGACTTTTCGCTGCTCTAGAAGCAGACCATCTCCGTCAAAAATATCCACGTAAAGGGTCTTGCTCAGTGGGGAGGGAATCTGCCGGCTACCTGCTGTCAAATATGCGCTAAACCAAAGGTCGTCCCCGAGTGTGTAGGTGCGTTTATCTAGGTGCAGATAGGCTTTTTCGGTAGGGGACTCCTTTTGGAGTTTTTCAAAATAAGTTTGGATTTGCTGTGGAAGGGGCTCCTGTGCGTATCCGGTGGAGATCGCTACCAGAAAAATAACCCCCGTAAGAAATTTGTACATCTGTAAAATAGTTGGTTGACTACTAAAAACAGACGTAAGAAAACTAATACCAGCTATTGAAGCAATAAAAATTTCCTAAAGTTTTGTTAATTCTGCCACTTCATTTTTGTTGGCGAGTTGACCACATGCGGCATCGATGTCTTGGCCTCTGGATTTTCGGACTTTGGCGATGATTCCATTTTGCTCTAACACCCTCACGTACATATCTACCGCTTCCTGTTTGGCTTGGCGAAATTCCCCTTCATCGATCGGATTGTATTGGATGATATTGACTTTGGACGGGATGATTTTGCAGAATTTGGCCAAGGCTCTTACATGGCGCTCGTCGTCGTTTACTCCATCCCAGATCACATATTCATAGGTTACTTTTCGCTTGGTCTTTTGATACCAATGCTTCAAAGCATCCGCAAGATCCTCGAGCGGACTAGAGTCATTGATGGGCATGAGTCGCGACCGAGTTTCGTTGATCGCGGAGTGCAATGAGATCGCCAAGTTAAATTTGACTCCATCATCAGCCATTTTTCGAATCATTTTGGGAATACCGACAGTGGAAAGCGTGATTCGCTTGGGGGCCATTCCCAGACCTTCGGGAGAAGTGATTTTATCAATAGCCTCGATGACATTGGCGTAGTTTAAGAGGGGCTCGCCCATTCCCATAAAAACAATATTGGTCAAAGGTCGCTGGAAATAGGTTTCAGCTTCCTCTTTGATCGCCACGACTTGATCGTAGATTTCGTCCGGATTGAGATTACGCATACGCTTCAATCGTGCTGTCGCACAAAAATTACAATCCAGGCTGCACCCGACCTGAGAAGAGACGCATGCCGTGATTCGCTTGGATGTGGGGATCAATACAGACTCTACGATCTTCTCATCGAAAAGCTTGACCGCATTTTTGATCGTGCCGTCAGTACTGTGCTGCATCAGGTCCACCTGAATATGGTTGATGGCAAAGTGGTTTTTGAGAAGTTCCCGGGTGGAAAGAGAAATATTGCTCATGTCATCGAAGTTTTTCAGAGACTTATTCCAAAGCCATTCATAGACTTGTTTGGCCCGAAATTTTTTCTCTCCATGTTCTAGGAAAAAGTCCTCCAGCTGCGCTAGCGTGAGTTTTCGAATATCTCTTTTATGATTTTCCACGGGACAAAGTTAGGCATTGAAATTTTGAAAAACTCACTTTCGGCAAATTGCCTGATTATGGCTCTTTCACCTTGTAAAGAACTCCTTTCTAGGATCAATTTTTTAGTGAGGTAGATAGCCAGCCTTTTATCAGAAAAAAAGGGGTTTTCAGGAACTTATGCCTTATTTTTGGCCTTTGAAATTAAAACTTCCTCTATGCGCCAATCCTGGTGGAAAATCCTCGCCATAGCACTGTTGCTGTATACCCTGGTGGCGGGCCTTTTGATGGATGCGCCTCGGCTTCCCATCCTCAATGAAACGATCCGAGCACTTCACTTTCACGTAACGATGTGGTTTGGAATGATACTGATGCTTATTGTCTCTGTCATTTACAGCATCAAATACCTCCGCAAAAACGACTTGAAATACGATGATTTGGCTCTGGAATTTACCAATGCGGCGATTCTTTTTGGAGTTTTGGGAATCGTGACGGGTATGCTTTGGGCCAAATTTACCTGGGGAGACTATTGGAGTGGAGATCCCAAGCAAAATGCCTCTGCGATTGGTCTCCTGATGTATTTTGCTTATCTCGTCCTCCGAGGCAGCATCACCGACCCGCAGCAGCGGGGACGCATCGGTGCGGTTTACAACATTTTTGCCTTTGCGGCATTTATTCCCTTGATTTTCGTATTGCCACGGTTGACCGATAGTCTCCACCCCGGAAATGGAGGTAACCCTGGCTTCAATGCCTATGATCTAGATTCCAAACTCAGAATGGTCTTTTATCCAGCCATCATCGGATGGACGCTTTTGGGCACTTGGATAGCAACCGTGCGAGTCAGAATCCGTAGGGTAGAGCGAGTGGTCGAAGACCGGATGTTAAATTCCTAACCGATGAAAAAAGTATTTACAATAGCGATGTTGATCTTTTCCCTGAGCGTACTGGCACAGGAAAAAATAGCCGTGACCGAATCTGATTATTCCAATAACCAAGTAGAAATGGCGGATGCCATGCGTGCTGACGGCAAGATCTATGTGCTGGTCGGTATTATCGTGTTGATCTTTGCCGGTATCACCGCTTATGTGATCAACACAGATCGCAAAATCACCAAACTCGAAAAAAATCTCCCCTCCTAATTACCGCTAAACATGAAAAAAGGACATATCATCGGACTGGGCATCATTGCCATAGCCATCACGATCATCATGACTTCGATCGGTGACGCGAGTAGCTACGAAAGCTTCAGCACTGCCTGGGAAATGAAGCAAGACGGAGACGACAAGGCTATTCATGTGGTCGGTCAACTTAAAAAAGACGGAACTGGGACGGTCACCGGCATTCAGGTCGGGGAGGATAAGACTTCCTTTACCTTTCTCCTCGTGGATAACGAAGGCACCGAGCAAAAGGTGTATTACAATGAGCCTGTGCCAGCTGATTTCCAACGATCCGAGCAGGTGGTAGTCATCGGTCAATACAAAAACCAGGAAATCTTTGTAGCTGACAAAATTCTGATGAAGTGTCCATCCAAATATCAGGAAACAGACGTGCAGGCGGCTGGCATGTGAAGTTGAGTTTACTTTCCCCCAAAAATCATGATCAATACCTTTAGTGGTAATCTAGGTCACTTGATGACCATTGTGGCCTTTGTCAGTGCACTGGTCACGGCTTACGCTTATTTTCAATACTTCAAGGCCAACGAGATTGAAAAGAGAAGCTGGAGGAATTTCAGCAGGGTCAGTTTTTATATTCATACGCTGGCAACGACCCTGATCGCTGTTTCCCTTTTTGAAATCATCTATAACCACCGATATGAATACTTTTACGCCTATTCTCATAGCAGCAAGGCGCTTCCGGTGCATTACATGATTTCGAGCTTTTGGGAAGGGCAGGAGGGTGCCTTTATCCTTTGGGCCTTTTGGAACGTCATCCTGGGTGTCATCTTGATTCACACCAATAAAAAGTGGGAAGCACCGGTGATGATTGTGTTTTCACTCGTTCAGGCATTTTTAGTGTCTATGATCATGGGTGTGGTCATTGGAGACTTGAAGATTGGCAGCTCTCCATTCATTCTGCTTCGAGACGCCACCCAAGCTCCGATTTTCCAGGTGAATCCTGACTTTGTCCCTGAAGATGGCACGGGATTAAACCCTCTTTTGCAAAATATCTGGATGGTGATCCACCCTCCTACGTTGTTTTTGGGCTACGCTTCCACTCTAGTTCCGTTTGCCTTCCTCATGGGAGGACTGGTGACTAGACAGTATTCTGAGTGGATTCGCCCAGCTTTGCCTTGGGCTATTTTTTCGGCAATGGTCTTAGGTATGGGCATTATCATGGGGGCCTATTGGGCATATGTCACGCTGAATTTTGGTGGGTATTGGAACTGGGACCCTGTAGAAAATGCGGTCTATGTCCCTTGGCTGATTTTGGTAGCCTCGATTCATACCATGATCACGTTCAAAAAGAGTGCAACGGCATTGAAGACCTCGATAGTGCTCGTGATCACGAGTTTTATATTGGTGTTATATGCCACTTTTTTAGTTCGATCTGGAGTCCTTGGAGACGCTTCGGTACACTCCTTTACTGATTTGGGACTTTCCGGTCAGCTGTTGATCTACATGCTGTTTTTCATGATCATTGCAGTGGTTTTGGCCGCCAGAGCATGGAAACACATTCCTACTTCAGAGAAAGAAGCTTCCGTATATTCCCGCGAGTTTTGGATATTCTTGGGTGCGGTGACTTTAGGTTTGATGTCCTTCCAAGTTATTTTACCCACCTCGATCCCAGCTTGGAATGCATTGGTGGAAAGTTTTGGGGGGATATCCAATATGGCCCCGCCCGCTGATCAGGTTGAGTTTTATACCAAATTCCAGTTATGGTTTGCCGTGGCAATTTCATTGCTGACCGCAGTAGGACAGTTTTTTTGGTGGCAAAAAATGGACAAAAAGGCCCTCAAAGAAGCTTTGGTCACGCCGTACATTGTGTCTGTATTACTCTCTGCGATTGTGATCGTTTTGGCTAAAGTGTATGACTGGAAGTACATGATCGTCGTGGTGGCAGGTATGTTTACTATCGTAGCCAATTCGGTGATTCTAGCTCGCTTGCTCAAGGTGACTACATTCAAGCTAGCCGGAGGATCTTTGGCACACATCGGCTTGGGGATGATCCTGATCGGTGTGATGTTCAGCTCGGGTTATTCAGATGTCATATCGATCAATATGTCTGGACTTACCTACAGCAATAGCTGGGAAGACGAGATGAACAAAGAACATGTGTTGCTTTGGATCAATAAGCCGACCCAAATGAAAGATTATACAGTAATCTACCGAGGTCGGCAAAAAAAGGTAGTCGGTGTGCCTGAATACGTACCGGCTAAAATTCTGGAATCAACCGGAAAGGTCAATGAGGCACTGGCATTGGAAGACTTCAAAGACTACTTCAAAAAGGGAGAAAAAGTTAACCTGGTTTTAGAGGAAAACGACTACTTCCAAATCGATTATTTCCAAAATGAAGCGCTAAAGTTTTCCCTGGCGCCGATGTCCCAATTTAACGAAAGCATGGGAGGCCTGATCTCTTCCCCTGATTCCAAGATCTATCTCAATCGTGACCTCTATACCTATGTGGCGGCGATGAACGACTATTCGGACCCGAAGTGGAAAGAAGATGAAATGTACGAGGTGGTACCAGGGGAGCAGTTTCATATCGCTGATTTCGTGACCTATTTTGACGGAGCCGAGGTACTCAAAGAAATCGAGGGATATGTGCTTCAAGAAGGTGATGTAGCAGTAAAAGCAAAGCTTCGAATTTTGGATTATGATGTAGAAAAGTACCTCGAGCCTACATTTATCATCCGAAATAACCAAGTCGGAAAATTACCGGTGATCGATACCGAACTCGGGCTGAAAATCAGTTTGGAGAATATCTTGCCCGAGCAAAACAAGTTTGTATTCAAAGTAAATCAATATCAAAAAGACTATGTCGTGATGAAGGCAATCGTCAAGCCGTACATCAATGTACTTTGGCTGGGTACGATCATTATGCTGATCGGATTTACAGTGGCGATCTACCGTCGATTTGATGAGTTTGCTAAGATGCGAGATAAGGGAATGGAATAAATTGAGGCTAGTCCTTCCAATCAAAATGCCCAGTCTCTTCGCTGGGCATTTTTGATTTATAGGAGAAAGTTTTTTTCTAGAAAATCTGCCACACCATCTTCTTTGTGATGAAGTGTGATGAAATTGGCTACCGCTTTGACCTCAGGACGGGCATTGCCTACTGCTACACCGATTCCCACCTGCTGCAGCAAGTCGATATCATTGTAATTATCCCCAAAAGCGACTACTTGATCCATTCCAAAACTGTAGTATTTTTCCAGAATAAGCTTCAAACCTGTGGCTTTGGATATCTTTTTAGGGGCGATTTCGATGTAGGTATCTTTGGATCGATAGAGGTGAAGCTCCTGACCAAATCGCTCATGAAGTTCTCCAAACAACCAACTGATCTCGTAGGAATCTCCCATCACCATGACTTTGTGCGCTCCTAGGTCTTGATTTTTCCACAGGGCAATGGTGTCGCAGAATGGCATCCATACCGGGTTGACTTTGGTATTGAGGATCTCTCTTTTGGACCAATAATCTTCTTTTGATTCGTACCAGTTTTCTCCATGATAGAGACTAAGGTGAATCTCAGTTTTTTGGATTAGATCCGTAATAGTCTGCACAATAGGGAGAGGGATAAACGTGGACTCAAGCACAGATCCGTCAGGACCCAGAACAAACCCGCCGTTGTAAGCGATCAATGCCTCGGCGGGTCGATGAAGATCTATGAGTAAATGTCGCATTGCTGACGGCATCCGCGAACTGGCTAAAATCACTGGGAAATGTGGGGGAAATCTAGCAATGATTGATTTTAATCTGGAGGAGAGGTCTCGATCGGAGTTAAGAAGTGTTCCGTCGATGTCGCTGCAAATGGCTTGGAATATCACGGGAAAATTATTTTTTCAAAAATGGAGGAATGATTCAGATTGTCCCATTAGAATCAAAAATCTTTCACCTCAAAGCTGAATTCCATGATGGCAATATCTTGAGGATTTTTAGGAAAACTCTCTTCGAAACGGATCAAAATAGTCTGGAAGTCGTTCTTGTTTTCAAAATCACGAAGATAAAGTTCGGCACATTTTCGGGCAACGATTTCAGGTTGATTATTGAGAAGCTTAGGATCACCATTTTTCAAAGTCAGCTCAATCAAGGACTGATGATCTTCTCCGATCCCTGAAGAGCGCATGGACACACCTGCGGCTTGAAAATCACCTTGCCTCAACACTTCCTCAGAGGGGAAAAAGCCTTCACCCAACACTGACTCCATAGATTTAAAAGCAAAAGACAGGAAATCTTCAGGCGAGCAGGAACAGGAAGACAGAACACCCAAAAAAAGAAGAAAAACCGCTTTTTTCATTGTTTAGATCTTGGTTAAGGCTAAAAATACATGGAAAAATAAAACAATTGAAAGGTGTGAATTTCAGTTAGTCCGAATTGATCACCTTAATCACACTTATCTTTCCTTCCTGAATTATTCTTAGGTATAGAATACCAGTAGGTATGTCTCCAAACACAGTATTCAATTCCACCATATTTTGAAAAAGATTGCTCAGCTCAACTTGACGAAAATAATTCCCAGAATTGAACAACTCTAATTTCAGGGAAGAATCAGCATGGGTTTTCCATCGTGGATTTGTCACATTGATCGGCTGACCTTTCGCTGGATTTGGATAAGCTATCCAAGAATTCATCAAATCGATATTTCTTTTGACCAGTTTGATGGGACTGATAAATTCAAGTTGGCCAAAACGCTTGATCACACGATAATAAATATGCTCTTCAAATACCGGAAATGAAGCATCTTTAACTTCATAGCTCACAGGCACATCAGAACTTGCCACATCCTCCAGGGCATTGATAGGCAAAAAGTTTTTTGCATCCCCGAGACTTCGTTGGATTTCATATTCAGCTCCTTCAAGCTCAAAAGGAGCTTCCCAAGATATAGTGACCAAATCATCTCGCTCCAACACATCAAAGGACTGCCACTCAAATTTCAACACCGAAGCTACATCCAGAAAGTACTGCTCAGTCTGCTGACAGCCATTGGCATCAGTTACCAGAAGCGTGTATAGACCAGACTTCAGCCCAAAAATATCCCGGTCATTGCTCATAAATCCATCAGGACCAGTCCATGCGAAAGTGTAAGGAGGAGTGCCGCCGGTTACATTTTGCACATAGATAATCCCTGTACCGGAGTCATCATTCAGCTTGGTAGGCAATACACTCACCTGTATACCAAAATTGGGGTCGATAAAGATATCCTTGTAAATGGTAGTCACCGAAACCCCATCATTAGCAGTCAAACCAATGGTATAGGTTCCAGTCGCGGGGAAATTAAATATCGGATTAGCTCCAGTAGCTGTGCCTAATCCATCAAAATCCCAAGAGAAAGTGTAATTGAAAGGCGGTGAACCTCCGATGGTCTGAGAAGTAAACTCAATAGTAGTATTACAAATCCCATTGGTCTCAAAATCAAACTTCGGAAATAAAGGAACCGCTGCAGTAAATCCTTGAGGGTTGGAATAACACTGTGC
>VFQM010002856.1_pt1 | contig 11928 bp, 22 predicted proteins | sample 3512391 | NCBI WGS metagenome assembly VFQM01 (sample SAMN10412369, study PRJNA504923) | tailings metagenome | isolation source: Replicate 1 from Balatoc abandoned mine | place: Philippines
ACCTTGCGCTGGGCTTTGGCGTTGCCATCACCTGGCAGAACCTGCTGTACAGCTTCGTCGGCGTGATGCTGGGCACGCTGATCGGCGTGCTGCCGGGCCTGGGCCCGCTGGCCACCATCGCCATGCTGCTGCCCGTCACCTATGGCCTGGAGCCGGTGTCGGCGCTGATCATGCTGGCCGGCATTTACTACGGCTCGCAATACGGCGGCTCGACCACCGCCATTCTGGTGAATCTGCCGGGCGAGTCCTCGTCGGTGGTGACGGTGATCGACGGCTATCAGATGGCGCGTAAGGGCAGGGCAGGCCCGGCGCTGGCGGCCGCCGGCATCGGCTCGTTCTTTGCCGGCTGCGTCGCCACCCTGGTGCTGGCCGCCTTTGCGCCCCCGCTCACCGAGGTCGCGTTGAGCTTCGGCCCGGCCGAGTACTTCGCGCTCATGGTGCTGGGCCTGATCGGTGCCGTGGTGCTGGCCTCGGGCTCACTGGTCAAGGCGCTGGCCATGATCGTGCTCGGCCTGCTGATCGGGCTGATCGGCACCGACATCAACTCGGGTGTGGCGCGCTTCACCTTCGACGTGCCCGAACTCACCGATGGCATCAGCTTCGTGGTGATCGCCATGGGCATCTTCGGCTACGGCGAGATCATCAGCAACCTGTCGCACGACGAGTCCAAGCGCGAGGTCTTCACCGGCAAGGTCACGGGCATCATGCCCACCGCGCAGGACTTCAAGCGCATGTTCCCGGCCATGGTCCGCGGCACCGCGCTGGGCTCTGCACTAGGCATCCTGCCCGGTGGTGGCGCGCTGCTGTCGGCCTTTGCGGCCTACACGATCGAGAAGAAGGTCAAGCTGCAGCCCGGTGAAGTGCCGTTCGGACAGGGCAACATCCGCGGTGTGGCCGCCCCCGAGTCGGCCAACAACGCGGGTTCGCAGACCTCGTTCATCCCGCTGCTCACGCTGGGCATCCCGCCCAACGCGGTGATGGCGCTGATGGTGGGTGCGATGACCATCCACAACATCCAGCCCGGCCCGCAGGTCATGACCAGCAACCCGGATCTGTTCTGGGGCCTGATCGCCTCGATGTGGATCGGCAACGCCATGCTGATCATCCTGAACCTGCCCCTGATCGGCATCTGGATCAAGCTGCTCACCGTGCCCTACAAGTGGCTGTATCCGGCCATCGTGCTGTTCTGCGCGATCGGCGTCTACTCGACCAACAACAACAACTTCGACATCTGGATGGTGGCCCTGTTCGGACTGATCGGCTACATCTTCATCAAGCTGGGTTGCGAGCCTGCGCCCTTGCTGCTCGGCCTGATCCTCGGCCCCATGATGGAGGAGTACCTCCGTCGCGCGCTGCTGATCTCGCGCGGCGACTGGTCGGTGTTCGTCACGCGCCCGATCTCGGCCTCGCTGCTGGTGGCCGCGCTGCTGCTGCTGGTCATCGTGTTGTTGCCAGCGGTGAAGAAAAAACGCGAGGAAGCCTTCGTGGAAGACTGACGCTTGCGCGCTGCCCGACAAGAGCCCCGGCCGGTGTACCTGCCGGGGCTTTTTCTTGGCGAAGGTCCATGGCTGGGTGGCTGGTGGATGCCAGCGAGGCGCTTGCGTGGGGTCATTCTTGATATTCCACGATGTATATTATGTAAACAAACTCCTGGCCCTGTTGCGTGCGTTTCTTCGCACCACGCGCGGCCAGGTCATCGGCAAATTGGCCGGCCCACAACAACACAGGGAATCCCATGTTTCGTGCGCCTGGCCAGCTGCCCCCGCTCTCGCTTTTGCTCGATGACATTCCCACCAGGTGCGCGCAAACCATCGCGCGTTACCTGGGGGTCAATCCCCGAACTCTTCAACGCTACCAGGTGGTGGACCAGGCACCGCGCGCGGTGCACCTGGCGCTGTTCTGGGAAACCCGCTGGGGGCAGTCCGTGCTCGATGCCGAGATCTTCAACCGAGACAGCGTGCAGCGCGGCCTGATCGGCGCCCTGCAGGCCGAAAACGCCCAGCTCAGGGCCACGGTGGCCCGCCTGGTGGCCGAGCTGGACACGGCCGCGGGGGATGCGGCCAATGCCCCCCTCTTCGATCCCCTGGGCAGGGGTGCAGGTTGTGAGAGAACCCCGGCACCGCGCCCGATCGCGCGGGCCGCGTCAGCCGTGGAGCTGGTCGCAGTTGCAGCCGCCGGCCGTGGTGGTGCCGGTGCCGCGCGTGTTGTTGGCGATCCAGGCGCGCAGCTCGGGCAGTTGCGAGAGGATCAGCGCGGCCAGGATGGCCCCGCCGATGAGCACAAGGCTCTCGCGTAGCACTTCCTGGCCGCTGGGCAGCACGTTGCTCATGTGAGGGTCTCCGGGTTGCGCCGGCGCCGCTCGCTGTCGGCCTCGCGCAGCGCTTCCAGGCGCGTCACTCGGTTCTCGATGCGCATGACGTAGGCCAGCACGGGGATCAACAGCACGTTGAGGAAGGGCAGCAGCTCAGCCAGCGACACGGGCGGGGCCTTTCAGGTGAAACAGGGTGCGATCGCCGAACAGGTAGAAGCCCACGGCGCTGGCCATGTTGGCCACGGTCTCGGTCACTTCGGGCGTGAAGCCTGCCTGGTAGCCCCACACACCGAGCACCACCGCGGCGAAGGCGGGGCGCTGCAGCTGGCGCACGGCAGCGACCCAGGCGTAACTGGCCTCGCTGCCGCCCTGCAGCAGCTTGAACTGCTCGAGCTCGAGCTGGCGCAGCTGCAGCAGCTCGGCGAAGGTGCCGGGCTTGACGGTCTCGGGTGCCAGCCACCGCTGAACAGCGTATTTCGCGGCTTCAATGCCCACAGGCAGGAGGGCGGTAAGGGCGGTGAGGGGTTCCATGGCATCGGTCACCAGGTGTAGCCGCTGTACATGCGCCACTCTTCGGGGGCCATCCCTCCGAAGGGGTCCAGGTCGACGCGGCGGGGGTCGGTCTTGGCGAAGTCGGCGCGCGCCTTGGCGGCCTCGATGCGGCGCACCTCGTCGGTGTCGGCACCCCACAGCGAGGTGGAGCCGAACACGGCGCCGCCGGCGGTGTTGATGTAGGTGCCAGCGGGGCATGAAAACGAGGCATCCCACCAGCGGCCGGCCGCAATGTCGGCCTCGCACTGGATGCGGTTGGTGTCGGGGATGCCCACGGCCTGGCCGATGCCCTTGACGGTGCCCACGGCCGCGTCACCCGCTGCGCGGATCGCGCCGGCCGCGGCGCTCTCGGCCAGGCCGGCGACCCCGCCGCTGTTGGCCACGCGCTGGGTGACCCACCACAGCACGCCCACGCCGGCCAGGGCGACGGCGGCGATCAGCTTGGCGTCGGTGGACAGCTTCATGCCAGGGCCCCGCCGGCGTTGAGGTAGGCCGTCTGGACGTACTGCAGGCTGCGCATGCCCTGCCCCGCGTAGCCGGCGCCTGGCAGGCTTGCCCAGGTGCGCCGCGCGGCCGCGATCGCGCCCTGCAGGTCGCCCTGCTCGATGCGGGGCAGCGCGCCGGTCTCGCGCAGCAGCTCGACGGCCGCGGCGTCCTGCGCTGCAGGGCCGAAGTCGCGCAGGCCCAGGCGATCGCGCAGCCGCTCCCACGTGGGTCGGATGATCTGGTAGGCGCCGGCGGCGGTGCTCACGCACCCGGGGCCGAAGCCGGCGCCGCGGCACTGCTCGTCGGTGAGGCGCTCGCCCTTCCACTCGCCGGTGATGGCCGGGTGTTCGCGCAGGCTCACGATCGTGTGGCGGTAGCCGAAGCACACCCGATAGGGGTCTGCCTGGTTGGCGGTGCCTTCTGCCTGGCGGATGGCCTGCAGGAAGGCGGCGACGTTACGCTGCGGGTCGATGCTGCTCACTTCGATGCTCTCCATGTCGCGGGTCTCGCTGGCCATCACGCCGGCGCCGATCCAGGTGAAGGGTTGCGGGGGGGCGGGCACCCAGGTCCACCAGTCCGCGGCACTGCCCTGCTCTGCTGGCGCCCCATCAGGCACTGCAGTGCGTCGAGTCGCGGCGTAAGCGGCGGTGCCACCGAAGGCGATCAAAAGAACGACGGCCAGGCGCGCAGCATGGTTCACGGCTCAAACCTGCTCTTCGTACAGCTCGGCGTTAAGTTCGGCCGAGGTATTCACCTGCAAGACAGCCATGAGAAGACCGCTACCGGGGCGCAGCACCACGGGCTCTGTCATCCGGTACACGAACGGCACCAGGCTTTGAATGGAGAAGCCGGCGAGCTGCGCCGCCCCAAGCGGCGCGGCGCTCTGCTCGGCCCTTGCCTGTGCCACACCGGTCGCAGCGTTGATAAGTTTGCTTTGAGGCGAGGCCTGCAGCGTGGCAATCGGGGCAGCCGTAGGCCGCAAGGTCGCGGCAGCGGCGCCGCCGCCGCTTACAACAATGCCCATGATGACCTGCTGGATCACAATGTTTTTGCCGCTGCCAATGGGGTTCCAGATCTGGCAGTGGGAATAGAGGCCCGCCGCTGCTCCCGAGGCCGCCGAAGCGAGGTAGGTATTGCTCGCCAAGGTGCGCGCCTTTCCTCCATCGACCACCTGCACCACGCCGGCGGTGCGCCGGGTGCCGGCCTCGCTCGATCCGTAGGCAAACCGCAGCGTCTGCGCCTGTGGACTCTCGATAGTGATCGTCTGGTAGTCGCCACGCGTGAGGTAGAACGAGGCCTCCGCGTTGCGCATAACACCCTTGATCGCGCCGTCAAGGCCGATGAGCGTCACCGTCACCGGGTAGGGGCAATCGATCAGCTCGAAATATCCACCGGTGAATGCGTAGGTCTTGATCTCGCCCGCCGAAAATGCGGCACTGAGGATCTCCAGGAAAGTTTGTTTTTGGCTCATGGTGGTCACTTGAGCAGGACGTAGGCGGCGACGGCCGCGGCCGCCGCGATGCCCAGCGTCTGCAGGGTTTCCTCGCGGCGGTTCTCGTTGGGCTGGTAGCTCGCAATGGCCTTGTCCGCGACGCTGGTGCTCTTGTCGATGAGCTTGTCCACCAGCGCGGCGCCGGCGGTGACGGTCTTGTCCCAGGCGCTCAGGTTCGCATCGATCGATGCCTGGTTGAGGTCAACCACCGCGCCTCCGATGGTCTTGATCGTGTCGGTACCGAGTTGCGCCACGGCCTTCACCGCGTCGGGGCTGTTGACGTTGATCGATCCCGAGCTGCCCGAGATGGCCACGCCCGACTCGGTGACGTTGCGGTTGTCGCTCGTCGTGGTGGTGGTGGTGTTGCTGCTGGCCGAGCTGGACCTGCCGCCCAGGTAGGCGGCGGCGCCCATCGGCAGGCATCGCTGTTTTTCGCGTATCAGGTTCACGTGATGGCCTTTCGCAGGATGAAGCCGTGCACCTGGTAGCCCAGGCGCTCGGCCCGGCGCACCAGGCCGCGGCGCGAGGTCTGAAACGCCACCTCCTGGCACCCGGCATGACGGCCGGTCTCTTCAACGAAGCGCAGGCCGGCGGCGGTGAGGTCGGCGCTGGCCTGGCCGCTGGGCTCCAGGTGCATGATCGGCGCGAGCGCAGCAGCTGCTGCGGCTCGGCTCAGCTCTTGGACGTGCGCATGCGCCATAGCGCCACCCCCACCAGGCCGGCCCACACCCACCAGGGCACACCGGCACCCACGCCCGAGCTGCCGAAGCCCGGCACGCCGCCGCTCTTGTCCTGCGCGCTGCTCGCGCTCTGGATGCCCGAAAAATTGACGTTCCAGCCGCTGTTGTCGGGCCCGTACACCGCGGTGGCGGCGTTGCTCGGCCCAGCGGGTGGCGGCGCGAGAGACGCGCCGATGCCGCCGGCCAGGCTCGCGCCGCCCTTGGTGTTGAGCAGCTGGGTCGCTGCAGCCAGCCAGGTCATGGCCGGCCCTCAACGCAGCGCGAGGAACGCGAGCGCGCCGATCGCCACCAGGGGAAGCCAGCCCATGCCGGCCACACCGCCCTGCAGGGGGGATCCCACCTGGCTGTACGTGCGCCCGTTCTGGCCGGCGAAGGTCGCCGGCGCGGCGGTCTTGTTCTGCTCGGGCGGGCCGATGTGGTTGTCGATCGCGCGCGTCACGCCATAGACCGCCAGGCGCTCCCACCAGGGCATGCTGGCGTCGCCGGCGGTGTAGGGGTCGAGCTTGTTGCTCTCGCGCGCGTCCACCCAGTAGCTGGGAGACTGCCAGTAGTTGCCGGCCTGGTCGGTGCGCGAGACCACCGCGCCATCGGTGTTGGCCGCGTAGGTGAAGCCGCCCTGGGTGTCCAGCCAGCTCCCATCGTCGAAGTACTGTCGTGCCATGTTGATCGCTCCTGGTGGTGCCGCTCACCCCGCCGGCGCTCAGGGCCGGCGGGGGGTCGCTTCGCTTCGGGGTGGTATCAGGGGCGATCGTTCGTGGTGATCGACTCGGTGTAGATGTTCCAGGTGCCGGCCGCGTTGACGTTGATGCGGAAGTCCAGGTTCTGGATCGGCTTGGGCTGCCCGTTCGCACCGATGATCTGCGCCGTGTTGAGCATCTGGCCCATGAGGTCGTGCTCGGTGAAGTCGAGCACGTACAGGTCCGCCTGCGGCACCTTGCCGTAGGTGCGCTGGAAGAACTCGTTTTGCTCCTGCGTGAGCTGCTCGAACTCGTCGGCACCTTCGCGGCGCATGCGCACGAAGTTGAGCTGGGCCAGCGTGCCGAAGAGATAGATCCGCTTGAGCTGCTCGCCATTCATGCCGAAGGGCAGCACGATCTGCTCTTCCGTCGCGCCGCTAAACACGCGCTGGAAGTAGCGGTTGCGCACGATCAGGCGGTTTGCACTCGGCACATCCACCTCGGCCACGCCGGTGATGACGCTGGCCGCGGTGACCACGTAGTTGCCCAGGTCGAACTCCAGCGTGAGGTCCTGGCAGCCAGCCTCGGCCGTAGCCGCGATCGCGCCCAGGGTCATGGCGGCTTCGTCCTTGCCGCCGCGCTCGATGAAGTCCAGCTCCAGCACGGCGGCAACGCTTGCGCCGCGGTTGTAGCTGTTGCGGCCCTGCAGGTGGGCCTGCGTGTTCCAGCGGATGCGCTCGGAGCCGTTGAACTTGAGCACGATGTTGCTCATGAGCGCGGCGTTGATGTTGCCGGCGCAGAAGAGCGCGATCTTGTTGTAGGTGACGCCCAGCGGCAGGCGGATGGTGACCCGCTGGTTCGGGCCCACGTTCTGGATCAGGGGGAGCTTGACTTTACGGGTCATGGTGTGGTCTCGGTTTCGGTTGCGACGAAGCCGCCAGCACAGGGCCGGCGGCGCTCGGGGGCGGACCGATCAGCCCTGCAGGGCCTTCTGCACCAGGCCGCGGGTGACGGGGATCTGGTTCAGGGCGAACACGACGCCGAGCACCACGGCGGTGGTCATCAGGGCGTCTTTGATCTTGGCTGCGCTCATGGCGGAGGTCCTTTCGGAGAGGTTGGGGGTTTGGAGCTGTCAGTGGAAGGGGTCAGGCCCGCACGTAGCAAGCGCTCGGGCCTGTACGTAGGGGCTACGTAGCCCTCCCCTTCGGCCGCTTCAAGGTGATTGCGTCGCGGCCACATTTGCCGGCCCGCCAGTCCCTTTCCAGGTAGTTGATCGTGGTCACCTGGTGGGTGGCGGTCTCGTGCTCGACGGTGGCCAGCTCGGCCACCTGGCTGTAGGGCACATCGAGCAGGTCGGCCATCACCACCTTGTCGGGGCGAAACCGCAGCTGGAACACGCGGCAGTAGGTGAGCCCGCCGAAGAAGTCTTTGTCGGTGTCGGCCGGCCGCTGCGTGCAGCCGATGACGCGCAGGCCCTGGTGCCGGCCGCGCTTGGTGACGTTGCGCCAGCTCTGCGGCGCCCAGCTGGCGCGCGTCACCTGGCTCAGCTCTTCGACCAGGAAGGTGCAGCGCCCGGCCGCGAACACGGCCCGGCACACCAGGTCGAATTTCTTGGCGTACGCATCGACGTCCGGGCCCGGGTTGAAGCACACCGCGAACTTCGGCGCCTTGAGTGCCTGGCACAGCTCGGGGATCGTCGTCACGGTGCGGCCGAAGCCGCCATATTCGTGCAGCGGGTCCCACACCACCAGGCGGTCGGGCTTGGTGGCCTTGAGGTGCTCGCGCACGCTCACGCCCTTGCCGCTTCCCGTGCTGCCGATGTAGGCGCGAAGGTCAGGCCGGTTGGTGTTGTCCATCGGTGCGCTGTACCTGCGGCGGTGGTGACGGGGTCTTGAGCAGCTTGAGCGTGGCCAGGGCCGGCAGTCCCAAGGCCATCAGCAGGTTGATGTACGGGCCGTACCCCTCGAAGAGCTGGCCGATGGTCAGGCCGTGCAGCCGGCAGACCTCCACCAGGCACCGCGCAATCTCCTTGAGTTGGCCGTCGTTCCACACCTGGCCGATCGGGTCCTGCACATGGTGGGGCGCGAAGGGCAGCGCCATTGCGCGCAGCATCTTGAGCGCGCCGGCGAGCTCGTCGGCCTCGCTCTCCAGCACCTGCTGCTGCTCTGCCTGGCTGGGCGCCGGCGGCGCGTCGAGCTGGGCGCCGGCCGCGGCGATCGCGTCCAGGCTCTCGACGCCAGGCGCGGCGCCCTGCTCTGCCGGCGCCTCGGCCGGTTTCTCGACTCGGGTCACCATTGCATGAAGCTCCTACGGGGGGCGGGCGCTGGCGGCGGGGGCGGCGGCGCCGGCGCAGCCTCGGGCGTGATGAGCGCGCGCAGCTTCTCGTCGCTGTGCTCGCTCCTGGCGAAGCCCTGGAAGTTGCAGGCGTTGCAGGTGATGACGGCCAGGCCCTTGGCGCTCAGCGTGTACCGGGCCTTGATCGACCCACACACCGGACAGCGGCCCGTGCCCAGGCGGACGGACTCACCCATCGTCAGACGGCCGCCGGGTTATCCACAGGCGGGAAGCCCATCTCGTCGAAGTCGCCGGGGCCGATCGGCGCCACGGTCGGCACCTGGTCGGCTGGGGCCTCGTCGCCCTCTTCGAGCTGGGCGATCAGCAGTGCCAGGTCGGCGACGGCCTGGGCGGGTTCGGGGGAATGGCGCGCGGTGGCGGCGAAGGTGCGCAGCGCGGCGATGGTGGCGGGCTTCATGCGGGGCAGCTCCTGGTGGTGAGCGGCCCGGCGCCTTGCAAGGTGGCCGGATTATGGCCCGTTTGGGGCGTTTTTCTGTACGGGTTGATGCCCTGCCCTCACCCGGGGGTCGATCGCGTCGCCTGGGCCGTTCTGGCGCCCTGGTGCCGTACACAGCCGGGCCGGTGGCATTCCGGGGCCCCTTCTGGTGACGGTACCCGCATTCGGGGGAGCGATCGGCCTAAGCCGAGCGCGGGGGCGAAGCCCCGGGGAGCCTGAGCGCAGCCAGGCGGGGCGCAGCCCCTCGGGGGTTCTGGCTCGCCCCCCTTGGGGGGGCTGTTATCCACAGCTCAGCAATCCACAAAGGGGTAGGGGTTAGAAATATTGATCTTGTTCTTGAATACCCTGCCCGTACCCCTGCCAAAACCCGTACAGCCAGAAAGCAAAAAGCGGCCCGCAGGCCGCATAAACACTAGCTTTGAGCTTATCCACACCCCTGCCAAAACCCCTGCCACTTTACCGTACGGGCGGACTACTTGGCCGCTGGCAACTTGCGCTTCCGTACGAACAGCCGAAGCTCGCCTTGAGCCGCGTTCTTCGAGGCGTTGCGCTTCACCAGGCCGCAGGCGATCAGCTGCTCGATCACGTAGCGCATCTGCTTGAGCGTGGGGCCCTTGGCGCGTCCGCCCTTCTCCCTGGTGGGCGGGGTGCACAGGTCGATCAGGCGCGCGTATGAGGTCGGCGGGATCGCACCGGTGGTGAAGTCGGAGTGCAGCACCAGGAGCACGAACACCTGCGCGGCGCGATCCCATCGCAGGTCGTTGAACAGCACCTTCAGCTCGTGCTTGTGCAGCACGGCAAAGGCCGGCACGGTGATGGTGGTGGGGAAGGTCAAACGAGGCGCAGATCGGGCGGCGCCGCGACGGCCACGCCCAGCTCGATGAGGCGGCGCATGCCGCGCTCGATCTCTTGAAAGGTGAGGTCCGGCGGGGAGTCCGGGGTGACAAGGCGAGGCCCGCGCCTGGATTCGGTGCTGAGGTCTTCAATGCTGAACGGGCCCACCTGGCCCTTGCTGGCCAGCAGCTGCAGCAGCAGGTACACGTGGTTGGTTTCCATCGCGTCCGCCTCGTACCAACGGCCACTGACCATCAGTGCCTCGTCGATCGGCAGATTCACGCCGCCGTCAAGCGAGCGCGGGGATGTACTTCAGCGAGATCTTCAGCATGGCGTTCTCCGTTGAAAACGCCAGCCTACTTCGGCTGGTGGGGCGGTGGGCTCTTCAGCACCAGGTAGGCGACCCAGGCCAGCAGCGCGGCGGTGGTCAGCTTCATGACCGCAGCTCCTGCCCGTGCAGCACCTGGCAGGCCTTGCCGTCGAAGCGCACCAGGGCGTGCGCCATGCTGAGCGCGCCGCGGGGCGTGAACCGCTCGGCAAACCGGACGTCACTCACCCAGCGCGGGAAGCCGTGCGAGGCCGTGAAGTACACCAGGCGCTCGCCGGGCATGGTGCGCGCAACGACGGTGCCCAGCTGGCGCGGCATGCACAGGCCGATGCACTCGCCCTCGGTGGGGCCGTTGCAGCCGCTGGCGGCGTGGGGGCAGCGGAGGGCGTTCATGGCTGGCACCTCACGGACAGCTTCAACATGAACGGCCACACGGCCACCACGAAGCCTCGATCGACATAACCGACGACCACGACAACCGCGGGGCACCGCTTGAGTTCAAGGGAGACGGTCGGCATCCTCATCACAGCACCCTCCAGCCGTTCGCCAGCGCGTGGGCCTTGGCCAGCTCGAAGATCTGCGCCCAGTAGGGCGCCGCGGGTCTGTACTTCTGCCGGTTGGCATGCACCAGCGCCAGCACGTACTGCGCGGACAGGTTGGCCAGCTCGGCGATGTGCAGGCACTCCAGGTCGTCAGGTGCTGAGAATCCGTGCTTCCAGTTGCTGGTCGTGGTCTTGCTCAGGCCAAGGTGCTTGGCCAGCGCGTAGTCGCTGGTGATGCTCAGATGCCGCTTGAGGTCGTCCAGCAGCTCGGTGATGGTGGGCAACATGGCCATCACAGCACCTGCTTGCACGCGATGCACCGCGCGCGCTCAAAGTCGAAGCCCGGGCAGTTGGCCGACAGCTCGCACGCGGCGGCCTCGGTGGCGGCGATCGCGCTGCGGCCCTTGACGATGGCCACGAACTCGCGGCCGTCGCAGGCGTAGGTCACTTCCCAGCTGGGGAGCAGGTCGCGCTGTTGAAGGGGGAATGCGCCAGAGGGCGGCGGCAGCGTCTCGCGGGTGACGAGACCGCCCAGGCGGCGGGGGATGCGTTCCATGGTGTTCCTTCCACCGGCCCCTGCTCTTCGCCTTGCACTACGAAGAGGCCCCCCGGGCGGAACACTTTGCAAGGAGCCGGGTTTACACACGGAACCCGGGGGGCGAGGCGCACTGTAGCCCAAAGGGTCTTTGTGCACAAGATGCCGTGAGGCCGTTGCACCGCTTGCCCCGATGGGCCATCATCAGGCCGTCAACTTGCAAGGAGCCGACGATGCGCACGGTTAACGAACTGCTCGACCAGGTTCGGGCTAATGCCGGTATTCAATCTGATTACCGGTTGGCTAAAACACTTAATCTAACGGCAAACACAATTGCCAATTACAGGCACGGCCGAAGCCGCCCTGATGATTTGGTGTTGTCCAAATTGGCCGAGCTGGGCGGAATTCCCGCCGACCAGGTGGAGCTGCTGGCCGTAACGCTCCAGGCCGAGCGCGCATCAACCGACGAGGCGCGCGCGCTCTGGCAGCGCATCGCTGCTCGCTTGCAGGCCGGTGCGGTGCACGGGTGGCTGCTGGCCTGCCTGGTGGCGCTGGGCTTCGTCACCACCCCGCCTAATGCGGTGGCCGCAGTTACCGATTTGCAATCGGCTAATTCGCGCGGGTCTGTATATTATGTAAA
>VFQM010002858.1_pt1 | contig 11919 bp, 9 predicted proteins | sample 3512391 | NCBI WGS metagenome assembly VFQM01 (sample SAMN10412369, study PRJNA504923) | tailings metagenome | isolation source: Replicate 1 from Balatoc abandoned mine | place: Philippines
CATGGGTCACGATGCTAGCCTCGGGGACCGGCCGGGGAATGAGGGAAGTCAACCCGATCCGCTATCATCGGCTGCCATGCGCAGACTCAATTACAACTCAGGGGGAGATCATGCAGGGACTGGATTTGAGCGGGCGGCGCGTGCTGCTGACACAGGCGCAGGATTTCATGGGGCCGACACTGGCGCAGGTGTTCAGCGAGCTTGGCGCCGACGTGGTTGCGGACACCGGTGAGATTCACCACCCGGATCGCCCGGGGCAACTGGTGGCCGAAGCAGGGCGAGTCGATGTGCTGCTGGCGAATCTCGGCGTTCCGGCGGCACGCACACCTGCGGATCAGGCTGGCGATGACGAATGGCGCGATGCCTTCGCCCGCATGGTCGACCCGCTGCAGCGGCTGGTGCGCGCAGTGCTGCCGCAAATGCTCGAGCGAGGATCCGGAAAGATCATTCTGATGGGCAGCGCATCGGCGCTGCGCGGCATGGCCCGCACGTCAACTTACAGCGCTGCGCGCGGCGCACAGCTTGCGTATGTGCAGGCAGTCGGCGCGGAGGTGGCATCCAAAGGCGTGCAGGCCAATGCGATCGCGCAGAATTTCGTCGACAACCCGACCTACTTCCCCCCGGAGGTGCAGGCCAACCCGGCATTCCAGGAAAGGCTGAGAAGGGAAGTGCCGCTCGGGCGCCTGGTCAGCGCGCGCGAGGATGCAATGTTCGCTGCGTACCTCGCGAGCCCGCTTGCCGATTGCTTCGTCGGGCAAATCTTTCCCGTGTGCGGCGGGTGGGTGCCGCGCTGACGCTTTTTCGGGCTCGCTCGGATATTGCTTGTCCTCCGGGCTTCCGAACCCAGGGAGGAGTCTGATGCAACAGCAGCCACCGATGAACCCCGGCGACGAAGCGCCGGAAGGTGCGCCGGGCACCGGGGAAGACATCTGCCCCCGATGCCATGGAAAAGGCAAGCTCGACGACAACCGCGACTGCCCGGATTGTGGCGGTACGGGAAAAATCGTGGAGGGAATCGGCGGCGGCTAGGGACGGTCGTCGGTGGAGACGGCAGCCGGCGAGGGCGTTTGCCGGATTGTCGCCGTCTTCACCATGGCGGCATGGATCTCGTCCCGGGTACGGCGTGAATGTTCATGCCATTCTCCGCCGGCGTTGACCGCCTGCTCAGCGAAGACCAGCGCTTCTTCCAGCCGCTGCTGCATCTGCAGCACGCTCGCAAGGTTATTCAGTACCACGGCGCTGCCCGGGTGCATGAGCAGCGTGGCGCGCAGAGCCTGTTCCGCGTCCGCCTGGCGTCCTGCGACACTCAGTGCGTTGCCGAGACCAATGCCCAAGACGAGGCTGTCCGGCCAGCGCCGAATCGCAGCCCGATAGTGGTCGATCATGGTCATCGGATCGGCAAATTTTTCCAGCTGTGCGAGGGCATCCTCCAGCGGCGATTGCTGCACGGACTGGGGCAGTGTGCCCGCCGGCACGACGACCATCGCCCAGTTTTCGGACCGCGCCCACGTGTGCTGGAAAGTGCGGACTGCCATAACTTCACGACGTACTGTTCCGGAACGCAGCAGTATTTCGCCGCGCGGACTGTCGTATCCGATGACGACGGCGTAATGCCAGCGCGGTGCCCAGCTCAGTCCGAGATTCTGCAGCACGATGACAGGCCGACCGGCTGCAACCTCTGCCAGCATGCCGGCCAGCGAGCTTGGCGCCGGCAGCGCGAGCGCGCCCTGCCGGCGTGCCGCCGCTATCATTTCGGCCTGCAGGGATCCCTCGCGATGGGGCAGATACAACTGCGGCCGCAGTCCCTCGGGAGTCACCGTGTGGCCGGCGGCAACCAGTGCGGTCGCCAGAGAGGCCGGACCGCACTGATGCTGTTCCTGAGGGAGAAACGGCGTGTCGCTGAGTTCGACGCGCGGCGGCAATCCGCCGAATGCGTCGCGTTCCAGAGGGCGGGTTGCGCAGCCGGCGATCAACCCGGCCACCAGCACTATTCCAATGCGAAGCGCCCGGCCAAACAGTCGCTTTCTTAACATGCGCTGCCAACGATCAATTAGCGCTGGGCCCGCGTAAACGGGAAGACTTTCGTGAACCCGAGAATGTCGGTGATCAGAAGAATCACGAAGATGGCGCCCAGTGTGCCGAAGAGATCGCCGCCAGCCGGCAGGCGGTCGATGCGGTCGGACAATGAGGCAAGTTCCTGATCGCTCAGTGCCGCGACCCGTTTTCCGGCTTCGGCCGGATTGACGCCCATCACGGTGAGTTGGCGCGCCACGTCGTCGCGTGACAGTGCGGCGTAAACCTTTTGCTCGACGGCCTGACGAGATTGTGCGGCCGCCAAGGCCTCGGTACCGATCAGTGCGGCTTGTGCAGGGGCGGTCAGCATGCTCATGTTAAAAAATAAAACCATTGTGCAAACAATGAGTTGTCGAAGGTTTTTCATGTTAAATCTCCGTTGGTGTGGGCGGTGGTTGACGATACAAATTGGATAGACCGGTCAGTAGGAAGTTGGCAGTGTTTCAGCTTCGATAAGTACTTTATTTGACGATGCTTAAATGTTTTGATGGAAATGCCATAAAGCATGATTGGAACGCGCCCGAACTGAGGTCAATAATCCGCATAATTCATATTATGTAAAACGTGGCGTTGGTACACCCAGAGATGGGCAAGCACTCGCCAGCCACTGGATATTGATACCTCCCGTGGCCGGCCCGGACCGGTGCAAGCAAGCTTCTCCTCATTTGCGAAGCCGCCCCTCGCGCAGCGGCTGTTCAACGACAATGCCGGAGATCATGGACAGTTCGGACGCCACGACGCTCAGCACATCGTCCACCGTGATGATGCCGAACAACTGACCTGCCCGATTCACCACCGGCAACCGCCGCACCTGCTTGCCTCGCATGACCCCAAGCGCCTCGGTCAGGCTGGCATCTTCCTGCACTGTAGTCACGGGTGTCGTCATCAGGTCGGAGGCCGTAAACAGCTTGGCCTCGATGTCGAGCGCAATCGTTTCGACCAGTATGTCGCGGTCAGTAATGATTCCGATCGGAACCCTGACGCCTTCTTGCTGCGATGCAACCACGACGACATCGCCTACGTGGTGCCGGCGCATCAGGGCAGCCACCTCGGCCACCGGCGCATCAGCGTCGCAGCAAATGACATTCATGTTTGCATAATCACGGACCAGCATGGCGCACCCGATTGATTGACAGCCGAGGTTGAAGCGAACACCATGGAAAGCCAATCGAAGGAGGCAGCCATGGAAACCCAATTCAGTCTCGAACGAATCGCGCGCCTGATCTCTGATCTCGAGCAGGAGCTCGAGGCTGCCCCGCCCGGTTCTCCCAAAGTCGATGCGCTGCGTGCTGAACTGGAAGACCTGAAGCGTACGCTGGCCAGCCCCGATCGCCATCCGCCTGAACTGGAAGAGCGGCTGCATGGGGTGCGCAGCAGGCTGGATGACATGATCGCCAGTGTCGAAGGCGAGGTGCTGCGCGATAGCCGTTACCTTGCCGAACTCGGACGCATTCTCGGGCTAGTCTGACGCCGCCTCTAAAATTCCCCACTGCCGCGCAACTTTCCACTGCCCTCGTTTGTCCTAAACGAGCTTCAATCGATCCGTGCGTCAACGCTCGCGCGGCCCCGCCGCCGGTCGCGGCAATTTCACCTGAGTCTTCATGCCGAACTTTTCATCGCTGCTGTCCTCGCTCGCCCAGACACTGAAAAACACCCGACTGCGCACCGCGCTTTTCGGACTGCTGTTGCTGGCGGCAATCATCATCTCTATCGAAAGCGCGCCGAAACTCCTTCCCAGTTCGCCAGTGGTCTACAGCCAGGATGTATCGCTGGTCGCTTCGCTGCCCTCGCAGCGGGATCGACTTGATTACCTTTTGGTCGCCCAGCCGAATTCTGAATCGCCGCGCTACATCATCAAGTTCAAGGACCAGACCAAGATCTTGTCGGTCAAGGTGCCAAACTCCACCCATGTCAACCTCGAGCGCGAGGTGCTGCTGAAGAACGGCATTCCGTATGCGATTGCACAACCCGACTGGCTGACGGCCAACCCGGAGATATTGCAGGACGAGGCGGCGCAGGAAGGCTTCTGGCAGAGTGCGGGCGGCTTCCTCGCGCGCAATGCCATCGGTATTCTGTTGCTGGTGCTGATGGTGGTGATGCTCAAGAAAAGCATACCGGGCATGGGATCGTCGACCAGCGTCATCAAGCCGGAGAAGCTCAAGGGAAGCATGGATGACCTGGTCGGCATGGAAGATATCAAGCGCGAGGTCGCCCATCTGGAATCGATGATCCAGAATCGCGACCTGTACAAGTCGCATAACATCGATAAGCCATTCAACGTGATGCTGACCGGCCCCGCCGGCACTGGCAAGACCAAGCTCGCCGGCTATCTGGCGAAGAAGCTTGATATTCCGCTGATCCAGGCCTCGGGATCGGGGCTGGAGTCGGGCCTCGTTGGCGGCGGCTCAAAGGCCCTGAACGCCATTCACAAAAAGGCGGTCGCGCAAGGCCGGTGCCTGATCTTTCTCGATGAAGCGCAATCGCTGTTCATGCCGCGCGGCCGCGGCGAGCGCAAGTGGGACGACGACACCGCGAACACCCTGCTCGGCCTGCTCGACGGCATCAAGAGCGATGAAGGCAACGGCGTGATCTGGGTGGTAGCTTCCAACTTCGATGACGCCAACAGCGAAATGGATGAAGCGATGCTCCGTCGATTCGCGGTGAAGATCAACTTCCGCTTGCCGAACAAGGCCGAGCGTCGCGAACTGTTGAGCGTATTCCTGCGTCGCAAGGATCCGGCAGTGGTCGACTGGGATCGGCTGAACCTCGATTATGTCGCCGAGATCACTGCCAATCTCTCCCCTGCCCTGCTGGAAACCGTGGTCGATCGCGCCAGCATGATTGCGATCGAGGAAAAGACGCTGATCGATACCCAGCTGCTGTTCCGGGCATTCGAGCGCAGCGCCATCGGCCTGACCGACCGTGCGGCCAGCGCGGAGAAGGACAAGCAGCGCGAGCGCGTCGCACTGCACGAGCTGGGGCATTTCTTCATGCAGATCGACCCGCTGTTGAAACAGGGACTGCCGCTGCACGAAGTCAAGCAGAAGTCGCCGCTGCTGAAGATCAGCACCGAGTCGGTGTCGAAGCTGGGTGCACTCGGCTATGTGCTGTCGGCCACGCCCGATGCCGGCCTGCAGACGCTGGAGGAACTGGAGCAGGATGTCATGCAGCTGTATGGCGGCGTCGCCGCGGAGGAATTGTTCTACGGCGCGCGTGGCATCTCGGTGGGCAGCCAGAACGACATCCAGAAAGTGACCGCCCGGCTGGAGCTGATGGTCAACCAGCTGTCGATGTACTCTCGCTCGAAGCTGGACTATCGCCAGTTGCGGCGCGACGGAGCGCACGAGGATTCGCTGCGCGCTGTCGAGGCCAAGGCGGATGAACTGTACTCGCAGACGCTGACGGCAATCACCGCCTACCGCGGCTGGATGGAGCAGCTCAAGGCGACGCTGATGGAGCGCTACGTACTGTCCAAGGACGAAGTATTCGAGCTGATTGAAGATTTGCAGGAAACGCGACCGCTGCCACAGGAGCCCGCGCTGACTGCCTGACGCTGCGATTTTTAAACTGAGACCGCCGGCTTGCGAGCCGGCGGTTTCTTTTTCTACGCCTTGTAACCGAGGCCCGGATTGTCATCGCATGAAGTCTTTCACATCCAGCAGCTCGGGCAAGCCACCCTCTTCCAGCTTCATTTCGATGATGGCCTGCACCTTCATTTTTAGCAGCAGGTAGGCATCCAGCTGACTCAGCGCGCAATCCTGATCGCGACACAGCATGTAGATCGCCTCGGTCGACACCGGACAGCGATAAATCTTGTCGCCAATATTCAGCGTAAACGTGGTGCTTGAGCGCGGTGGGATGATCGGTTCCTGCATCGGTGGCCCTCGGTCGGTGTCAGCGGCACGACCGTATCGATCGCGCCCCGGCAAACTGTACGGAGCTGCAGTCTGCCCTTCCATGACATGAAACATAGTCCGGGAAAATGACAGGGACATTGCCATGGCTTCCCTGTGGAATGACTGATGAGACAGGCCGTGGTTCACGCATCGGGAATCACACTCCGCGGAAAAGATTTCGGTGAAGTCCGAGGCGCTTTGTGGATGCGGAAAAACATCTCGGAACCCTTCGACCTGAAATACAGGTAACGACGAATCTACTCGTCTGCGTCTCTTTGCTTTTCCGCAGGCTTTGGGTTCGGTGAAACGCTGTTGCTGTTCGCAGATGCCGGAACCAACAGCGGCAAAGCGCCCGCGGTTGTCGCAGTTGTCGTTGTCGGCGACTTCAGGAGCGCCTCCTCCGCCGCGACCGCGGCGACGATGGCGCTGACAGTCCATCGGATGTCGCCATGCCGGACAGGTTCAGGCGCGAAATGTCCGGCTTCGGCGATTTTTCCGGCGATGCGGGACGGATCGGGCTGCTGGCACTGCGCTCCCTGAGTTCTGCGCGCGGCGACTTCGGCTCGGCCGAGCCTGTGTTCGCGGGTCGTTTTTGCAGTGATGGCGCCGTGGTGGGCATCATGAAGGAAGAGGCGGCCTTGCCGCCGCTTCCGACCGGAGGAGACGTGGTTACGATGGCACGAGTGATCGGCGTGGTTCGCCCCTCGATATGGATCGTCGATTTCGACTGCGGGCGCGGCGGCACCGGCAGGTCTGATTTGCCGCGTCCGCGCCCGCTCGGCGTGCTCGTTGGATCAGTCGCGATCACCGGGTCCTGCGCTTCTTTCTCGGCGCCGTCGAGCGTATCGATGAGCTCGACCAAGGGTTTGCTGGTGGGATTCATGGGTTCTCCAGAGATTCGGGCCTAAGGAAATCGGGTTCGAAGGTCATTGCTTTTTTTCTGTCGGTGGCAAGCGGTCCGACGAACCGGGGGAAGCGCTGCTGGCCGTGCTGGTCGCTGGCGTCGGAACCCGTTGCCGGTCGTTGGCCAGTGCCTTGAATTGCATGAATATTTCGGGCCACACTGCGATGACCCTTTTGCGGATGTCGTTCGCAAAGTGCTGTGCTTCAGCGCCAGGAATTCCGGTATCAGTGCCCATGGCCAACGGATACAAAAGGCGCGTGATGATCAGGTCGAATCCTGTTACTGAACGCAGTGTCTCGATGCCGTCGGCCTCTATCCTCTTTTCTTTCGCCCAAGCGGTTATCTGCTGATCGAGCCTGATCCAAAAGCCAATTAATTCCGCAGGCAAGGCCGAGTCCGCCAAATTCTTGGCAAACAAGTCTTGTACAGCCTGTGTGGCGCACAATACAACCTGTGTCTTTAGTGTCTCCGCATCGGTGGCGGCATCGCTCAATGACCCCAGGGCACTGGCCGCACTCCGCTGTAAATTCATTGATTGTGTTCGCGCCGTCGCGAGGATCTTCCCTGCCGAGCTGTTGGCCACTGCATCCCAGAGCAGCGCTTTCAGCAACTGGTCATGACCTACGGTCGAGGGGAGCTTCGCTGAGCTTGATCGAAGCAGCGGGGCTTTTTCAGGCGTCTGCGGAATGGAGTTCAATTCGAGCGTGAGCCTGTTCCGCTGTGTCTCGCGAATCGCTTCCACCGGATGCTCAGGATGGCGGCTGGCGATCTTCTTCATCGCTGCCAATATCAGTTCCGGGAACGCCGCAAGCAGCGCCTGACGCCCGGCATCAGTCAGTTGCAGGGTTATGTTGGCTGGGACAGGCATCGCCGCATCAGCCGTACGGCTGCGCTGATGCCGTGTCAGCGGCCTGGTAGACACCGGTTCGGGCGATGAGGAATTCGAGGTTTCGAGAGGTTTTCCGCGCACCATTCTTGGCGTACGGGTTATCGGGTGTCGTGCGGGAGTGAGGTTGTTGTCGGGTCGGACATCAGCCACGGTGTTGTTCACGGTGTTGTTATTGGTCGATGACGTCACGGGGACAGTGGTCGGCGTCGTGATCCTGTTCGTGGTGGGAACCGTGGCGGCGATTGCTGTCATGTTTGTTGTCGCGTTCGTTGTTGTGGTCGTTGTTCGGGTAGAAGTCGTTGTTCGGGTAGAAGTCGTTGTTGCAATCATTGTTGCGCTGGTTGTCGTCACCGTCGGAGAGAGAAGCGTCGTGCTGATGGTCGTCGTCGCAGTCGTTGTTGCGGAGCTCGCTCCCGGAGCGTTCGTCACGATATGGCCGGAACTGTCGATGCGCAGGAGCATGTGATCGATCAATTCTCGTTCCCGCTCCTGTTCCACCACATCGCGCATCGCTGCAGTCAGCTGTGCATGCGGATCCTGCTGTATTGCGATGTCCAGCCAGCCCTCCCAGACTTCCAGCTTGTCGATTTTCCGGGATGAGCGTGCGATCTCATTCTCATTCTCCCTGAGCGCTCCCAGCAAATCGCCGGGCAATTTCAGGGGCTCCAACTTCTGTTGCAGCTCTTGCCGCAAATGGAGCAGTTCCTTGCGCCGGTCCTGGATGGGATTGCGTGGTGACAGAGATTCCGCAAGGTGATTCGCATTGTCGGAGGAAGCCACGGCCGTATTGATATGCAGGCTCTTGTCGCCGCCAGGCTTTTGCCGAAGCTGGCTGATGCGCCGCATCGCAAAATCATGGACCACCTCAGGGCGAGCCGCGCGGATCGAGTGAGCGAAGAAGGCGTGCGCAATACTGTCGACGGCATCGTGAAACGCATTGATGATGGCACCGACAATCCTGTCGGCATGCGCTACGCCTCTCAGTGTAAATATATCTTGCTGCACTACCGGTATCAGGAAGCTGTCGAGCAGCAGGAACTTCAGCAGGTCATGGCGCTTCTTCAGGAAAGCCTCGTCATCGGGTGACCCCTCTTTCCCGGGAGAGCCTGAAGCGCGGATCAGCCGATGATCTGCCGCTTCGAGAAACGCGACCAGAGAAGCGGGCAGTCTTCCCAGCTTGTCGTCAGTGGACAAGTTGAAGAATGCGCCGGCGAAATTGGCTGCGCATGACGCCAGAAGATTCTCCTCTTCAGCCATCTGCTTTTCTTTTTTTTCTTGTGAACTGGCCGACAGGATATGAAAAGTATTCTTGATTTTTACTGCCATCTCCGATGCGATTACCCAGGTGTCGGATTTATTCAGATCTTTCCGGAACAAGTGAATCATCAGTTCACTGATGCGCACCGTCGGCTTTTTAAGGTTAGTCACGCAATGCAGCAGCGACTTCGGCACGTTTTCGATGGGTATCTCTGTATCGAAGGCAGACTTTTTGCCAAGTCTCTGCTGGTAGACAAAATCGGCGAGATCTTCGTATTGCTGCTGTTCAGCGCTCAGGACTGGCGCTGACGGCGAGCCGGATGACGATCGCGAAGATATCCGGGGGGGCGTCGATGGAAGAGGCGTTTTGTCCTGAGCGGAGGAGCGAGGGGTATCGACCTTTCCTTCACTGAGCAGCAGAGATGGCGGCTCTGTACTGGAGGCAGTCGCGATCGGGCGAACAGTCAGCGGTTCGGAAATGCCGAGCTGGCGAAACGTCACAGCCCTGCGTGGCCTTGGCCCGGTGCTGCGCGGACTGCGCGGCGACGAAGGTGTGTCAGTCGGGGCGCCAGTATCATTGTTCTGCTGCGAGCGGGATTGTGACAGGGAGGTGCCTGTATCCTCCTTCTCGGCCTTCTCTTTCTCGCTGTCCGGCGAAGCGTCCGACGATGAGCTATTCGTTACATTCAGCGTCGGCAATGAAAATGCAGAAGGCGTTTTGGGTAGCGACATGGTAACTCCGGCTCGGCGAGCAAAAAGTGAAGAAAAAACCGAGCAGTGGGTAACTCGCTTTGTCACTCAGTTCTACCGTTAACCTCTGCTAGCAGAAGTCCCGGCTGCCGGGCTGCAGTTCACCAAGCAAGGGACTCAAGTTAACTAGCCGTTTAGCGATCAGATGGTTCACACCGTTTTCTGTTTGCCATATTCCGTAGACGGCCAGCAGCGAGGATTGCAGCAGCTCCCTGCGCTGCCGTTCCGCCAGTGCAGGCCAGACGATGACATTCACCGTGCCGGTCTCGTCTTCCAGCGTGACGAAGATCGTTCCCTTCGCCGTGGCGGGTCGTTGCCTGACGGTGACGATGCCGCAGGCGCGGGCCAACTGTCCTTGCCTGAAACCGGCCAGCACGCTGGCAGGCAGCAGCCGGCGCTTGAGCAGACGCTCGCGTAGCAGTGCAAGCGGATGCCGTCCTAAAGTCAATCCAGTTGAACGATAATCGGCCACGATTTCTGTTGCTTCGCTCGGCGGCGTCAGGATCACCGGTTCGGAAGCGATGACTGCGCTGGCCAGAAGCCCCTTGTCCGGAAGGGCCTGGCTTGCGTGCCAGAGAGCTTGGTGCCGGTTGCCGGCAAGGGAGTGCAAGGCATTCGCAGCGGCCAGTGCCTGCATATCGGTGGATGACAATGCGGCGCGTCTCGCGAGGTCATGCAGGTCGCTGAAATCCTTCACCGCGCGCGCTTCCTCGATGCGCCATCCGGCCTGCTGCGACAGGCCGTGCACGATGTTCAGGCCCAGTCGTACGGCGGGCGATCCGCTGTCGCCGGTTTCCAGCGCGGCATCCCAGTCGCTGTGCAGCACATCGACCGCCCTCACCTCGACGCCATGACGCCGCGCGTCCTGTACCAGTTGCGACGGTGAATAGAAGCCCATCGGCTGGCTGTTCAGCAGCGCTGCGAGGAAGGCGGCCGGATGGTGGCACTTCAGCCAGGCGCTTGCATAGGCAAGCAATGCGAAGCTGGCCGCATGGCTTTCGGGGAAGCCGTATTCGGCAAAGCCTTCGATCTGGCTGAACAGCGCTTCAGCGAACTCGCGGTCGTAGCCGCGCTCGAGCATGCCGCTGATTAGTCGGTCGTGGAATTTTTCGAGGCCGCCCTTGCGCTTCCAGGCCGCCATCGCACGACGCAGGCTGTCGGCCTCGCCGGCGCTGAAGCCGGCGGCCAGCATCGCCAGCTGCATCACCTGTTCCTGGAAGATCGGGACGCCCAGCGTGCGCGACAGCGCAGTCTCCAGATCGGCGCTCGGATAACTGACCGGCTCCATGCCCTGCCGGCGGCGCAGGTAAGGATGAATCATGCCGCCCTGTATCGGGCCGGGACGAATGATCGCGACCTCGATCACCAGGTCATAGAAGGTGCGCGGCTTCAGGCGCGGCAGCATGCTCATCTGCGCGCGGCTCTCGATCTGGAATACGCCGACGGTATCGGCACGGCTGATCATCTCGTAAGTGGCGGGATCTTCCGCGGGCATGTCCGACAGCTCGAAGACCTCGCCGCGCTGCTGCGATACCAGCTCCAGCGCGCGCCGCAGCGCCGACAGCATGCCGAGCGCAAGGATGTCGATTTTCAGGAGGCCGAGCGCGTCGAGATCGTCCTTGTCCCATTGCACGACGCTGCGGTCTGCCATCGCTGCCTTCTCGATCGGCACCAGTCGCGACAATTTGTCGCGCGCGATCACGAAGCCTCCCGGATGCTGCGACAAATGGCGCGGAAATCCGATCAGCTCGGCAGCGATCTGCAGCCAGTGCTGCGCCAGAGGCGATTCGGGATCGATGCCGGATTCGATGAAGCGCTCGCGCAGCTCGCCCTTGCTGTCCCACCAGCGATGCGATGTCGCGAGGCGGTCGATGACCTGTGCATCGACGCCGAGCGCCTTGCCGGCTTCGCGCAGTGCGCTGCGCGGACGATAGGTGATGACGACGCCGGTCAGCGCCGCGCGCTGGCGTCCGTATTTTTCATAGATGTACTGGATGACTTCTTCGCGCCGCTGGTGTTCGAAGTCGACATCGATATCGGGCGGCTCATTGCGCTCTTTCGAGATGAAGCGCTCGAACAGCAGGTTGCCGCGCGCCGGATCCACTTCCGTGATGCCGAGGCAGTAGCAGACCGCCGAGTTGGCCGCCGAG
>VFQM010002859.1_pt1 | contig 11917 bp, 9 predicted proteins | sample 3512391 | NCBI WGS metagenome assembly VFQM01 (sample SAMN10412369, study PRJNA504923) | tailings metagenome | isolation source: Replicate 1 from Balatoc abandoned mine | place: Philippines
CTCGCTGGCGAGCAGCGAGCGGAACAGGTCGCGGCTGACGAAATCGTGGACCGTTTCGCAGTGGGCAATCGCGGCGCGCAGATCGGGGATCGCATCGTGCTCCAGCGCGAGGTCGGCCTTGAGAATCTCCTCGACATTCTCACCGATCCGCAGCTTGCCCATGTTCTGGAAGTTGGGCAGCCCTTCGAGGAACAGGATCCGTTCGGCCACCTGGTCGGCATGCTTCATTTCGTCGATCGATTCGTGGCGCTCATGCTCGGCCAGCTTCTTGATCCCCCAGTTGTCGAGCATGCGGAAGTGCAGCCAGTACTGGTTGACCGCGGTCAGCTCGTTGAACAGGACCTTGTTGAGGAATTCGATGACCTTTTTATCGCCCTTCACGGCGTGTTCTCCCGGGAGGTTGGAGGATGGTTGTGCGAACGCCAGTATGCGCCGCAAGGGCGGGTCAGGGCAAGCCCGATTTCCTTGAATTTCTGCGGATTTCCGGGGATGGGCGCAAGTGCCTCAGCTGCACTTGCAAGGCACTCGCATCAAGCGGTCTGCAAGCCTTCGGCGGCAGCCTTGGCGCGTTCCTCGATGAGCAGTTCGGCCGCCTCGTCAAGGCATTGGCCGCATTGCGGGCGGCAGCCGAGCGCTTCATAAACGGCATCGGGATCGCCGGGGCAACGGCGCGCGGCGTCGCGCAGTTCGCTATCGCGGATGGCATTGCAGACGCAGATATACATCGGCGGCTCCCGTTGGCTGCGACTCGTTAATAATGCGAATCGTTCGCAATCACAAGAGGCGCGTGAACGGCAGGCGCCGGCCCTCGGTCAGCGAGCGCCACAGCCATTCGACCGGGCCCTGCCGGAAGCGGGCGAGCCACGGCTTGCTCCAGGCCAGCATGACCGCCCAGCCGAGCAGCACGAACCACCATTGCCGCGCCGCCCCGACCGTCCCAGCCAGGCCCAGACCCCAGCCAAAGAAGCAGAAGGCCATGACCAGCGAAGTCAGCAGGTAATTGCTGAGCGCCATCCGCCCGGCCGCACGCAGCCGCGCGCCCAGCCGGGTGCGGAGCAGGGCCGGGGCGGCCAGCACCAGCAGCGCCGCCCAGGCCAGGGTCAGCGCCAGGTGCTGCGGACCGGCCGGGCCGATGAACAATTCGAATATGGCTTCGGGCGGAAAGCCGCGGCTCCAGCCCCACCAGGCCTGGGCCAGGGCGAGCGGCAGGCCAAGCGCGAGGCCGGCCCAGGCCAGCTGCCACAGCCGGGCGCGCGGCCAGCCGCCGGTGAAGAACCCGCTGCGGAACAGGGCCATGCCCAGCAGCATCAGCGGCACCGTCTCGCCAATCGACAGCAGCGTGACCAGGAAGGGCTCGGACAGCGTGTCGCCGAAGCGTTCGGCCAGCATGGTCGCATATGGCTGGCGGAGCACTTCGACCTGGTTGTGCGCCTCGGCCGAGATCGCGGCGAACTGCCCCAGAACCGCAGCCCGCGCCGCCGGATCGGCCGTGCCGGCGTGGACGGCCTCGGCCGCGGCCAGGCTTGACCAACCAGCCACGGCGAAAGCGCCGTGCCACAGCACAAAGCCGGTGAGTGCCAGCACCACCTGTTGCCGGACCGACAAGTGCCGCAGCGCCAGGGCAATCGGCGCGAGCATGGCATAGAGCATCAGGATATCGCCGCTCCACAGCAGCAGCTGGTGAGCATAGCCGATCAGCAGCAGCCAGCCGAGCCGGCGCAACTGGCGCACCCCGCCATCTTCGCCCGCCGCATCGCGCCGTTCGACGAACAGCAGCATCGAAGCCCCGAACAGCAGGGTGAACAGGCCCCGCATCTTGCCTTCGAACAGGACCAGTCCGGCCGCGAAGGCGATGCCGTCAGCCGGGCTGGCCGGACCGAACAGGCCCGGGCTGAGCGAGGCCGAAGGACCGCCCGCAAAACTGGCGATGTTGATCGTCAGGATGCCGAGCACGGCAATCCCGCGCACCAGGTCCAGCGCGGCGATCCGATCGGGCGCCGCGCTGCCGGTCATCTCAGCCTTTGACTGCGATGCAGGTCTGGCCGCCGGCGCTCAGCTTCTGGCAGGCGGCGCGTGCCGCGGCCTCGCTGGCAAAGCCGCCTGCCTGGAGCTTGGTCACGGCCCCGGCCTTGATGTTGAGGCGGGGCTTGCCGGTCAGAGCCGGGTTGCTCTTGAGCCGGTTCCACAGCGCATCGGCGTTGGCAGGCTGCCCAAACGCACCCAGCTGGACCCGCCACGGCCCCGAAGCGACCGGGGCAGGGGCCGCAGCCGGAGCCGGAGCCGGGGCCGGAGCCGGGCGGGCCGGGGCGGCAGCAGGCGGGGCTGCGGCGATCGCAGGTGGAACGCCCTGCCGCACCGTTACCGGACGGGTGGCGACTGGGCGGGCATAGTCCGCTCCTGCCGTGGCCGGGCTGTCGCCAGCCGCGCGGCTGGCGGCGCTGGCCGCGTCGTTCGCCTGGGCCGGGCTGACATTGCGCATGGCGACCGTTGCGATCGGGGAGGGACCGGTCGGCACGGTCGCGCCCAGATCGGCGGCAGCCATCTGCCGCGCGCGAGTGGCATCGGCCTCGCTGCGCAGCTCGGCGGCGAGTTCAACCGCTTGCTGGCGCTGGGCCATCGGCACGTGCTGGTCCATCTGCGCCAGCGCGCTGGCCGCCTGGGCCAGGCCGCCCTGCTGGGCCAGGCTGACCAGGGCATAGGCCCGGACCCAGTCCTTGCCGACGATATCGCCGTTGAAGTGGCCAAGCCCGAGCAGGTACTGCGCGCGCGGATCGCCGCGATCGGCGGCGGCGCGGATGAAGGGCAGGGCCTGGGTGCGCTGGCCGCGCTGGAACAGCAGCAGGCCGTAGTTGTCGCTCGCCTGGATGTGGCCCAGCGCGGCGGCCCGCCCAAACAGCGCCTCGGCCTGGGCCAGGTCCTGCTTTACGCCATTGCCCAGCTTGTAGGCCTGCCCGAGGTTGAACATCGCATCGGCATCGCCGGTGGCAGCGGCCACTTTCCAGGCCTTCACCGCGCTGACAAAATCCCCGCGCGTCCAGGCATCTACGCCCGCGCGGGTATCGGCGAGAATCGGTCCGGACGCGGCAATTGCAACGCCGCCAAGCCCGGCAAGGAGAAAAATCTTGAAACTCATCTGCGACACCCCGACTTCGCCCGGCGCTTAAGGCGGCAAGGCAAAGATTTGCCCGCCCGCCCCGCTGCGCTGCGACGCATTCCACTTAACTGACATAGTAAAGCACCGGTTAGCAAAGAATTTATCAGCCCCTTTTGACCGGGCTCCGCATCCGACCGGCGCGCGGCGTTAACCCAAAATTAGGAACGTTCTGCGATCCCCCGGACCAAGGTCATTTTGACCGTAGTGGCATTTCGCAGGGGGAATTGGCTTTGCGCGTACTGGCTTTGGCATCGCAGAAGGGCGGATCCGGCAAGACTACCTTGTCCGGGCACCTCGCCGTCCAGGCACAGCGCGCCGGCGCTGGTCCGGTCGTGCTGATCGACATCGACCCGCAGGGTTCGCTGGCGGACTGGTGGAACGAGCGCGAGGATGAATATCCCGCTTTCGCCCAGACCACCGTGGCGCGCCTCGCGAGCGATCTTGCCGTCCTGCGCCAGCAGGGCTTCAAGCTGGCCGTGATCGATACGCCCCCGGCCATCACCATGGCGATCCAGTCGGTGATCTCGGTCGCCGAACTGATTGTTGTGCCGACCCGCCCGAGCCCGCACGATCTGCGCGCTGTCGGCGCCACGGTTGACCTGTGCGAACGCGCCGGCAAGCCGCTGATCTTCGTGGTCAATGCCGCCACGCCCAAGGCCAAGATTACTTCGGAAGCCGCTGTCGCGCTGTCGCAGCATGGCACTGTCGCCCCGGTTACCCTGCATCACCGGACCGATTTTGCCGCTTCGATGATCGATGGCCGCACCGTGATGGAAGTCGAACCCAACGGCCGCTCCGCCCAGGAAGTGGTCGCGCTGTGGAACTACATTTCCGACCGCCTCGAAAAGAACTTCCGCCGCACCGTCTTTGCTGCCCCGACCGCAGTATCGATGATGCCCGGCGCTGCTGGCCGTCCGGCCGGTGGTTTCGGCCGCCGCGTGGCCGGTTCGTAAGTGAGGGGTCCGGGGGGCATGTCCGAACCCAAATCCTTCGCTTCGCTCTCGCCGACGTTGCTGGCCCGCAAGGGCGGCGCGCGCCCGGCGATGCGCCCGCAACTCGGCCCGATCGGCGGCGATGCCCTGGCGCGTCAGCTTGACGATCTGGGCTGGAACGACATGGGCCACGATGCCGATGAACCCGCTGTCCAGCACAGCGCCGAAGTCGTCTCGATCGCGCCCGATTCGCTCGCTCCGGTCTTTGCGCCGGTGCCCGAAGTGGTTCGCCAGCGCGGCGAAGCCGCCCGCCGCGTCAGCGCCGAACGCCGCTCGGCGCTCGCCGATGGCCGCCGTGCAGCGTTTACGCTGCGGGTCGATGCCGAACGCCATCTCAAGCTTCGCCTGGCCTGCGCCGTGCGCAACCGCAGCGCGCAGCAGCTGGTGACCGAGGCGCTCGACAAGCTGCTCGATGAATTGCCCGACGTCGCCGACCTTGCCGCGCAGGTCGCGCGCCGGCCCAACTGATTGTGAAAGAGGGGAGAACTCCCATGTTCGCCAGCATCAACCGCACCAAGCTCGTACCGCTCGGCATGACCGGGGCGCTCGCCCTGGCGATCGCCGCCAGCGCCGGTTTCAGCGAAGACGTGGTCGCCAAGCAGGCCCCGGACAAGACGGCCTCGGCCGCTCAGTCGGCGCTCAGCAAGGGCCAGGTCGACAAGGCGATTGAATTGGCCGAAGCGCTTGTCGCCGGTAACCCGCGCGAACCGGCCTATCGCGCGCTCCTCGCCCACGCCTATCTCAAGGCCGGCCGCTTCCAGTCGGCCACAGCGACCTTCGATGACGCGATGAAGCTGGGTGACAACAGCGCCAAGACCGCGCTGGGCCTTGCGCTCTCCTATTCCGCCGCCGGCCGCAACCGCGATGCCGTGGCGATCCTCGACGATTGGCGCGATGCCATTCCGGTTTCGGACCTGGGCCTGGCCCTGGCCCTGGCCGGGGAACCGACCCGCGGCAGCGCGGTGCTTGCCGACGCGCTGCGTAATGGTGAAAATACGCCTAAGCTGCGCCAGAATCTGGCCTATGCCTATGCGCTTGATGGCCGCTGGCGCGAAGCCCGCATCATGATGATGCAGGACGTTCCGGCCGATCAGATCGATGCGCGGATTTCCGATTGGGCCGCGCGGACCCGCCCTGAAGATTCGCAGCTTCGCGTGGCCGGCCTGCTCGGCGCGCCGCTGCGCAGCGATCCGGGCCAGCCCACGCGTCTGGCGCTGAACAGCAATCCGGTGAACGAACAGCTCGCCGCTCAGACCGCCGCAGTCGAAGCGCCGCAGGTGGCCGCTGCCGCCCCGGTGACCGAACTGCCGCCGGTTGCCAAGGCCGAGCCGGTTGCCGCGCTCGCCAGCTATACCCCGGTCACCGCGCCGGTCGCCGCCGAACCGGCCCCGGTCCAGGCACCGAGCAAGTTCGCCGCGGCCTTTGCCGAACCGGCTGCTGCCCCCACGCCGACCGCAGTGGTCGATGCCTCGGGCAGGGCCTTTATCTCGCAGCCCGTGGTCCAGGCCGTTCCGGCCCGCCAGTACCGCGCGCCGCGCGGCGTGGCGGTCGCTCCGGTCCGCACTGCAACGCGCCGCGTCGCCTATGCCGCACCGGTCCCGACCAATGCGCCGGGCACCCACATGGTCCAGCTTGGCAGCTTCTTCACCCAGCAGGGCGCTCGCCGTGCCTGGGGGATCTACACCGCCAAGAACCCGGAACTGCGCGGCTTCCGCATGACGATCACTCAGGCCCAGGTGCGCGGGAAGACCTACTTCCGCGTCGCAGCGGCCGGGATCAACGGTAGCCAGGGCGCCTGGGGCCTGTGCGGTACGGTCAAGGCGCGCGGGATGGGCTGCTTTGCCTATGCCGCCCGCACCGGCGTGCCGGGGACCAAGGCTCCGGCCGCGACGCAGATGGCCCGCGCCAAGGTGCCGGCGCCTGCGCCCAAGGCCGCTCCGGCTGCGCCGGCCCTGGCCCGCAAGCGCTAAGGCCCAATTTCCGAAGTCACCGAAAGGCCTCTTCCCACTGCGGTGGGGAGGGGCCTTTTCGCTATTGGTCGATGACCGCGCCGCCCTTCAGCAGCACCAGCGCGCGGCCCTGAACACCCTGCTTGTCGAACGGGGTATTGCCGGCCGCTGCCGCCATCTTGTCCGAATCGACGATCCACGGCTTGTCCGGGTCGATCACGGCAATGTCCGCTTCGGCGCCAACCGCCAGCACCCCGGCATTGACCCCCAGCAGCGCCGCCGGATTGCCCGCCAGCAGGGCAAAGGCGCGGGCCGTGTCGATCACGCCATCGCGCACCAGCCCCAGCGTCAGCGGCAGCAACGTTTCCGCCCCGGCCATGCCGGGTTCGGCATCGGCGAAGGGCAGGCGCTTGTCTTCGGGCCCGCGCGGATCGTGGCCCGATGAAATCACGTCGATCGTCCCGTCGGCCAGCGCCGCCAGCACGGCCTGCCGGTCTGCCTCTGAGCGAAGCGGCGGGGAGAGGCGGGTGAAGGTGCGGAAATCGCCGACGGCCACGTCTGACAGCAGCGCATGGGCAGGTGTCACCCCGGCGGTCACGGCCAGGCCGCGGGCCTTGGCGGCGCGGACCAGGTTCAGCGCGGCAGCCGTGGTCACCTGACGGAAGTGCAGCCGCGCCCCGGTCAGTTCGGCCAGGGCAATGTCGCGGGCAACGGCCAGCGCCTCGGCCTCGGCCGGGGCTGAGGGCAGGCCCAGCCGCGTTGCCATTTCGCCCGCCGTGGCAACGGCCGCACCGGTCAGCCCCGCATCCTCGGCATGGGTCACCACGACCAGCCCCAGCATGGCGCAATAGGACAGCAGGCGGTGCATCACCCCGCTGTCGCCGATCCAGCGCCGCCCGGTGCTGACCGCGCGGGCCCCGGCATCGCGCATCAGCGCCAGTTCGGCGAGCTCGGTCCCGGCCAGGTCCTTGGTCGCGGCGGCCAGCGGGTGGACCCACAGGTCCGGCTTGCCCGACTGCGCCGAGAACCGCACGGCCGAGCGCTTGTCGAGCACCACGCCCTGGTCCGGCATCAGCGCGGCGCGGGTGATCCCGCCGAAATGGAAGGCCGGCTTGTCGATCGTGAAGACGCCCAGATCGACCAGCCCCGGCGCGATCAGCTTGCCCTTGGCGTCGATCACGGTGTCGCCAGCGTGCGGGGTGACATCGCCCAGCGCGGCGATCCGGCCCTCGACGCAGCGCAGCGCGCCGGCTTGCGGCTCACCGGTCGGCAGGACGAGGCGGCCGTTCGTGATAGTGATGGGTGCGGGAGTGCTCATGACCAACCCTCCACGCCCCGACTTTTTCGGGTCAGCACGTCCAGGCAGGCCATGCGGATCGCCACGCCCATTTCGACCTGGGTGGTGATGGCCGAGCGGCCAGCGAGGTCCGCCACATTACTGTCGATCTCGATCCCGCGGTTCATCGGGCCGGGGTGCATCACCAGCGCGTCCGGCTTGGCCTTGGCCAGCCGTTCCAGCGTCAGCCCATAGAGGTGGCGATATTCGCGCGGGGAGGGGATGAACTGCCCGCTCATCCGCTCCTGCTGCAGCCGCAGCATCATCACCACGTCGGCCCCGTCCAGCGCTGCGTCGAAATCGTGGAAGGGGGTAACCTTCATCGCTTCGATCCCGGCTGGCATCAGTGCGGGCGGGGCGCAGACGCGGACATCGGCGCCCAGCGTGGTCAGGCAGTGGATGTTCGATCGGGCGACCCGGCTGTGCAGGATATCGCCGCAGATCGTGACGGTCAGCTTGCCGAAATCGCCCTTCGCGCGGCGGATCGTCAGGGCATCGAGCAGGCCTTGCGTCGGGTGCTCATGCTGCCCGTCACCGGCGTTGAGCACCGGGCAATCGACCTTGTCGGCGATCAGCTGCACCGCGCCCGAGCTGGCATGGCGGATCACCATGGCGTCAGCGCGCATCGCGTTGAGCGTCATCGCCGTGTCGATCAGCGTCTCGCCCTTCTTCACGCTGGATTGCGCGGCGTGCATGTTGACCACGTCCGCGCCCAGCCGCTTGCCGGCAATCTCGAAGCTCAGCAGCGTGCGGGTACTGTTTTCGAAGAAGGCGTTGATGATCGTCAGGCCGGCCAGCCGGTCAGCGCGCTTCTGCGGCTGGCGGTTCAGTTCAACCCATTGCTCCGCCTCGTCGAGCAGGAACAGGATCTCCCACGGGGCCAGGCCCGCCAGGCCGGTCAGGTCGCGGTGCGGAAAGGCGGCGGAGCCAGCTGGATAGCGGCCCGCAGCGGTTGGGTTTGCCGATGTCATTGAAGCCAGTTCCCTAGCTGGCTTGCGCTATCGTGGCAAGCGCCCGCCGGGGCAGATGGGCATTTGATCGAACGCGGACTCGCCATTGGTTGCAGGACTTCCTATGTCCGCGCAAACGTTACGGGAACCGATTGCATGATCTTCGCGCGCAAAGTCTGGGCCTTGCTGGTCGGCATCAAGGATGCCCTGGTTCTCCTGCTCCTGCTGTTGTTCTTCATGGCGCTCTATGGACTGCTGACCGCGCGCCCGGCGCCAAGCCAGGTTCGCGAGGGCGCGCTGCTGCTCAAGCTGGACGGCAGCGTGGTTGAAGAACCCGCCGAAGTCGATCCGTTCGATCTGCTGATGTCGCGCGAAGCTCCGATCAAGGAACACCGCGCCCGCGACGTGATCGCCGCGCTCAATGCCGCCGCCACGGATGAACGGATCAAGGTCGTCGCGCTCGATCTCGCCCGGTTTACCGGCGGCGGGCAGGTGACGCTCGAGAATGTTGGCGAAGCGCTCGACAAGGTGCGCAAGGCGGGCAAGCCCGTGATATCCTTCGCCCACGCCTATACCGATGACAGCCTGCTGCTGGCGGCCCACGCCAGCGAGGTCTGGGTCGATCCGCTGGGCGGTGCCTTTGTCATGGGGCCGGGCGGAATGCGGCTCTACTATGGCGAGGCGCTGGCCCGCTACAAGGTGACCCCGCACGTCTTCAAGGTTGGCACCTACAAGGATTTCGTCGAGCCCTATACCCAGAGCCAGGCCTCGCCCGCCTCGAAGGAAGCGCGCAATGCGCTGACCGCGGCGATGTGGGAAAACTGGCAGGCCAATGTGAAGGCGGCGCGCCCCAAGGCCGATATCGCCCGCGTCGCCACCGATCCGGTCGGCTGGATCAAGGCCAGCGGCGGCGATGCGGCCAAGGCTTCGCTGGCGGCCGGCCTGGTCGACAAGCTGGGGACCTACCACGCTTACAAGGAACGCATCCGCGGCCTGGTGGGCGAGGATCCCGCCGATGAAGCACCGGGCAGCTTTGTCCACACCACGGCGAGCACGCTGCTGGCGGCGCATCCGGCCAAGACCGATGGTGCGGCGATCGCCGTGGTCAAGGTCGCCGGGGAGATCGTTGACGGCAAGGCCGGGCCCGGCACCGCCGGTGGCACCCGGATCGCCAAGCTGATCGATGATGCCAATGCCGATGGCGCCAAGGCGCTGGTGCTGCGGGTCGATTCGCCCGGCGGCTCGGTCATGGCTTCGGAAGAAATCCGCACCGCGCTGGAACGCTTCAAGGCCGGGACCAAGGAAACGGGGCGCCGTCCGGTGGTGGTCTCGATGGCCAACCTGGCGGCGAGCGGCGGTTACTGGGTCTCGACCCCGGCTGACAAGATCTTTGCCGAACCCGGCACGATCACCGGTTCGATCGGCATCTTCGCGATGATCCCGACCTTCGAGCGCGCGCTGGCTGACTATGGCGTGAAGTCCGATGGGGTGCGCAGCACGCCGCTCTCGGGCCAGCCCGATATCCTGACCGGCCTGACGCCGGAAGTGAAGGACATGCTCCAGGCCAACATCGAAAGCGGCTATGCCCGCTTCCTCGGCCTCGTAGCCGCCTCGCGCAAGAAGTCGGCGGCTGAGGTTGAGGCCTTTGCCGAAGGCCGTGTCTGGGATGGCGGCACGGCGCGGCAGAAGGGTCTGGTCGACCAGTTCGGCGGGATCGACGCGGCGCTGGCCGATGCGGCCCAGCGCGCCAAGCTGGGCGAAGACTGGCACGCCGCCTGGTATGGCGAGGAGGGCGATCCCTATGCCTCGCTGATCGAACAGTGGCGCGGCGATGACGAGGCCGATGGCGGGGCCGCAGGTATGGACTTTACCGGCCTGGTCGCGGTCCGTCAGCAGGCCCGGTTTGACCGGCTGCTTGGCGATCTGGGCCGGCTGTTCGAGGCCCGCGGCGCTCAGGCGCTGTGCCTCGATTGCCCGGTGCTGCCCGCGGCTAAGCCCGCCGCCCCGGCCGAGTCCGGGTGGCTGGCACGACTCGTCGCGGTTTTCGCGCGCTAGCGCGCTTGCCCTTTGCGGCGGGGGCCACTAAGGGCCAGCGCTTGATTCTGGCCAAACCCGATTGGCCAAGGGATTAGGCTTCGTCGGCATGCGGGCGTGGCGGAATTGGTAGACGCGCTGGTTTTAGGTACCAGTATCGCAAGATGTGGGGGTTCGAGTCCCTTCGCCCGCACCAGTTTCCGCCCTGCAGCAGCGCCGATACGGCCGAGGTGTTTGAGAAGGCTTCTATTGTCATGCAGATTGTCGAGACCACCAACGAAGGTTTGAAGCGCGCCTACACGGTGAAGGTCCCCGCAAAGGATATCGCCGCGAAGATCGATGGCGAAGTCGCCAAGATCGCCCCGCAGGTGCGCATGCCCGGCTTCCGCCCGGGCAAGGTGCCGGCCAATCTGGTCCGCAAGATGCACGGTCCGGCGCTCCATCAGGAAGCGCTGAACACCACCGTCCGCGAAGCGATGGACAAGCTGCTGGTTGAGCACAAGCTGCGTCCTGCCATGCAGCCGGAAGTCTCGCTGGGCGAAGGCTATGAAGAGGGCAAGGACGCAGAGCTCTCGGTCGCGGTCGAAGTGCTGCCGGCCATCGCCGTTCCCTCGTTCGAAGGCCTGGCGCTCGAAAAGCTGGTGGTCGAAGTCAACGAAGCCGAAGTGGACGAGCAGGTTGCCCGCCTCGCCTCGGGCGCGAAGAGCTTCACCGATGCCAAGAAGGGCAAGAAGGCCGAAACCGGTGACCAGCTGATCATCGATTTCGTCGGCAAGCTCGATGGCGTTGAGTTCGATGGCGGCAAGGCCGAAGACGCAGCGCTGGAAATCGGTTCGGGCCGGTTCATCCCGGGCTTCGAAGAGCAGCTCGTCGGTGCCAAGGTTGGCGATGAAAAGACCATCACCGTGACCTTCCCGGCTGACTATCCGGCCGAGAACCTGAAGGGCAAGGACGCCCAGTTCGACATCACCGTCAAGGCGGTGAAGGTTGCCGGCGAAACCAAGATCGACGACGATTTTGCCAAGAACCTGGGTCTGGAAAGCCTCGAGCAGCTCAAGGGCCTGCTGCGCGGCCAGATCGAACAGGAACTGGCCGGCCTGACCCGCACCCAGATGAAGCGCGCGCTGCTCGATCAGCTGGCCGCCGGCCACGATTTCGACGTGCCGCCGAGCATGGTCGAAGCCGAATTCGGCCAGATCTGGAACCAGCTGCAGCAGGAAGCCCAGAACGAGGCCGATCCCGCCGCCGCCATGGCCGAGATCGAAGCCGAGAAGGAAGACTATCGCGGCATCGCCGTGCGCCGCGTGCGCCTTGGCCTGCTGCTGTCGGAAATCGGCCAGGCCAACGGCGTCGAAGTGAGCCAGCAGGAAATGCAGATGCTGGTAGCCCAGGCCGCCCAGCAGTACCGTCCGGAAGACCGTCAGCGCTTCGCCGAATACATCAGCCAGGATCCGCTTGCCGCGGCCCAGCTTCGAGATGTGCACCAGGCCGTCACGTCCGGG
>VFQM010002861.1_pt1 | contig 11907 bp, 12 predicted proteins | sample 3512391 | NCBI WGS metagenome assembly VFQM01 (sample SAMN10412369, study PRJNA504923) | tailings metagenome | isolation source: Replicate 1 from Balatoc abandoned mine | place: Philippines
CCGTGGCTGACTTGTCCCACTTTCCTTGGTGCATGCCCACGGATTTGTCTTGGAATCGGCGCATGAGAAAGATGATTTCTGCTATGGCCATTTCGACTACTGAGCGCGTATTGGAGTAGGGCGCATTGAAGACGGCGATTCCTTTTCGCTGGCATTCTTCCAAATCAATCTGATTGGTCCCAATGCAGAAAGCTCCTATGGCTAAGAGTCGGTTGGCATTATCCAGGACCTTTTTGGTGACGTTGGTTTTTGAACGGATCCCCAGGATAGAGACATTTTTGATTTTCTCAGCGAGCTCATCCTCGCTCATCGCCCCCGAAGCAACTTCGACTTGGTAGCCTTCTTCTTTGAGTAGCTCGATCCCGATGGGATGGACGTTTTCTAAAAGGAGAACTTTGATTCTGCTTTTTGGATAGGAAAATTTCGTATTCAACTTATTGATATAGAGGATTTCGTCAAAACTAGGTGCTATATGGTCCGCCTGACTAGTGACTCGAGGTCGGTGGACATTTTCAGTGAAAGCATAAAACTTATTCGCCAAGCCTGAGGCCTTGATTTCGTAGTCGGTGTAGCCGTCACCGATTACATAAATATCTCCCTCGAGATTGACATTTCGGATAGTTTCGGCCTTACCGTTATTTTTCGAAAGTGGATTTTCACGATTGAAATCTATGATTTTCCCACTTTCATCGTAGACAAAGTCATTGGCGAAGACATTTTCCTTTTGAATGCCGTAGTCAGCCACAATGGGTATGATGAAATCTTTGAAGCCGTTTGAAATGATAAAAACATCGGCAGCATTTTCCCGAAGCCATTCCTTATTTCGCTCAAAAGACTTGGATACCTTCTTTTTGAGTCTGGAAATCAATTCTTGAATTTGAGCCTGATTAGCCTGTAGTATCTGTAGTCGTTGCTCCAAGCTATCACGAAAGGTAATTGTGCCTTCCATTCCCTTATCCGTGATGTCTTTGATTGCTTGAAGTTTTGTTTCTTTTTCAGGATCAGAATGAAGAGAGATTTCTCCCAAAATATCCAGCGCTTCTACCCGAGTAAAGGTACTGTCAAAATCGATGATAAACTTTTTGGTTTGAGGCATTTCGTGCAGGGTCAATAGGTCGTTGAGTCTGTAAAATTAAAGGATTGTTAAAAAAATCGAAGTTTTATTAATAGAATTAATTGAAAAGTTTTTGCTGGTTGTGAAATTTGAAAAAAATCCACCCTGTATCCATTTAAACTTGTTTATGAAATGCCGAAATGTGGATTTTTTTCTCCTTAGGAATTGGTTTAATTTTGAATCCAAATCAAATAGATCATGAAAAAGACTTTCTTGCCGTACGCCTTACTTTTGGCTTCTGCCATTTTTTCCTGCAAAAATGAATCTACAGACACTCCAAAAACAACCTATGAGGTCATTGGAGAGGCCGAGGTGGTTCCGGGTAATTATGGAGATCTTGTCGAGGACAAAGAAGTAGTACTACTCAATGAAATGGTGTCCAGAGTAGAATCAAATGGCACTTTCGAAGGTAAAATTGCCGGTGAAATCAAGGAAGTATGTACGAAGAAAGGCTGCTGGTTTGCAATGGAATTACCAAACGGAACAAGCATGCGTGTGACTTTTAAGGATTATGGTTTCTTCATTCCAACCAATTCTCAAGGATTTCCGATCGTACTTCAAGGAGTAGCTACACTGGCAGAAACGGACGTAGAAACCCTCCGACATTTTGCGGAAGATCAAGGCAAGTCCAAGGAAGAAGTAGAAGCGATTACTGAGCCCAAAAAGGAAATCACTTTTGAAGCGACTGGGGTCGTGATTAAAGCAAAGGCGTAACTTATGGCTTTGGCACTGGACAACCTGAGAGTGGGTAGGGTATATCGGCTGGTAAATCAGGGTGAAATTCGAAAGATAGAGGTAATGGCCAAGCTAGCTGATGAGAATTTTAAGGTGAAAGATTTGGATACCCTAGAATACTACACACTTCAAGAATTGCTTCAGTGGGGCAAAGGAAAAGATTACGATCTCGAAGAGTTAAGATAAGTTTTACTATAAAAAAAGGGGCGCAGAGCCCCTTTTTTAGTTTAATGCAAAGATCTGAATCCCGGTTCGTAGATGATTCGGATAAATGATCCAAGCCCCACATCGGTTTGACCTATGGGAATGGCAGATACAATTCCGATCATTAAGTTTTCGGCCAAGCCCAAGCGCATTTGTGGACGGAGCGTAGAATAGACCTCTCCGCCTTGTATATCCTGATTTACTTCAAGGCCGATAAAGTTCCGGGTTCCTGTGACCATATAGTGGAAGTTCCAGTTGATTTGGTAGCTCCATTCAGCTTGTTGACCAAAACCTTTCTCAACACTAGGCCCCGTATAGATCAATGTATGGTAATTGGTTCCCCAGCGCTTTGCCGCCACTAGAAAAGGATTAAAAAGGTTGCCCTTGAATGCCTGATCTTTTCCTAATCGATTCAGATCAGTCAACTCAAATTCGTGGATATACCCAATAGCCATTGAGAGATTTCTTTTTTCTGAAACCAAAAAGGTGTATTGAGTGGCCAACTTCAGAGATTCAAGTCGATTGGGAGGAATAGTACCTTCGCGATTGCCAATACGAAAGGAATACAAGCTGAGCGGTAACTCTACTTCTAATCCCAATCGATCTATAGGTGCCCACTCGTACTCGACTAGCGCCTTAAACTCATCGTAGCGACGCATATCCTGCATGCCCATACCGATATTCCATTCTTTTTCACCCTTTCGTGCACCCAAGTCCCTAATCAAATCGATGTAAAGGGGCTCTGCATGGAGTATTTTGGGAAGGGGAGATTTGGGGTCATTTTCTACTTCCTCGATAAACAAGCTATCGAGAATGGTTCGTTGATTTTTTAACGTGTCAACTGATTCTTGCGCACAGATAATAGTGCTCTGTAAACCCAAAAGGGTCAGAATTAAGATTTTTTTCATTGAAAGTGGGAGTTTTAAACTAGAAAGACTGAAAAAATCACCCGAAATCAGGTGGAGGTGTTTCCAGATTTAAAACGCGATTAGAAAAAAATGGGGTGGAGGTAGGTAGTGGTCGAATAAAATGATTTTTCAAAAACTCAGGATCTTCAAGTTCGAGAGCTATGCCCCAGATTTTTGATTTTTTGACTGATTTATCTTCTTGCTCAGTGCCATTATCGGGTATCACATCGCAATCGCCTTCCAATGCCCATTCGTAAACCAATTCACTTAATGTATCAATGGGATCTGCGAGAACTTCTTGATTTGAAAGGCTCAAATTTGATTCTTGAAAATTGACTGAAAGATTAATGAAGTTGAGAAGAACCATCCAAACCATAGCCTTACAGAAGGCTAGATTTTTGAATCTTTTCAAAGAAGGATAGTTATTTCTCTTAGTCAATTTTATTAGTTTTTTTAGGTAGAGGAGCTACGCACTAGAAATCGGATTCAGTCTTTTTTCACTCAGCAAAATTATCCGCCCAATTTCGATTCTTGATCCTTATTAAGAAATATTTACAAATAGGTTTCACGGAGGATCGTTTTTTTCAATCAGGCCATTGAGATTTTTAGGATCTAAAAGTATGGGGAACTGCTAATTTTAAACTAAAGGAAATCTGATTAGTTAGTATTACTATCTCATCAACTATGTACAGTTCTTTTAATTTCAAATGGATCAGTCTTAGGCTTCAGGTTCTATTTTACCTGTTCGCGGGGATCAATCATTTCGTCAATCCTGAATTTTACTTGCCCTTAATTCCTCCATTTTTTGAATCTGCTGATTTGTTCAATAATCTAGCGGGAGTAGCAGAAATCATTTTAGCCATAGGGTTGGCCATCCCATCTGTTCGGCAAAAAGCCAAATGGGGAATTGTCTTGATGCTACTGGCATTTATTCCCTCTCATATTTATTTCATTCAGATAGGATCATGTGTAGATGGTGGCCTTTGTGTTCCAATGTGGCTGGGGTGGATACGCTTACTACTCATTCACCCACTATTGATCGGTTGGGTGATTTCCATTCCGAGATCTAAAATTCCCTCTTCCTCCAATGGGATTTGATACAATAAGTGTTCAAGAAATAGAATAGTAAAATATTCTTATTGTTATTATTACTAACAAATATGAAAGAAAAGCAAACCTTTCTAAAAGGCTTACGTTTTTAGAGCGTGTTTTATGAGATTTTATGGAATCGATACTAAAAAAAATTAGGGTAGAGGTCAATAGCAACCTGTTTTTAAAAGATCCATTTAGTTCGGATTTAGGTGTTTCGATCGTCCAATACGGGACTCAAATGATCCAGGAGGTAGGTTTGGAGCAGTTTACCTTCAAAAAATTAGCTGCACAAATCGGGAGTACTGAAGCTGCTATCTATCGGTATTTTGAAAACAAGCATACCTTTTTACTTTACCTGAATGCTTGGTATTGGGCTTGGATGGAATACAACCTGGTTTACGCCACGGCTAATCTCAAAGATCCCGAGGAAAGGCTTCGAGTGGCCCTAAAGCTGATGGTGGAAGGCCCAATTTACCTTTGCAATGATTACCTTGACCCGGTTGTCTTGAGGCAGTTGGTGATCAATGAATCGCTAAAAGCCTACCTGACCAAATCGGTAGATGAAGAACACGAGTCGGGCTTTTTTGCTCAAGTTTATAAATTCAGTGAGCGAATCGCTGGAATAATTCTAGAAATCAGCCCAGAGTACCGATTTCCTAAAACCTTGGTTTCGACAGTGATGGAGGCAAGTTTGCTTCAATCCTTTAATGCGACCCACCTGCCCGGAATGACTGAGGTGATGCCTCATGGCAGTGAACGGTATCAGTTTTTCTATCAATTAGTGACAAATACTATCTCCAATGGCAAATAGCACACCTGGCATTACACCTGTCAAACGGTTTTTTGGACTCTTGAAAGAGGAGAAAAACCAAGTGTATTCCATCTACTTCTATGCAGTTTTGAATGGACTGATTACGCTATCGCTTCCTCTTGGAATCCAGGCCATTTTGAACTTTATCCTCGGAGGTAGAATCACCACTTCCTGGGTGATTTTGGTCATTATTGTGGCGCTCGGGGTGATTTTTGGGGGATTTCTTCAAATCTCACAGCTTCAGATCATGGAGAAGTTGCAACAGCGAATTTTTTCCAAATCAGGACTTTCCATCGCCTACCGGCTACCTAAAATCAAAACCGAAATACTCCACGGAGAGTATGGACCCGAGATAGTCAATCGGTTTTTTGATACCGTCAATTTGCAGAAGGGATTGGCGAAAATCCTGATCGATTTCTCAGCTGCATTGCTTCAAGTGATATTTGGACTATTACTGCTCTCGGTTTATCATCCGACTTTCATTCTTTTCGGATTGGGACTTTTTGGCTTGTTGTTTTTGATTTTCTATCTCACTGGTCCCAGAGGGATGGAAACAGCCTTGAAGGAATCTTCCTACAAATATCAAACAGCATTTTGGCTCGAGGAGGTGGGAAGAACGCTCAATTCCTTCAAATTAATCGGAAGCAATCGGCTTCCTATTCTTAGGGCTGACAAACTGATTCAGAAGTACGTGGAGTTTAGAGCCAAGCACTTTAGCGTTCTCATATTCCAATATAAGGTCATGATTGCCTTTAAGGTTCTGATTGTGACCAGTTTGTTATTGGCGGGAAGCTTGCTATTGATCAACGATCAGATTTCGATCGGGCAGTTTGTGGCGGCTGAGGTAATCATCGTATTAGTTGTCAATTCGGTAGAAAAACTGATTTTATCTCTTGAAACTGTGTATGATACTTTGGTTTCACTTGAAAAATTGGGCCATGTCATGGACTTGGAGCTAGAGCACAATGGACCCGCAGAAAAAATCGTGGAAGCACAGCCTGCAGGTTTGAAATTCTCGATGGAAAATGTCGTTTTCCAACCTCAGGATGCTCTTGAACCTATCTTGAAAGGTGCTTCACTCGAAATTCTTCCCGGGAAAAAGGTCGTAGTAACAGGCTCTAGTGGAAGTGGTCGAAGTGCTCTTTTGGCGCTCTTTGCAGGATTGTATGAATCCTACGAGGGATATGTCAAGATCAATGATTTATCGCTGGAAATGATCAATTTGGATAAATTCCGAGCTCAGGTTGGAGATTATCTGGAGCTTCAGCAGATTTTTCACGGCACTGTCAAAGAAAATATTTTGATGGGAAGGGACTTTGATCAATCTCAATTGGCCTACATACTCGATTTGGTGGGATTGAAAGATTTCATTTACCAATGGCCAAATGGCTTGGAAACGCTTTTGCAGCCTGAAGGCAGAGGGTTAAGTAAATCAATTGCTCAGCGAATTCTGTTAGCAAGAGCCTTTGTTGGTCAGCCAAAAGCACTGATCATGGAGGAAGTATTGCAGTATTTAGATTCAGAAATGAAGACTCGAATTTCAGATTATCTGTTTAGGGGAAATTGGACCTTGCTATTGGTATCGGATGAAGAGGAAACTCTGAAACGAGCGGATGAAGTCGTATTGATGGAACATGGTAAGGTGGTTTTCCACGGAAATTTTGAAGCCTATAAAAAATTTAAAAGCTAAGGGGATATGTTGAATATTTCACCAAATAAAATTCAGGACGCAATTCCTTTTAGCGGGGCGAAAAGTCTGGTCATGACCTTGCCCCGCAAAGAGAGTCAGAAAAGAGTCCGAATCCTGACCGGGGTTCTGTTAGCTTCCTTTATCATGCTTTTTTTGCCTTGGACTCAGAATATTCGATCCAAAGGCTATGTGACCGCACTGAGACCTGACCAGCGTCCACAAACTATTCATTCCATTATTGCTGGTCGGATCGAAAAGTGGTATGCGGCCGAGGGTGATTATGTTCAGGCAGGAGATACGATTTTAAGAATTTCTGAGGTCAAGGATGAATATTTCGATTCATTGCTTTTGCCCCGTACACAGCAGCAGGTCGAGGCTAAAACCCAAACGGCCAGGTCCTATGGTGATAAAGTCTCAGCTTTGGAGGATCAGATTGCGGCCTTGCAGCGTAACAATATGTTAAAACTCGAGCAAGCAAAAAATAAACTCCGAATAGCAGAACTGAAGGTCGAGTCGGACAGTATTGAGCTGATTCAAGCCAAAGTGAATTTTGATATTGGAACCTACCAGCTACAGCGGGCGGAGGAACTTTACAAAGAAGGTCTTCGATCATTGACTGACTTGGAGGGAAGGAGGCTCAAGTTTCAAGAAGTGCAAGCCAAGTTGATTTCTTCAGAAAACAAGTTGCTTAGTAGTAAAAATGAATTGATTACAGCTCGAATTGATCTGGATGCGATTGACAATGAATTTAAGGAAAAGCTTGCCAAAGCGGAATCTGAAAAATATACCGCGATGTCTTCTCAGTTTGACGCAGAGGCGACTGTTACCAAATTAGAGAATCAATATTCGAATTACGAGCAGCGAACTCGATATCGATATATCCTTGCTCCGCAAAATGGCTTTATTGCCAAAGCTATTCAGGTAGGTATTGGTGAAACAATAAAGGAAGGTGCCGAAATAGTCAATATTGTCCCCGCAAATGCGGAATTAGCCGTGGAGATGTTTGTACAGCCGGTTGATCTTCCTTTGATCAAATTAGGAAACAAAGTCCGGTTCATTTTCGATGGATGGCCTGCAATCGTCTTCTCAGGCTGGCCTCAGATTTCGAATGGTACCTTTGGCGGGGTAGTAGTAGCGATTGATCAGTTTGCAGGTCCGACCAACCAATATCGGGTTTTGGTCACCCAAGATCCCGAGGAGGAAGCTTGGCCAGAACTTTTGCGTATTGGTTCTGGAGCCGATGGAATCGCGCTACTTAATGACGTGCCGGTTTGGTATGAAATCTGGCGACAACTCAACGGTTTCCCAGCCGACTATTATACTCAGGAACAAAAAGATAAACCTGCCGGAGAAAAAAAATGAAAAAGATAGTAAAAGGACTGCTTCTCATCTTTCTCACGTTGCCTGCCTTCGGGCAGGACAGTCTCCGATTACCTTATGAGGAATACTTGATTTGGGTACAGTCCAATCATCCTATTGCGCAGCAAGCCGACATTAATCTGACCATGGGTCAAATGGAAGTAAGGCAAGCTAGGGGAGGTTTTGACCCCTTAATTTATGGCAACTTGGATCAAAAGGAATTCAAGTCTACCAACTATTACAACAAAAGAGAGGCTGGGTTCACCGTACCAACTTGGATGGGAGTGGAGCTCAATGGAGCTTTTGAGCAAAATACAGGAACTTATCTCAATCCAGAGGCAACCGTCCCCAATGGTGGACTGCTAGCGGCTGGTGCTTCCATAAATTTGGGGCAGGGCTTAATCTTAGATGATCGTAGGGCTGCGCTTCGTCAGGCGCAGATTTATCAGCAAGCCACAGAAGTCGAACGTCAGCGAATGCTCAATGAACTTTATTTGGAAGCAACTGACCGCTACTGGCAGTGGGCACTGGCGTTCGAAAATCTCCGCGTTTTGCAAGAGGGAGTTACCTTAGCCGAGTTTCGGTTCAATGCGGTCAAAAAGACTTTCGAGCAGGGTGACAATGCTGCGATTGATACCGTAGAGGCTTTTTCACAATTGCTAAATAGGCAATATCGCCTACAGACTGCTGAAAATAATTTCTTCGTAGCTACTCAGTTGTTAAACACATTCCTATGGGACGAATCAGGCAATCCGATGTATTTAAATCAGGATATTTATCCTCAAGGTCTATTTGACGAGTTTCTCCTTGCGCCGGATGAAGTTTCCCTTCGAACCTTGGTTTCTTCGCATCCAGAATTACGATTGACCGATTACGAACTGGCAACTCTGGAAGTTGATCGGAAATTAAAAACCCAGCAATTGCTGCCTGTGGTCAAACTGAAGTACAACTTTATCAATGAGCGGGTAGATGGATTGACGGAGTATGCCTTTTTTGAGAATAATTACAAATGGGGAGTTTCTGTTTATACCCCGATTTTTCTCCGGAAGACACGTGGTGCGATTGGTCTGGCAAAGGCAAAAATCGATTTCAAACAAAATGATCGAGATCTCAAAGAACTCCAACTTAGAAACAAACTCGAATCGGAATTAAACACTTGGCAAATCGTCAATCGCCAAGTAAAAACGATTGAGCAAAATGTGGAAAGCCTGACTCGATTGCTTGACGGAGAAACGCGAAGATTTCAGATGGGAGAGTCCAGTTTGTTTTTGGTCAATGCCCGTGAAGTCTCTGTTTTTGACTCCCGACTGACGCTAAATGAATTAGTCAGTAAGCTGAAAACGTCTTATGCTAAGACCAGAGTGGCAGCAGGTTTGGGGTTTGAAGATTAATTTAGAGCTTTCTCTTTCAAAACTTCTTCCAATCGCACTTCCCAGTTTTTGTTCCATTCTAGGTTGAATTGATCCAGAAATATTTGCTGGATTTGACTGGATAAGGAGCCCGACTGAGACATTTCAAGAAAATAAGAAGCAACCTCAGAAGTATCCCGAATTCGGTCTGGATAGGTCAGGTAAGAAGCCACTAAACACACTAAACTTTTGCCTGCTAGATCAGGAATTTTGTGGTTGGTTTGGAGGTGAAATTGAATGACCGGTAAAATCCGACTTTTGAATTTGGCTATAGAGTTTAAGGCTATATCCTGAAGCTGATGAGCTAGATAGGGATTTGCAAATCGCTCAAATACTTGACGAGCGTAACCCTCCAATTCGTTCGCAGGCATCGGAATACTCGGAATTATTTCCTCATACAGCAGCTTTTCTAAATTGATCCGAAATAAGGGCATTTCCAGAAACTCCCTAACTGTCTTCACACTAGGTTTCCAGAGATTGGTGACTGCCATGAAAGTGTGACATCCGTTAAGGATTCTGATTTTTCGCAAGGCATAGGAGTCAATCGATTCACTGAGAATTACTTCAGCTTGGCTTTGAAGAAATGGAATATGTTCGCTGTCAGTCTCTGTTCCTTCGATTGCCCAGAAGGAATAAGGCTCGGCTTGGACCACAAATTGATCAAATTTCTTTTCCTCAAGGTCCATTTCCTTTGGGAATCCCGGCACAATTCGATCTACCAGTGTGTTAAAAAACCTGCATTTTTGATCTATCCAGCCTGAAAATTCCTTGGGTAAATTCCAGTGTTGAGCGTGCTTTATAACCAAAGATTTTAGGAAATCGCCGTTGTCAGAGATCAGTTCGCAAGGTAAAATGACAGTTTCAATAGAAGGTTTTTTTTCAAATCGGACATAAAGCCACTGAGTTAACCTCCCCGGAAAGGATTCCGCAAATTCCTCAAAGGTTCCTTCTTCTTTCCAGACCATTCCTGCTTCGGTCACATTGGAAATGATCCATTTCACTTCGGGTTCAGTGGCATAGTTTAGGAACTTTTCAGCGTCTTGAGGAAGTGAAATCCCGTCTTTTACACAGGTTATTTTTTGAATTCGCTCTACCTTTTGTCCGTTTTGGATTCCAGCTTCCACTAAGTGGTATTCAAAATTTTGCTTTTTTAGTCTTTCAAGTGAATTTCCTCCTGTACTTTGGATCATGCAGATATTCAGAGGGTTATTTTTTGAAGAAATATCTTGAACCATCGGTTCGATGAAAGCTCTTAGGAAATTTCCGGTACCAAATTGAAGAATCTGGATAGATCGGTTTGGAGTGATCATTTTTTTATACAGATTGGAACAAACTTAAAAACAATACCCATGGAAGCGTATGTGCTGGTCGAAGTAGATATCTATGATAATGAAGTTTATGAAGAATATAAAAAATTGACTCCGGGTAGTCTGATTCCCTTTGGGGGTGAATTCGTGGTTCGTGGACTTCCGGTGGAGGCATTAGAGGGTGAGTGGAAGCACGACCGTCTTGTACTTTTGAAGTTTCCTACGAGGGAGAAGGCCTTGGAATGGTACAATTCTGAGAATTATCAAAAAGCTAAGAAAATTCGAGAAAGCGGCTCAAAAGCAAACTTTTTTCTGATAGGATAATTTATTTGGCATTTTAATTGGTATGAAATACAAAATACTGGTTTTGATTGGCTGATCACCCATTTGCTATCTTCCCGAGAAAGTACAATCAAACCGTATTAGAAAAATTCAATAACCATCAACCATTTAAATTTCTAATGAAAAAAAGTTACCTGAGGTTTCCAGGTTTGGTCTTAGGACTAAGTTTGGCTGTATCATCCTGTATTTCTGATTCAGAAGTACCTGTAATCGATACTCAAGCTAGAGCACTTGATGAGCTTGTAAGTGCAGATCAAGGAGGAGAAAATCTCCGAATGGGTACGGCGTACAATTACACAGAGACTTTTGAAAATCAATTGATGGTAATTCCTTACGTAGAAGATCTTGTTGTTGGAGCTCAGGCCTATTTTCCTGGTGTAGGAAAAGGTATGGCTAATCGAATGGGAAAGGCAACCTCTTTCCTTAATCAACTGGCTGTCTTTGATCCACAAACTGAGGCAGTCATCACGGTAGCGGCTCCTGTGACCCAGTTTTATGGAGAAAAGTTGGAGGCGTTGGGTTTGACAGGAATTCCAGATGAAGTGAGCTCTCTCACCACTGATGGGAAAGGCAATGCCATCTGGTTTAAAAACATCAAAAATGTAACCAAGGAAATCTCCGCAACTCTCACTGAGTTTGAAGCTGAGGTGGAAGTGATCGGTGGCAATGGTCGCTTCAGCAGAGCTAAAGGTCAAGGTGTAGTGGTGGGAACTTTCAATCCTCTGACCGGTCAAGGCAAGAGCGAGCTCAAAGCAAGGATTGAAAATATAGATTAAGAATTTCCAATATAAAAAAGGCTTTCAGGGATTCTGAAAGCCTTTTTTGGTGTGCCGTGCATGGCAATCAACTAGGTGGTGCAAGTCCACTGTGGGGGTTTGTAGTCGCCAACCACTAGCTCAAGGCAAGGGTGTCCATCGTGAGGTGGAATCTGAAGGA
>VFQM010002862.1_pt1 | contig 11899 bp, 8 predicted proteins | sample 3512391 | NCBI WGS metagenome assembly VFQM01 (sample SAMN10412369, study PRJNA504923) | tailings metagenome | isolation source: Replicate 1 from Balatoc abandoned mine | place: Philippines
GCAAGGTGGTGGTGGTGTTTTTCGGGTTCACACAGTGCCCCGATGTCTGTCCCACTTCCATGCAAGAGCTGGCCGAAGTCAAGCGTTCCCTCGGCGCAGATGGCGATCGCCTGCAAGGCATCTTTGTGACCGTGGACCCTGAGCGGGACACTGCCGAGGTGCTGAAGGCCTACATGGGCAACTTCGACCCCAGCTTCCTGGCCCTGCGTGGCAGCCCTGAGCAACTGGCCGCCGTCGCCAAGGACTTCAAGATCTATTACAAAAAGGTCGAAGGCAAAACAGACACCAGCTACACGATGGACCACTCTGCCGGCAGCTACGTCTATGACCCCGCCGGACGGTTGCGCGTGTACCACCGCTACGGCAGCGGCGCGCAGGCCTTGGCCGCCGACGTGGCCACGTTGCTCAAAGAGGCGAAATAAGTTGCAGCGCCCACTGGGGGCGCCCAACAACCTCAGGGAGTGTCTTGGCGTACCAGCCGCAGCGTCCCTATTCCCTTATTCGGCCTTGATGCCCCGCTGCGCAATGATTTGCCCCAGCGCTGCGGTATCGGCCTTGATCCGGTTGGCCAGTCCCTCGGGCGATGTGCCAGCCACCTGCCAGCCTTGTTGGAACAGCTTGGCTCGCACCTCTGGCGTGCGGGCAATGTCGGCCAACACCTTGGCCAGCCGCACTTGCAAGGCCTTGGGCATGGTCGCTGGGGCTGCAAAGGCGTTCCAGATCTCCAGTTCAAAATTCTGAATCCCGGCTTCTGCCAAGCTCGGCACATCAGGCGCCAGCGCGCTGCGGCCCGCCGATGTCACGCCAATGGCCCGCAGCTTGCCTGCCTTCACTTGCGCCTGCGCCAGCGCAGGCGGCAGCAGCGCCATCTGCAATTGGCCGCCCAGCATGGCCGTCGCTACCTGGGGATAGCCGGCATACGGCACGTGCACGGGGTTGATCCCGCTGCGTGACTTCAGCAGTTCGGTGCCAATGTGGCCCACCGTGCCCACCCCAGGGGTGCCATAGCTCCATTGGTCCCCAGCGCTGCGTGCCGTTGCCAGAAATTCGCGGGCACTCGCGGTGGCTGCCACGCCAGGCTGGCTCACCGGCGCAGTCAATACCAAAGGCGAGGTGCCCACCAGCGTCAGCGGCGCAAAATCCTTCAGCGGGTCGTACGGCACCGCTGGGTTGATCAGCTTGGCGATCGTCATGTTGCCGTTGATCATCAGCCCAATGGTGTGGTCGTCCCGGGCCTTGGCCACGGCATCAGCGCCAATGTTGCCACCCGCACCCACCTTGTTTTCGACGATGACCGGTTGTCCCAGAGCTTTGGCCAGGGGCTCCGAGAAAGTGCGCGCCGTCAGGTCAGGCGACGAGCCGGGTGGGAAGCCCACGATGATCTTCAGCGGTTTCGTGGGCCAGGGGGCGGCGGCGCTGGGCGCCTTCTGGGCTGCGGCCCATGGTGCCGCCAGAGCCGTCAAGGCCAGAGCAAGGGCGGTACGGCGCGAAAACAGGGATTGCATGGGAGTCTTTCAGCAACAAAAAAACCGGTACTCGCCCGGACCATGAAAAAAGCCCGCCAAGTCCGCTGAGTTGTCTGCTGAAGCAAACCTTTGGGTTCGCTGGGGCAGGATTCAACGGCCTATGAGCGGGCCTAGGGGGCGGCGCAGTGGCAAATGGTAACGTTTGTCCCATCTGCCGCTGGGCGAATCAAGCTGCTTCTGTCAGCGCTTTCTTCATCTTCTTCATGGCGGCCGCTTCAATCTGGCGAATGCGCTCTGCGCTCACGCCATACACAGCAGCCAACTCGTGCAGCGTCATGCCACCCGAGCCATCGTCGTTCACCTTGAGCCAACGCTCTTCCACGATGCGGCGACTGCGCTCGTCCAGGCCTGCCAAGGCATTGGCGATGCCGTCAGAGGCCAGCACGTCGCGCTGGTGCGATTCGATAACGGCCGTGGGCTCGTGCGATGCGTCCGACAGGTAAGCGATGGGGCCGAAGGCCTGTTCGCTGTCGTCCGAGGGTGTGGGGTCCAGCAGCACATCGCCGCCAGACATGCGCGTTTCCATCTCAATGACTTCTTCGCGCTTCACGTTCAGTTGGGCGGCCACCACATCAATTTCGTGGTCAGACAACGTGTCACGGTGGGTGGCAGCATCTGCGGCGCTGGCATCCGCCTTGAAGCCCTGCTTCATCGAGCGCAGGTTGAAGAACAGCTTGCGCTGGGCTTTGGTGGTAGCCACCTTGACCATGCGCCAGTTTTTCAGGATGTATTCGTGGATCTCGGCCTTGATCCAGTGCATGGCGTAGCTCACCAGCCGCACGCCCTGGTCGGGGTCAAAGCGCTTGACCGCCTTCATCAGGCCCACGTTGCCCTCCTGGATCAGGTCGCCATGGGGCAGGCCGTAGCCGAGGTACTGGCGGGAAATGGAAACCACCAGCCGCAAGTGCGACAGCACCAAGCGCCCCGCAGCGTCCACATCGTTGTGTTCCTTGAGCTGGCGGGCGTATTTCTGTTCCTCTTCCTGGGTCAGCAAAGGAAGACGGTTGACGGCAGAAATGTAGGCGTCGAGGTTGCCCAACGCAGGCACCAGCGCCCAGGGGTTGGTGGGTGTCAGAGCGGTTGCAGTGGTTCCAGATGAAAGTGTCATGCCGGGAATCCTTTCCTCAAGGGCATTATGTTAGCACTCGATTTGAGAGAGTGCTAAGTCCAAAGTTCCCGTCTGGCTTATCTTTTCATCGGTACGTTGTCAGATGGATGCTCGTTTCTGTGCTGCGAATGCCGGAGATGAGGCGGATGCGTTCCAGCACTTGCGACAGTTCGCTCATGGAACGGGCTTCAAGTTCCGCCAGAAGGTCCCAGCGGCCGTTGGTGTCGTGCAAGGCCGAGACCCCTGGTTCGCCCAGCAAGCTGGCAATGACCTGTCGCGTCTGGTTGCCTTCAACCAAGACACCCATCCATGCACGGATGCGTTCAGGTTCTGCCTCGGGTTTCAGCCGCACGGTGTAACCCACGATGACCTGTGTGTCTTCCAGCTTGCGCAGACGGTTGGTCACGGTTCCGCGGGATACGCCGAGCTTGTGGGCCAGGTCGGCGATGTTCATCCGCGCGTTGGCACGCAAGAGGCTGATGAGGGAGTGGTCCAGTTCGTCCATGTATTCAAAATGGCATTGGTTTCTGCCATTTTGGCAAAAACCTCTGCAATACGGTACAAGATTGCCGATTCACTTTGCCATCCGTGCGCGAGACACTGGGCCATCACAACAACGGAGACTGGCCATGAACTTCACCCCCTCGACTTCGCGCACCTCAGAAACGTTGTATCTCAGCGCTCCAGCAGTCGTTGAACTGGTGCGTCGCCAGGGTCTTCGCGCCTGTTTGCAGGGTATTGCAGACAACATCCAGGCGGACTTTTTGCGTTGGGCTGACTTTGACAAAACAGCTCGGGTGGCCAGCCACTCGCGCCAAGGGGTCATTGAACTGATGCCCATTGCCGATGAGGTGACTTACTCGTTCAAATACGTGAATGGCCACCCGGGCAACACGCGCCTGGGCTTATCTACCGTGATGGCGTTTGGCGTGCTGGCCGACGTGGCCACGGGCATGCCCCTGCTGCTGTCTGAACTCACCCTCACCACCGCATTGCGTACGGCAGCCATGTCTGCCGTGGCGGCGCGCGCACTGGCCCGGCCCGGCAGCCGCAGCATGGCGCTGATCGGCAACGGCGCGCAAAGCGAATTCCAGGCCCTGGCTTTCCACCACCTGCTGGGCATCACCGAACTGCGTCTTTTCGATACGGACGGTGAGGCCACTCGCAAATTGCTTGCCAACCTGAGCGATCTGCCCGTGACGGTGCGTGTATGCACCAGCGTGGCAGAGGCCGTGCGTGGTGCCGATATCGTGACCACCGTCACGGCTGACAAGGCCAAGGCCACCATCATCACGCCCGACATGGTGGAGCCCGGCATGCACATCAATGCAGTGGGTGGTGACTGCCCCGGCAAGACCGAATTGCACCCAGATGTGCTGCGTGGCGCGGCCGTGTTTGTGGAATATGCCCCGCAGACACGTGTGGAGGGCGATATCCAGCAAATGCCTTCCGACTTTGCGGTGACGGAGTTGTGGGAGGTTCTCTCCCAGCGCCAGGCAGGCCGCGCCAGCGCCGCCCAGGTCACTGTATTCGACTCGGTCGGTTTTGCTTTGGAAGATTTTTCTGCGCTGCGCTACATGCGCGACACGGCCCTGGCGTTGGGAATGGGCGAGCGCATGGCCCTGATCCCGGCGCTGGACGATCCCAAGGACCTGTTTTCACTCCTGCGGCAACCCACACTGGCCAGTCGCTTGCAGCACTTGCCCGAGATGGCAGAGGCTTGAGGAAATAGTGGGGGCGTGCTGGCGCTGATACCTGCGGTCTAGCGGTTTAGCACAGCCCGCTCGAAATCTGTGTGAGGCACCGGGCGGCCAAAGAAGTAGCCCTGGAAGGCCCGGCAGCCGTGCTGGAGCAGGAAGTGGTGGTGCTCTTCGGTTTCCACCCCTTCGGCAATCACGTCAAGCCCCAGGCTGTTGGCCAGGGCAATGATGGAGCGCGCGATGGCCGCATCGTTGGGGTCAACCAGTGCATCGCGCACAAAACCCTGGTCGATTTTGATCTGGTCCAGCGGCAGCCGCTTGAGGTAGCTCAGCGATGAATAACCGGTACCAAAGTCATCCAGCGAGAAGCCCAGACCCAGCTCGCGCAGCGCCAGCATGGTGGTGATCACGCCTTCCACATTTTTCAGCAGCAGGCTCTCGGTCAGCTCTAGCTTGATGTGTGTAGGGGCGGCCCCCGTGAGCTGAAGCAGGCGGACCACCTGGCTCACGAAGTCATCCTGGTGAAACTGGCGCGCACTGACGTTGATCGACAGCGTGAGGTGCGCGAGTTGGGGGTGCTGGCGCCACTGCGCTTGCTGGCGCAGGGCGGTTTCCATCACCCAGTGCCCCAGCGGCACGATCAGGCCGGTATCTTCCGCCAAGGCGATGAATTCACCGGGGGACACCATGCCGTGCTCCGGGTGTTGCCAGCGCACAAGGGCTTCTGCCCCTGCGATACGGCCGGTTTCGTCCACCTGGGCCTGGTAGAGCAGCAGAAACTGGTTTTGCCGCAGACCGTTGTGCAGTTCTGCTTCCAGCGTGGCGCGGCGGTTCACGGCCTGCTGCATGTCGGGGTCGAAAAAGCGCAGCGTGTTGCGCCCTGCGTCTTTCGCCCGGTACATCGCCATGTCGGCCTGTTTGAGGATTTCGTTCACGCTGGTGCGCTGCCCGTGCAACAGCGTGATGCCGATGCTGGCTGAGCAATGGTGTTCGTGCCCCGCCAAGTCGTAGGGCTGTGCCAGGTGCGCGCGCAGCATTTCGCCCAACATGCGGGCCTGGCCTGCGGCCTCGGTGGGGTCGGTGCCCAGGTTTTGCAGCACCACCACGAACTCGTCTCCACCCAGGCGCGCCACGGTGTCGAGTTCGCGCACATGGCTCTTGAGGCGGCGCGCCACTTCCGTCAGCAGCATGTCGCCCACCTCGTGCCCGCGCGTGTCGTTCAGGGTCTTGAAGTTGTCCAGGTCTACAAACAGCACGGCAGACGCCATTCCCGTGCGGCTGCTGCAGGCCAGCACCTGCTGCAGGCGGTCTACCAGCAGGCGGCGGTTGGGCAACTCGGTCAGGGCATCGTAAAAAGCCAGGTAGCGGGCTTCTTCCTCAGCGGCCTTGCGGCCCGAGATGTCGATGTCGATGCAGAACATCTCTGGGGCCTGGCCCGGTACGCGGATGTAGGCGTGGCTGGAAAACACATCGACCAGGCTGCCGTCCTTGCGCTGCAGCTGCAGTTCGCCTGCCGGAATCACCTCGCCGGTGGCAAACATGTGTTCCACGTGGCTGCGCACGGTGTCGCGCATCACGGGCGGGATGATCAGCTCGAACAGGTTGCTGCCCATGGCTTCATCGGCGGTGTAGCCATACAGCGCTTCTGACGCCTTGTTCCAGTAACTGGTGGTGCCGTCTTCCAGATAACCCTGCACCGAGATGGACGGTATGTTCAGCAACAGGGAGCGAAAGCGCAGCTCTGACTCGCGCAGGGCCGCTTCAGCACGCTTGCGATCGGTGATGTCACGTGCCAGCAGCACCACGGCTTCCTGGCCCTGCACGGGCACGCCCAGCGGCTGGGTGCGCCCCTCGAATTGACGCACGCCATCCAGGGTGCAGATTTCATATTCAAGGGTTTGGGTGCGGCCGGTGCGCAGGGTTTCGTGGATGAGTTCCAGGTAGCGCTGTGCCTGGTCGGCAGGCAGCACATCGCTCAGGTGCTTGCCCAGCAGGTCGTTGGCGTTGGCGACCAGGGCGGCCTTGTCGCTAGAGAGCACTTCCTGGTAGCGCCCGTTGCGGTCCAGCACCAGCAGCACGTCAGGAATGGCTTGCGTGATGGCGCGCAGCCGGGCTGAGCTGTCGCTCAGCGCACGGTCGGTTGCCAGCCGCTCCTCCAGGTCTTTCAGCGCGGTGCCCAGCAGCAAGGTGGCCACCGTGAAAATGGCGATGAAGGGCAGGGCCACCATCTCATTGATGCGCTGAGCCACCGGCGCAGGCAAAAGCTGAAACGCCCCCACCACCGCCACATGCACCACCAGTCCGAAAAGCAGCAAGGTGCGGGGCCCCACGTCCAGCTTGCCGCGCTGGCGCGCATAGCGGTACAGCAGCCCCAGCGACACGCAAATCACCACCACCAGCAAGCCGACCCCCATGCCAGCGCCGCCCAGCCACAGGCGCCATGCCATGGTCAGGGTGCCGGCAATGATGGCGACCACCGGCCCGCCGAACAGACCGGCCATGCACAGCACCACCGAGCGGGCGTCAAAAATCACGCCAGGCATCAAGACCAGGGGCATCAACATGCCCACCACGCAGATGCCGCCGAACAGCACGCCCGAAACGATTTGCCCGATCAGGGGTTTTTGCCGCCAGAGCCGGATGTTGACGCCGTGCAAAAAGCACAGCGCCAGCAACAGTGCAACGCCTTTGATCAGTTCAAGGAACATGGGCTTCGGGCTGGGTGGGATATAAGCCCATCATCCGGGGGAAGCCACATTTTGTAAACGGAATTCGTGTGCGCGCCGTAGCGTTGTGGCGGCGCGCACCCGTGGCGCCAGCCGGGGCGCCACGGTAGCTGCTCAAAAGATCAGGACAGCAGGGCCTGCGCGAACTCGCGCGCGTTGAAGGTTTCCAGGTCTTCCAGTTTCTCGCCCACGCCGATGAAATACACGGGAATGGGGCGCTCCTGCGCAATGGCGGCCAGCACGCCACCCTTGGCGGTGCCATCCAGCTTGGTAACCACCAGGCCGGTGAGCTGCAGTGCATCGTCAAAAGCGCGCACCTGTGCCAGCGCGTTCTGGCCGGTGTTGCCGTCAATCACCAGCAGCACCTCGTGCGGGGCGGTGGCGTCGGCCTTGGTCACCACGCGGCGGATCTTTTTCAGCTCCTCCATCAGGTGCAGCTGGGTGGGCAGGCGCCCTGCGGTGTCTACCAGCACCACGTCCTTGCCACGGGCCCTGCCGGCGGTCACGGCGTCAAAGCTCACGGCGGCGGGGTCGCCGCCTTCCTGGCTCACGATTTCCACGGTGTTGCGGTCGGCCCACACGCCCAGCTGTTCGCGCGCTGCGGCGCGGAAGGTGTCGGCTGCGGCCAGCAGCACGCTGGCCCCTTCATTGGCCAGGTGCTTGGTGAGCTTGCCAATCGACGTGGTTTTGCCCGCACCGTTGACACCAGCCACCATGATGACGGTGGGCGTGTGCTCGCCGATCACCAGGGCTTTTTCCAGCGGGCGCAGCAGTTCGGCCAGGGCATCAGCCAGCAGGCCCTTCACGGCGGCGGGGTCGGTGGTCTTGGTTTCCTTCACGCGGCGCTTGAGGTCTTCCAGCAGGTGCTGGGTGGCCTTCACGCCCGTATCGGCCATCAACAGGGCTTCTTCCAGCTCTTCGTACAGCGCATCGTCGATTTGCGTGCCGGTGAACACGGTGGCGATGCTGGAGCCGGTCTTGCGCAAGCCCGCTTTCAGGCGGTCAAGCCAGCCTTTGCGCTCTGCCGCCACGGGGGCGGGGGCTGCAACAGGTTCTGGTGCTGGGAGGGGCGCTGGCGCAGCGACAGGGGCTGGCACCACCGGGGGCACTACCGGTGCCGCTACGGCAACAGGGGCGGGCGCTGGGGCCGCTTGCTTCGCCACCGGGGCCACTGGCTGCACCGGTGCAGCAGCAGGTGGGGCGACCGGGGCTGGCTGTGCGGGCGCGGCATCTACGGCGGGCGCGGGTGTGGAGGCAGGGGCGCTGGTGGGTGGCTTGGCGGCGAAGGGGTTGCGCAGCCAGCCAAAGCCGCCTGTGGCCGGGGCGGCGGCTTCAGCGGGGGCAGGTGTGGCTGGCGTGGGCGTCACGGGCGCGGGCGCGGGTGCCGGGGCATCAGCGACTGCGGGCGGGGGGGCGGGCTTTTTCTTGAAAAAACTGAACATTGGCGGGTTCTTAGAATCACTGCATTCTATGAAACGCGCTTTCACCCTACTCGGCCTGTTGGCCAGCATCAGCGCCGGGGCCGCCACCAATGTGGCTGCACCGGGTTCTTCACCCCTTGTGGCCCAGGCCGCAGCTACCGCGCCAGTGCGTGCGGCAGCGGCCGACAGCCCGCGCACCAACGCGGCAGGCGCCCAGCTTTTCACCCTGGCCAATGGCATGCAGCTCATCGTGCAGCCGGACCACCGTGCCCCCACGGCCGTGCACATGGTGTGGCTGCGCGTGGGCTCGATGGACGAGGTGGATGGCACCTCGGGCGTGGCCCATGTGCTGGAGCACATGATGTTCAAGGGCTCCAAAACCGTGGCTCCGGGCGATTTTTCACGCCGTGTGGCGGCCCTGGGTGGGCGTGAAAACGCCTTCACCAGCCGCGACTACACCGGTTATTACCAGCAGATTCCCGCCCAGAAGCTGGAAGACGTGATGCGGCTGGAGTCTGACCGCTTTGCCAACATGCACTGGCCTGATGAAGAGTTCAAGAAAGAGATCGAGGTCGTCAAGGAAGAGCGCCGCCTGCGCACCGAAGACCAGCCCCGTGCCCTGCTGGCCGAGCAGCTCTTTGCCACCACCTTCAACGCGTCGCCCTACCGCCGCCCCGTGGTCGGATGGATGAGCGACCTGGACGCCATGACGCCTGCCGACGTGCGCGCCTTCCATCGCCAGTGGTACACGCCCACCAATGCGGTGGTGGTGGTGGCCGGTGATGTGCAGGTAGACAAGGTGCGCGCCCTGGCGGAGAAGTACTACGGCTCGCTGCCCGCGCATGCGGTGCCCGAGCGCAAGCCCCGCACCGAGCCCGAGCAGCGCGGCCTGCGCCGCATCGCCGTCAAGGCGCCTGCCGAGCAGGCCTACGTGGCCCTGGCGTTCCGCGTGCCGTCTCTCACCCGCGTGCAGGATCTGCAGGCCAGCGACCGCGAAGCCCTGGCGTTGCTGGTGCTGTCGGCCGTGTTCAGCGGCTACGACGGCGCCCGGCTGGAGCGCGCGCTGACCCAGGGCGAGCAGCCCGTGGCCGACAGCGCAGGCAGCTCCGCCATGATCACCGGGCGTGGGCCCGCGCTGTTTTTGATGACCGGTGTGCCCGCGGGTGGCAAGACCGCCCAGCAGGTGGAAGACGCACTGCGCGCCGAGCTGGCCCGCGTGGCCCGCGAGGGCATCAGCGAAGCCGAGCTGGCCCGCGTCAAGACGCAGTGGATCGCCTCCACCGTGTACGAGCGCGATTCCGTGCAGAACCAGGCGCAGGAACTGGGCAGCAACTGGGTGCAGGGCTTTCCGCTGGATGCCGAAGAGCGCCTGCTGACCCTGCTGCGCACCATCACCGCCGAAGAAGTCCAGGCCGTGGCCGCCAAGTATTTTGGCGACGACCAGCTCACCATTGCCACGCTGCTGCCCCAGCCGCTGGAAGGTGCCCGCAAGCGTCCCGCGCCCGCTGCTGGCGCCCGCCATTGAACCGGACCAGGATTTGTCACATGATTGCTATTAAAAAAGTAGCTGCTAGCGCTTTATGCGCTTGCGCTGGAGCCATTTTTTATGCTCCATCTGCCTGGGCGCTGCTGCCCATCCAGCACTGGACGGAGCCCAACGGCGCCAAGGTCTGGCTGGTCGAAAGCCCCGTCATCCCCATGGTGGATGTGCAGGTGGACTTCGATGGCGGCAGCCGCCGCGACCCCGCAGCGCAGGCCGGCTTGGCGGCCAGCGTGGCGCTGATGGCGTCCAAGGGCGTCAAGGGCGGTAAAGAAGGGCAGGGCGCCGAGCACGCCCTGGACGAAAACGCCCTGGGCGAAGCCTGGGCCGACCTGGGCGCTGGCTTTGAAGCCGGGGCCGACAACGATGCGCTGCGCTATTCGCTGCGCTCATTGACCGACGCGCCCCTGCTGGACCGCGCCGCCCGCCTGGCCGCCCGCCAGATGGCCGAGCCCAGCTGGCCCGCCGACATCTGGGCGCGGGACCGTGCCCGCTGGTCCGCCAGCCTGCGCGAAGCCGCCACCCGCCCGTCTACCGTGGCGGGCGAAGCCTTCACCGCCGCCGTGTACGGCAACCACCCCTATGGTCAGCGCACCACGCCCGAAACACTGGCGCGCATTTCCGTGGACGACATGCAGCGCTTTCACGCCCAAACGGTGGCCGCCTGCCGCGCCCGCGTGAGCATCGTGGGGGCGGTGAACCGCACGCAGGCGCAAGAGCTGGTGGCCAAGCTGCTGGGCCGTCTGCCCGCCAGCAGCGGCAACTGCGCGCCCCTGCCTGCCGTGCCCGAGGTGGAACCCCTCAAAGCCGCATCCGAGCAGACCATTCCCTTTGCCTCGGCCCAGGCCCATGTGCTCATCGGTCAGCCCGGCTTTCCGCGCCGCGACCCGGACTTTCTGGCACTGCTGGTGGGCAACCACATCCTGGGCGGTGGCGGTTTCGTTTCGCGCCTGACGGAAGAGGTTCGCGAAAAGCGCGGCCTGAGCTACAGCGTGTACAGCTACTTTGCCGGCGGCCTGCACGCTGGCGCCTTCACCATCGGCCTGCAAACCCGGCCCGACCAGGCCGCCCAGGCGGTGAAGGTGGTGCGCGACGTGGTGCAGCGTTTTGTGGCCGAAGGCCCCACCGAGGCCGAGTTGCGCGCCGCCAAGGACAACCTGATCGGCGGCTTCGCCCTGCGCATCGACAGCAATAAAAAGCTGCTGGGCAACGTGGCCAACATCGCCTGGAACGACCTGCCGCTCGACTACCTGGACCACTGGACGCAAAAGGTCGAAGCCCTCACTGTGGCTGATGTGCGCGCCGCCATGGCCCGCAAGCTACAGCCCGAGCGCATGGTCACCGTGGTGGTGGGGGGCAAGCCATGAGCCGTTCCACCCTCAAAACCAGCGCCATCAACGCCGAAATCCGCAAGGCCCAGGCGGCTGCCGCCGCGCCCGCTGTCCCAGCAGGCAAAAAGGCGACGGCCAAAGAAAAGCCCGCTGCCGCAGCCCCCAAAGGCGCGGGCGAGATCCGCATCATCGGCGGTGCCTGGAAGCGCACCCGCCTGCCCGTGGCCCAGCGCCCGGGCCTGCGCCCCACACCCGACCGCGTGCGCGAAACCCTGTTCAACTGGCTGGGCCAGGACCTGAGCGGCTGGCGCTGCCTGGACGCCTTTGCCGGCACCGGCGCGCTGGGGTTTGAAGCCGCCTCGCGCGGCGCCGCCAGCGTGCAACTGGTGGAAAGCGACGCCGCTTTGGTCGCCCAGCTGCACACCCTGCAGCAGCGCCTGCAGGCCACCGCCATGCGCGTGCAGCGCGGCGATGGCGTGGCGGCCCTGAAGCAAGCCGCGCCCGCCAGCCTGGACCTGGTGCTGCTCGACCCGCCTTTTGACAGCGA
>VFQM010002863.1_pt1 | contig 11891 bp, 10 predicted proteins | sample 3512391 | NCBI WGS metagenome assembly VFQM01 (sample SAMN10412369, study PRJNA504923) | tailings metagenome | isolation source: Replicate 1 from Balatoc abandoned mine | place: Philippines
TGCCGCGCTTGGCGGCCAGCCGGATCGCGTAATACGGGCCGCGCGACAGGCCGACGATGCCGACCGGCTGTTTGCAGGCGTCGGGCAGCGACTTCAGGTAGTCGAGCCCGGCTTCCACATCCATTTCGGTGTCGGGATTGTGCGCCGACGGCCAGCGCTCGATGAAACGGCCGCTCTGCCAGTCGGGGGCGACGACCAGAAAGCCCTGCTCGGCGAGTTCGCGCACGTGGGCGCGCTCGTCGCCTTCGTAGCCGCGCTTGGCGTGGATGAACAGCAGCGGCGGGAACGGGCCCTTGCCGGCGGGGGTGGCGATCTCGACCGGCACGTCGGAACCGTCGGCGGCCTGGATGGTGGTCTTGCTCAGTTCGACGGCGCCGGCGGCGAAGGCCGGCGCGCCCAGCGCCGATGCTAAGATGGCGCCCGCGATGACGAGTCTTTTCATGGTCTTCTCCGGGTGTTTTTCTGGCCGCCATTCTAGGCCAGTGCCTCCGGTTTGCCGCGCAGTCAAAACGTACCCGGGGGGGCATGCATCCCCCGGCGGGCATCGCTGCCGGTGAACGCTTCCCGCGACGAACCGGCGATCCCGCTCCGGCTGCGGCGGCCGCTGGCCGCGGTGTGGATTTCGCTGGGCCTGCATGCGGCGCTGATCGCGCTGGTGCAGCTGGCGCCGCCGCCGGCGGTGGGCACCGGGGCGCCGGTGATCGAGGCGCGGCTGGAGTCGCCGCGCGCCGCGCCGCCCGCCGCGGACGTGCCGCCGCTCGCGCCCGCAGCGGATGCGCCGGACGACTCCGCGCAGGATGCCCCGCGGCTTGCGCCGAGCGAGACGGCGGAGGCGCTGCCGGTGGCCGAGCCGGCAGCGCCTCCGCCTCTGCAAGCGGCGCCGGCACCCGCCGCAGCGCCCGCACCCGCCGCGTCCCCGCCTGCCCCGGGCGCTGCCGAGCCGTTGCCGGGCGTGACGATCGCCAGCGCGGTCGACCTTACCTATTACAGTGCGCGCGACCTCGATGTGCCTCCGCGCGCCTTGCGCGAGATCGTGCCGGATTATCCCGGCGCCGCCGACCGTCAGCGGCTGTCCGGCAAGGTGCGGCTGCAACTGAAGCTGGAAGCCGATGGCCGCGTCAGCGACGTCGATGTCGTGAGCGCCGTTCCGCCCGGCCTGTTCGAGGATTCCGCGCTGAAGGCGTTCCGCGATGCCCGCTTCGCCCCGGCGCAAAAAGGCGGCCGCCCGGTGCGCGCGCTGGTGCTGATCGAGGTGGAGTACGACTGGGAAGGCCGGCCGCGTTAGCCGATTCAGCTTGCCGGAGGCGGGGTGGCCAGGCCTTGCAGGATGGGGCAGTCGGGACGGTGGTCGCCGTGACAGGCCTGCGCGAGCGTGGTCAGGGTGGTGCGCATCTCGGTCAGCGCCGCGATGCGCGCGTCGAGATCGGCGATGTGCGCTTCGGCCAGGCGCTTGACGTCGGCGCTGGCGCGCCCGGGGTCGTCCCACAGCGACAGCAGTTGGCCGATCTGGTCGAGCGAAAACCCGAGATCGCGCGCGCGGCGGATGAAGCGCAGCAAATGGACGTCGCGTTCGTGATATTGCCGGTAGCCCGCCTGGGTGCGGCTGCTGGTGCGGATGAGGCCGATGCGCTCGTAATGGCGGATCATCTTGGCCGACACGCCGCTGGCGCGGGCGGCGTCGCCGATGTTCATCGCGCGTCCCCGGCAGGACGCCAGCGCCGCAGCAGCAGCGCGTTGCTCACCACGCTGACGCTGGAAAACGCCATCGCCGCGCCGGCGATGACCGGGTTCAACAGGCCCGCCGCGGCGAGCGGAATGCCGACCACGTTGTAGACGAAGGCCCAGAACAGGTTCTGCCGGATCTTGGCGTAGGTGCGCCGGGAAATGTCGATGGCGTCGGCCACCAGCGCCGGATCGCCGCGCATCAGGGTGATGCCGGCGGTGTGCATGGCGACGTCGCTGCCGGAGGACATGGCGATGCCGACGTCGGCGGCGGCGAGCGCGGGGGCGTCGTTGATGCCGTCGCCGACCATCGCCACCGTTCCGCCCGTGGCCTTGAGCTGGCCGATGTGCGCGGCCTTGTCCGCCGGCAGCACTTCGGCCAGCACGCTGTCGATGCCGAGCGCGCCGGCCGCCGCCTGGGCGGCGCCGCGGTTGTCGCCGCTGAGCATGACGGTGGCGATGCCTTGCGCCTTGAGGTGCGCCACGCCCGCGGCGGCGGTGGGCTTGATGGCGTCGCCGAAGGCCAGCACGCCGAGCGCGCGGCGGTCGCTGGCGCGCGCCAGCCACGACACGGTGCGGCCTGCGGCCTGCAGTTCGGCCGCGGCGGCATCGAGCGCGGCGGTGGCGACCTCGTTCTCGGTCATCAGGCGGCGATTGCCCAGCCAGTATTTCGCGCCGTCGACTTCGCCGGCAATGCCGCGCCCCGGCAGCGCCTGCTGCGCGCGCGCCGGCCGGGCGGCGCTGGCGGAAGCGGCGTGCTTCGCCAGCACCGCGCGCGCCAGCGGGTGCTCGCTGCCCGCCTGCAGTCCGGCGGCGATGGCCAATACCTCGTTCTCGTCGTTGCCGTCAGCCGCCAGGTAGGCCGCCACGTGCGGGGTGCCGTCGGTGAGGGTGCCGGTTTTGTCGAACACCACGGTGTCGACCTTGTGCGCCAGTTCCAGTGCTTCGGCGTCCTTGATCAGGATGCCGTGGCGCGCGGCGACCCCGGTGCCCGCCATGATGGCGGTGGGGGTGGCCAGGCCGAGCGCGCAGGGGCAGGCGATCACCAGCACCGCGACGGCGTTGAGGATGGCCTGTTCGGCGTCGCCGCCCAGCGCCCACCAGCCGGCAAGGGTGAGCAAGGCGATACCCATCACCACCGGCACGAACACCGCGCTCACCTTGTCCACCAGCCGCTGGATCGGCGCCTTGGCGGCCTGCGCGTTTTCCACCATGCGGATGATGCGCGCCAGCGTGGTCTCGGCTCCCACCGCCGTGGTGCGTGCGAGCAGCACGCCGTGCGCGTTGATGGCGCCGCCGGTCACCGTGTCGCCCGGCTGCTTGTCGGCCGGCAGGGACTCGCCGGTGAGCATGGATTCGTCGATCTGGCTTTCGCCTTCGATCACCTCGCCGTCGACCGGCACCCGTTCGCCGGGGCGGATCACCACCAGATCGCCCACCCGGATCGCGTCGATCGGCATGTCGCGGTCGACGCCGTCGAGACGCACCCGCGCGGTGGCCGGGCGCAGGGCCTGCAGGGCGCGGATGGCCTCGGTGGTCTGGCGTTTGGCGCGCGCCTCCAGCCATTTGCCCAGCAGCACCAGGCTGATCACCACCGCCGAGGCCTCGAAATACAGATGCATCGGGTCGCCGCGCGTCAGCAGCAGGTATACGCTCAGGCCATAGGCCGCGCTGGTGCCGACGGCCACCAGCAGGTCCATGTTGCCGCTGCCGGCGCGCAGCGCCTTCCAGCCGGCGCGATAGAAACGCGCGCCGAGCCAGAACTGCACCGGGGTTGCCAGCGCCATTTGCAGCCAGCCCGGCGGCATCCAGTGCACGCCGAACAGGCTGCCGAGCATGGGGGCGACCAGCGGCAGCGATAGCGCTATCGCCAGCGCCACCGGCCACCAGTCGGGCAGCGCGCGCAGCGGGGCGGCCGGGCTTGCGCTTGCCGCCTGCGGCAGTTGCGCGCCATAGCCGGCGCGCTCCACCGCGGCGATCAGCGCGGCGGCCGACGTGCCCCGTACTGCCTCGACCGCTGCCTGCTCGGTGGCCAGGTTGACGCGGGCATTGAGTACGCCGGGCACGTTGCCGAGCGCCTTTTCCACCCGCGCCGAGCAACTCGCGCAGGTCATGCCGGCGATGTTGAGGGTCAGCGATTCGGTCGGCACGCTGAAGCCGGCCTGCTCGATGGCGCGCTGAACCGAGGCCGCATCGGCCGCACCCGTGACGGTCGCGGTTTCGGTCGCCAGATTCACCGTTGCGCCGGTCACGCCCGGCAGCTGCCGGAGCACTTTTTCCACGCGCGCCGCACAGCTGGCGCAGGTCATGCCCTGGATGCCGACGGCGAGCGGGGAGGCGTTGGAGGGGGTCATCGTGGATTCCCGGTTGAGGCAGATGCTGACACCATAAACCCTACCACGATGGAAAGGTCAAGCGGGCGGCGGCGGCCCGCTCGCGGGGATGAATAAAGCCGATCGATCGCAACCGCCGCGCTCAGCGGCGGACGGTGGTCAGGGGGAAGTCCTTCGGCAGCAGCACCCACATGCGGCCGCGCTGTTTCATGCGGCCGGCGAGTTCACCCGCCGCGTTGCCGAAGCCCCAGAAGAAGTCGGCGCGCACGCCACCGCGGATGGCGCCGCCGGTATCCTGCGCCATCACCAGCCTGTTCAGCGGCAGCGGCGAATTGGGCTGGGTGGTGGCGAGAAAGACCGGTGCGCCGAGCGGAATGAAACGCGGGTCGATGGCGATCGAGCGGCCGCCGGTGAGCGGCACGCCGAGCGCGCCGAGCGGGCCAGGCAGGTCGTTGGGTAGTTCGCGGAAGAATACGAAACTGGGGTTGCTGGCGAGCAGCTCCGGCAGCTTGTCGGGATTCTTCGCGCCCCAGTCCTTGATGCCCTGCATCGAGGCCTGTTCGAGCTTCAGTTCGCCGCGCTCGACCAGCAGCTTGCCGATCGATAGATAGGGGTGGCCGTTCTGGTCCGCGTAGCCGACGCGCAGGTGCGCGCCGTCCGGCAGTTCGATGCGGCCCGAGCCCTGGATCTGCAGGAAAAAGAGCTCCACCGGGTCTTCCGCCCAGGCAATCGGCCTGCCCTTGAAGCCGTTGCCGTTGGCCGCCTCGATTTCCTTGCGGGTGGGGTAGGGCACCAGCTTGTTGCCGGCCAGCCGCCCGCGCAGGCGTAGGTTTTTCAGTTCGGGGTAGACGCTTGCGAGATCCACCGTGATGAGATCGTCGGGGGCGGCATAGAGCGGGAAACGCGCGCGCGCGGTACGCACGCGGTCGCCCTTCAGCAGGGGCTCGTAGTAGCCGGTGATCATGCCTTCGGTACTGCCGTCTTCCTGGCTGGCCTGGTAAGGCTGGAAACGCTGCTCGAAAAATGTCCGTACGGTCGCATCGTCGGGGGGCGGCATCGCCGCCGCATCGGCACAGACCGCTTGCCATGCGGTGCGCTTGCCGAGCGTGGCGCAGCTGCGCAGGAAGGCGGTCCAGGCTTCGCCGGCCCTGTCGTCCTGCCAGAAGGCCACGGCCGTCCAGTCCACCGGCCTGAGCGTGGGGTAGGCTGCAGCCGGAACCGGGATCGGAACGGCGGGCGGAGCGGGTTCGGGTTGCGGCGCAGGCACCGGGACTGGCGCCGGTACCGGCGCCGGCACCGGAGGAACGGGCGGCACCGCAGGCGGCTGCACCGCACAGGCCGACAACAGCAGGGCGAACAGCCACGGGCTTGTGCGTAACAGCATCACGGGTGAAGATGGCCCCAGCAAAAACATGCGCCGAGTATAGCAATGGAGGGACGGGTTTAATGGAGACCCAGGGGCTGGGCTGGCTGCTGCTGGAGGCGGGAATCGCGCTCGGATTGCTGCTGTTCATCGTGTGGTGGACGATGAAAAAATAGGATTCGGGGAGCTTGTGCGGCTTCGCCGCGCTACGCTTTGTTGCGGCCTTCCGGCCCCTGCCTCAGTGCAGAACCCGCGGCATCGACAGCGTGAACTGGGGGATTTCGGCGTCGAACTTGTTGCCGTCTTCCGCCGCCATCTGGTAGGTGCCGCGCATGGTGCCCACCGGCGTCGCCAGCGCGGTGCCGCTGGTGTATTCGAAGCTTTCGCCGGGCCGCAGCAAGGGCTGTTCGCCGACCACGCCGAGGCCTTTGACTTCCTGGATGACGTTCTCGGCATCGGTGATGATCCAGTGGCGCGAAATCAGTTGTGCGGCCACGGTGCCGGTGTTGGCGATGGTGATGGTGTAGGCGAACACGTAACGGTCGGCCGAAGGATCGCTCTGTTCGGCCAGATAGGTTGTGTTGACGTTGACGCTGATATGGTATTTCTTGCCTTCGGCCACGGGAATGCTCGACGGATATGGGATGCGCGGAGTGTAACGCAATGGCGCGGCGGGCTGCTAAAATGGCCGGGTTTTCCCAAAAATCCCGGAGCTTCCCATGACGTACCGCATCGCCCCGTCCATCCTGTCAGCCAACTTTGCCCGGCTTGGCGAGGAAGTCGACAACGTACTCGCCTCCGGCGCCGACATCGTCCACTTCGACGTGATGGACAACCACTACGTGCCCAACCTCACCATCGGCCCGCTGGTGTGCGAGGCGCTGCGGAAGCACGGCGTCACCGCGCCGATCGACGTGCACCTGATGGTGAAGCCGGTCGACCGCATCATCCCCGATTTCGCGAAAGCGGGGGCGACCTACATCACCTTCCATCCGGAAGCTTCCGAGCACATCGACCGTACCATCGGCCTGATCAAGGAAAACGGCTGCAAGGCCGGCCTGGTGTTCAATCCGGCCACCCCGCTCGACGTGCTGGAATACACGCTGGACAAGCTCGACATGGTGCTCTTGATGAGCGTCAACCCCGGCTTCGGCGGCCAGAAGTTCATCCCCTACGTGCTCGACAAGGCGCGCGCCGTGCGCAAGATGATCGACGACCGCGGCCTTGACGTGAACATCGAGATCGACGGCGGCGTCGGCCCCGCCAACATCGCCGAAGTGGCGCGCGCCGGGGTCGACACCTTCGTCGCCGGCTCGGCCGTGTTCGGCGCCGCCAAGGACAGCGACCCGCAGCGCTACAACAGCGTCATCGCCGCGATGCGCGCGGAACTCGCCAAGGTTTAAACAGATACAAGATTCAAGGTTCAAGAGACAAGACGTTCTCTTGCTTCTTGAGTCCTGCAACTTGCATCTCAAAATGAAAAGCTTCCCCCTCCCCATCAAGGCCGTCGTCATCGATCTCGACGGCACCCTGCTCAATACCGCGCCGGACCTGGCGCACGCCGCCGAGCTGATGATGGCCGACCTCGGCCGCCCCTGCCCGTCGCTGGAAACGATTTCCACCTACATCGGCAACGGCGTGTCGCGGCTGGTCAAGCGCGTGCTCACCGGCGACATGGACGCCGAACCGGAGGCCGCGCTGTTCGCGCAGGCCATCGCCGCGTACCAGAAGCATTACGGCGAACACGTGTCGCTGCACTCGCGCCCGTTCCCCGGCGTGGTCGAGGGCCTCGACGCATTCAAGGCGATGGGCCTGCACATCGCCTGCATCACCAACAAGGCCGCGCAGTTCACCCATCCGCTGTTGAAGGACACCGGCCTGTTCGATTATTTCGAACTGATCCTGTCCGGCGACACCCTGCCGAAGCGCAAGCCCGACCCGCTGCCGCTGCTGCACGCCTGCGAGGTGTTCAAGGTGCAGCCGGCCGAGCTGCTCCTGATCGGCGACTCGCTCAACGACACCCAGGCCGCGCGCGCCGCCGGCAGCCCGGTGTTCTGCGTGCCCTACGGCTACAACCGCGGCCGCCCGGTCGCCGAGCTCGACCTCGACGCGGTGGTGCCGAGCCTCGCCGAGGCGGCGAAGATGGTGGTCAAGGCGTGAGGCGTGAGGCGCGAGGGGTGAGGCGGGGCTGCGCAGGCGCGGAGCGCCGATGGCGATGGCTGGCTTCCGACTGAGTTCCTCGCCTGACGCCTCACTCCTAACGCCTCACGCCAAAAATGACTGAACAAGAATTCTTCGAACTCGCCCGCCAGGGCTTCAACCGCATTCCGCTGGTGCGCGAGATGCCCGGCGATCTGGAAACGCCGCTGTCGGTGTATCTCAAGCTGGCCAATGCGCCCTATGCCTACCTGCTCGAATCGGTGGTGGGCGGCGAGCGTTTCGGACGCTACTCCTTCATCGGCCTGCCGGCGCGCACGATCCTCCGGGTTCGCGCGCACCTGCTGACGGTGGAAACCGACGGCCGGGTGGTCGAGGAGCACACGCTGCCCGACCCGCTGGCTTTCGTCGCCGATTTCCAGGCGCGCTTCAAGGCCGCACCGCTGGCCGGGCTGCCGCGCTTCACCGGCGGGCTGGCCGGCTACTTCGGCTACGACACCATACGCTACATCGAGAAGCGGCTGGCCGACAGGCGCAAGGACGACGTGCTGCATACGCCGGACATCCTCCTGATGCTGACCGAGGAACTGGCGGTATTCGACAACCTCGCCGGCAAGCTCTACCTCATCACCCATGCCGATCCGATGCAGCAGGATGCCTATGCGCAGGGCCATCTGCGTCTTGCCGAACTGGCCGAGAAACTGCGTGCGCCGGTGACGCTGCCGGTCGAACCGCTTGCCGATGTGGCCGAACCGAGTTCCGAATTCGGTGAGGCCGAATTCAAGGCGGCGGTGCAGAAAGCCAAGGACTACATCGCCGCCGGCGACATCATGCAGGTGGTGCTCTCCCAGCGCATGGCACGGCCGTTCGCCGCCTCGCCGCTGTCGCTGTACCGCGCGCTGCGCAGCCTCAACCCGTCGCCCTACATGTTCTTCTACGACCTCGGCGGCTTCCACATCGTCGGTTCGTCGCCGGAAATCCTGGTGCGGCTCGAAGGCGACCTTGTCACCCTGCGTCCCATCGCCGGCACCCGCCCGCGCGGACTCACGCGCGAGGACGACCAGCGCCTCGCCGAGGAACTGCTGGCCGACCCCAAGGAGTGCGCCGAGCACCTGCAGCTGCTCGATCTGGGGCGCAACGACACCGGGCGCGTCGCCGTCACCGGCTCGGTTCGCGTCACCGAGAACATGCAGATCGAGCGCTACTCGCACGTCATGCACATCGTCTCCAACGTCGAGGGCAAGCTGAGGCCGGGCCTTTCCGCGCTCGACGTGCTGCGCGCGAGCTTCCCGGCCGGCACCGTGTCGGGCGCCCCCAAGGTGCGGGCGATGGAAATCATCGACGAGCTGGAACCCAGCAAGCGCGGCATCTACGCCGGCGCGGTCGGCTATCTGGGGTTCAATGGCGACATGGACCTGGCGATCGCCATCCGCACCGCGGTGGTGAAGGACGGCATGCTTTACGCGCAGGCGGGCGCCGGCATCGTCGCCGATTCAGTGCCCGACAACGAATGGATGGAAACGCTCAACAAGGCGCGCGCCGTCGTCCGTGCGGCCGAGCTGGCCCAGGCGCGCTTCGCGACCCGGGCCGAGTGAGCGGGCTCCAGGGGGCCGCGATAACGCGGCATCAAGCGGCGTCTTTTTCAGCGTGACGGCGTTGCCATGGTCCGGGCGCGCCGCCTTCCCGCGCCTTGCCCAGCGCAAAAATCCATCCGTTTCCTCCGCTCGCGCTGTTGCGGCAGCCGGCCGCTAGCCCAGGCCATAGCGTTTCAGCTTGCGGTACAGCGTGCGTTCGGTGACGCCGAGCGCGGCAGCGACCCGGCTGCGATGGCCGGCGTGCGAGTCGAGCAGGGCGCGGATGTGGCTGCGCTCGATCTCGGCCAGCGGCTGCGTGCCCGTGCCCGGCTGCTGCGGTAGTGCCGCCACAGGCAGATGCAGGTCGGCGGCGCGGATCACGCCGTCCTGGCAGGTCAGCACCGCGCGCTGCAGCAGGTTGCGCAGTTCACGCACATTGCCGGGGAATTCGTATGCCTGCAGCGTGGCCAGCGCGGCCGCATCCAGCCGGCAGGCACGGCGGCTGCCGGCCAGGCGCTTGAGCAGAAACGCCGCCAGCGCAGGGAGGTCCTCGCGCCGTTCGCGCAGCGCAGGCAGGGTCACGTCGATGCCCGCCAGCCGGTAATACAGATCGAGCCGGAACCGTTTCTCGTCCACCTCATCCAGCAGCCGGCGATTGGTGGCCGATACCAGCCGCACGTCGGCGTTCAGCGTATGGGTGCCGCCGACGCGGCGGAATTCGCCGGTTTCCAGTACCCGCAGCAGCTTGGCCTGCAAGCCCAGCGGAATCTCGGCCACTTCGTCCAGGAACAGCGTGCCGCCGTCCGCCAGTTCGAACAGCCCTTTCTTCAGGCCGCTGCTGCCCGAGAAGGCACCGCGCTCATGGCCGAACAGTTCGCTTTCGAACAGGGTTTCCGGCACGGCGGCGCAGTTGATCACGATGAAGGGGCCGCCGGCTCGCGCCGAGCGGGCATGAATGAAGCGCGCGGCGAGATCCTTGCCCACCCCGCTCTCGCCATACAGCAGGATCGAGGCCTCGCTGTCGGCCACCCGTGCGAGATTGTCCACGCAGGCCAGAAACGCCGGGGACTGCCCCACCATCTGCATGGCATCGCAGTCGGTGCCGACGCCGGCTTCCAGCGGGAACAGCTGTTCGCCCAGATAGCGCTCGCCATTCATGCCGCGCAGGGCATGCCCGCGGATGCGGGTGCGCTCGGGCTGGTCGCCGGCATGGAAATGGGTGTGCAGCACCTCGACCGCTTCACCGTGGTCGAACAAGGCCTGATGCGGGCACTGTTCGCCGTTTTCGTGGCAGGGGCGCGATGCGTGGTGCGACACGGCATAGCAATGCCGGCCGACGATGGCGCCGGGCGTTACGCCGTAGGCTTCGCTGTAGCGCTGATTCGCCGCCACAATGCGGTATTCGCGATCGATCACCACAAAGGGCTGGTCGTTCGCGTCGATGAGATCCTGCAGTTCGATATGGGGCATGGCTGCAACCGGGTCATGACTTCAGCGGAGCGTGGCATGACAATATGGTCATGTCAAACCGCGCGGACCTCGCCAGCGCCCGAATCCAGGCGCATCGAATGATGGCGTGGAGCTTGCTTATCCAGTTGCTAAGCTAAATGGGACACCTCGACAGGAGACAGCAATGGCACATATCGTAATTTTGGGTGCGGGCGTGGGCGGCATGACGATGGCCTACGAAATGCGCGAACAGGCGCGGACCGAAGACAAGGTCACCGTGATTTCCAACCTGCCGTATTTCCAGTTCACGCCGTCCAACCCCTGGGTCGGGGTCAACTGGCGCAAGCGCGACGACATCACCCTGCCGGCCGCGCCCTACCTCAACAAAAAAGGCATCGATTTCATCCCGGTCGGCGCCGCGCGCGTGCACCCCGAACGCAATCAGGTCGAACTCACCGATGGCCGGGTGGTGGACTACGACTTTCTCGTCATCGCGACCGGACCCAAGCTGGCGTTCGACGAAATCCCGGGGTTGGGCCCGGAAGGGCATACCCAGTCGGTGTGCCAGGTCGAACACGCCGTCGCCGCAGGCCAGGCCTGGGAACGCTTCGTGCAGGAGCCCGGGCCGATCGTGGTCGGCGCCGTGCAGGGGGCGTCGTGCTACGGCCCGGCGTATGAATTCGCCATGATCATGGACACCGACCTCAGGCGGCGCAAAATCCGCGACCGCGTGCCCATGACCTACGTCACCGCCGAGCCCTACATCGGCCATCTGGGCTTGGGCGGCGTCGGCGACTCCAAGGGCATGATGGAATCCGTGATGCGCGACCGCCACATCAAATGGATCTGCAACGCCAAGGTCGTCAAGGTCGAAGCCGGCAAGATGTTCGTCGCCGAACACAACGAGAAAGGCGAGGTCGTCAAGGAACACGAATTGCCGTTCGCCTACTCGATGATGCTGCCCGCATTCAAGGGCATCGACGCCGTATTCGGCATCGAGGGGCTGACCAATCCGCGCGGTTTCATCACCATCGACGCCTTCCAGCGCAACGCCAAATTCCAGAATGTCTATTCGGTGGGCGTGTGCGTCGCCATTCCGCCGGTCGAGGCCACGCCGGTGCCGACCGGAACGCCGAAAACCGGCTACATGATCGAATCCATGGTCACCGCGACGGCGCGCAACATCCGCGCCGTGCTGGACGGCCGCGAACCCACCGAGAAAGCCACCTGGAATGCCATCTGCCTGGCCGACTTCGGCGATACCGGCGCTGCCTTCGTGGCGCTGCCGCAGAT
>VFQM010002864.1_pt1 | contig 11888 bp, 8 predicted proteins | sample 3512391 | NCBI WGS metagenome assembly VFQM01 (sample SAMN10412369, study PRJNA504923) | tailings metagenome | isolation source: Replicate 1 from Balatoc abandoned mine | place: Philippines
GCCGCCAAGTCTGGCACCACGTTTTTTCAACAGCGCCCATAACTCAATGATACGCTCGCCGGGCCACTGCGCGATCAATTCGACAAAAGAGCCATGCTCCTGCTCCAGTTCATGGATCATCAGCGCATTGGCCTGAATACTGATCACTTTGCCGGCGTTGCGGATTATGCGTGGATCTGCGGCTTTTTCTGCCAGCATTTCATCGGACAACAGCAGGATTTTTTCCGGCGCAAAGTCAAAAAATACTTCCCGGAAGCCCGGCCATTTTTGCTCCACCACGCGCCAGACAAAACCACTCTGGAATACTTTTTTGCTAAAGGCGCTCAGCCAGTCGGCGTTGCTGTAACTCATTAACTGCGTTGGGCTCAGCGGCTGTCCCAATAGTGCTTCCAGCGCTTTAGTGCCGCCTTTACGCTCGGCCGCGCGCTGATAAATGCTGCTGAATTGTTCGACCATCAGACTATTATCCTTTTGGGTTTCTTTCCGGTCCGTCAGAAGGTGTCGCCAGTGCCGCTCGCCACACAAAAACCACCGACTAAGGCCACACCCGGTTCTGGCACCACAGCGCAGTCCGACACCAGACCGAGCCGTTGCTGTTCGGCCTGCATCAGCTGGTTGTAACGTGATACCTTTTGCAGCAACAGCGTTTCATCCAGCCCTTGCGTGGAATAAATCAGATAAGACGCCGGACCGCCGCAGGGTTTGTGACCAAAACCCACTTTTTTGCACTGCGCCGGCTCGCTGGCCGCAGCAGTGCCGACCATCGCTTTAATTTCCGCGAATAATGTGGCAGATTCCGCGGCGTGATCGGCCTTGGCGGCAGGCACAGAGACTGCTGCCGTTTGCGGCGGCGTTTGTTGCGGTGGAAGTTGTGCCATCACAGGCTCCTCAGCAGTGGCGGGCGCGGCTACACCAGCCGGTTGGTCCGGTGCCGGACTGCAGCCAGCGAGCATCAGCCCGCTGCTGAGCCATAGCGCGGCGTACAGCATCGGGTGCAACGCCAGCCCGCTGCTCATGCCGCGATACCCATATGGCGCAATAACGCGGCATTGGACGGTTCACGGCCACGGAAGGCTTTAAACAGTTCCATCGGTTCGGCACTGCCGCCACGTTCCAGAATACAGTGCAGGAAATCACGGCCGGTCGCTGCGTTAAAAATGCCTTCTTCTTCAAAGCGGCTGAACGCATCGGCGGACAACACTTCCGCCCACAGATAGCTGTAATAACCGGCACCATAACCACCGGCAAAAATATGACTGAAGCTGTGCTGGAAGCGGTTAAAACGCGGCGGCACTATCACCGACACCTGGCTGCGCACATCGTCCAGCAGCTGCTGCACACGGCCACCTTGTGCCGGGTCATATTCCGCATGTAATCGGAAATCAAACAGGGCAAATTCGAGCTGACGGACTAAAAACATCGCGCTCTGGAAGTTCTTTGCCGCCAGCATTTTATCCAGCAGCGCCTGTGGCAGCGGTTCGCCGGATTCATAATGACCGGAAATAATGGCTAAGGCCTCCGGCGACCAGCACCAGTTTTCCATAAACTGACTCGGTAACTCGACCGCGTCCCAGGGCACACCGTTGATGCCGGCAACAGCACTGGCGTCGACCTGCGTCAGCATATGATGCAAACCATGGCCAAACTCATGGAACAAGGTCACCACTTCGTCATGGGTAAACAGCGCCGGCTTGCCACCGACCGGTTTGTTGAAATTACAGGTCAGGTACGCCACCGGATGCTGCAGGCTGCCGTCGGTGCGATGGCGGCGGCCCTGGCAGTCGTCCATCCAGGCCCCGCCGCGCTTTTTCGCCCGTGCGTATAAATCGAGGTAAAAACTACCGCGCAAAGCGCCGGTTTCATCATGAATATCAAAGAACTGCACATCCGGATGCCAGACGTCAACGCCAGCGCGTTCCGTCACAGTCACACCAAAGAGTTTGTTCAGCACTGTGAATAATCCAGCCAGCACTTTGGGCTGCGGAAAATACGGCCGCAACAGTTCATCGTTGATGGCATATTTTGCCATTTTCAGTTTTTCGGCGTAATAAGTGACGTCCCAGGCATTCAGCTCACCGACACCATATTCAGCTTTGGCAAAAGCTGTCAGTTCCGCCAAATCCTGCTGCGCCTGCGGTTTGGCCCGACGGGCTAAATCTTCCAGAAAATCCAGCACTTGCTGCGGGTTTTCCGCCATTTTGGTGGCAAGGGATTCCTCTGCGGCGTTGTTAAAATCAAGCAGTTGCGCCAGTTCGTGCCGCAGCGCCAGCGTTTCTTCAATCAGCGGACTGTTATCAAACTGACCCGCGGTCGGGCCCTGATCCGACGCCCGGGTGCAATAAGCGCTGTACATTTCCTGGCGCAGTGCCGCATTGTCGGCATAAGTCATCACGGCAATGTAACTCGGGAATTCCAGGGTAAAGACATAACCTTCGACTTCACGCGCAGCTGCTGCTTCCTGCGCAGCCAGCAAGGCATCTTCCGGTAAGCCGGTTAATGCTGCGGCATCAGTGACATGCTTAAACCAGGCTTGGGTTGCATCCAGGCAATGATTGGAGAAGGTCGAAGCTAAGTCTGAGCTGCGGCTCTGAATTTCGCCGTAACGTTGTTTTTTCGCTTCCGGCAGGCCGATGCCGGACAATTTAAAATCGCGCAGTGCGTTCTGAATGACTTTTTGCTGCGCTGGCGTCAATGAGCTGTATTCGCTGCTTTGCGCCAGTTCCTGATAGGCCTGATACAAGCCTTCATGTTGCCCGACCCAGGTGCTGTAATCGGATAACAGCGGCAGGCAGCTCTCGTAAGCTTCACGTAGTTCCTGCGATGACAACACTGAATTTAAATGCGACACCGGCGACCAGAGCCGGCTTAAGTGGTCAGCGCTTTCTTCGGTGGCACACAAGCTTTGCCAGCTGACCGGCCGGCTGGCAACCGCCTGCTCCACTGCTGCACGACAGCGTTCTAAAGCCTGTTCAACCGCGGGTTTGACCGCATCGGGCGTGATCTGACTAAAAGGCGGTAAACCGGTAAATTCTAAAAGGATATTGCTCATAGCGAACCTGCAAAGTCGAAGCGCCCGAATGCCGGGCCGGAGATGGTTATATAATGGGGCAGCACCGTGCGCATCTCAAGGGCTGAGGCTGATTCAACCGGCTTGCCGGCGGATTCAGGCTTGCTGCGGTTGGTTTACCGGCGCAGCGCCCTTTCCTTGCTGTTTTGCCAACCAGCGCGGCACTTCAGGGGCCGGCATCGGCCTTGCAATCAAATAACCCTGTACCGCATCAATGCCATTTAACGTCAAAAAGTCCAGCTGCCGCTGCTGCTCGACGCCCTCACAAATCACCGTCATCTCCAGCGCTTTGCCCAGTTTGATAGCTCCTGCCAGCAATTGCTCACGGTGAGTGTCGAGCATGGTCAGCAGCGCCATGTCGATTTTCAGCTCGCTGACCGGTAAATTCCCCAGCTTGGTCAGCATCGACTGACCGGCGCCAAAATCGTCCATCACCAGAGTGCTGCCAGCTTGTTTCAGCAACTGCAGCGACTTGTGCACCGCCGGCGAATCCGGCGCCAGCGCACTTTCTGCCAGTTCAAACTTCACCCGCTGCGCCGGCGGATATTTTTGTTCATGCTGCAAAATGCTGTTAATCAGCGCCGGATTCTCCAGATCCTGCGCTGACAGATTCATTGAAATGGGCAACATGATGCGTTGCTCCAGCCACTGATTCTGCACCTTGCGCACTTCTTTATAGACCCAGGCAGTGATGGTACTCATCAACCCGGCCTCTTCCGCCAGCGGAATAAATACTGCCGGCGACACCGGGCCAAACTGCGGATGCTGCCAACGGATAAAGGCTTCGGCGCCATAAGGTTGCTGGGTACTGACCTGCAGTAAAGGCTGAAACAACAAACTAAACTGACCGGCGTTACAGGCATGTGCCAACCCGGCAACCAACGCCAACCGCTGCCGGCTGTCGGCGCCAAGCTGATGCTGATAGCCGAGGTGACCTGCGGTCTTTTGCACAAAAGTGATGGCCAGCGCCGCATGTGCTATCAGCTCTTCGGCATCCTGACCGAACTCACTGCTGACAGTGACTGAAGCGTAATGTGGTTTGAAGTCAGGGGTAAAACCATCGACGGTGAATTTCTGATGCAGCAGTTTGCGGATGCCGGTCAGTACCGGCACAAAATCTGTTTGCTGCACTAACAGCGCGAAACGGTCAGTCGCCAGCGAGAACAACGTCTGATGCCGTTCGGCGCCAAGACTGACTACCGCAGTGCCGTGGCGCTGGCATAACACCAGCAAAGAATCGACGTAAGCATTCACAATAGCTGTCGCCTGACGCCGGCCTAACACAGCTTCTATCCGGCTATATTGCTTAAATTCGAGTAATAACAAGCGGTAGCGCGACCTGTGCTGCTGCAGCTCATGATTGAGCAGCTCAACCAGAGCCAGCCTTGAGCCCAGGCCATAAAAAGGCGCGATTTTCGAGCGGTTCAGCTCCAGCTGCTGTAGTTTACTCAGCTGCTCATTACGCTCCAGCAATGCTTGTTGTACCTGTGCCTGCCAGGCTTTTTCCAGATAAATACCCAGTACCAGACTGCTGGTCATCAGCACTGCGGCCAGCGTCGTCCCCAGCTCCAGCGCTGAACGTGTTAAGGCCGATTCGGCGATAAAACCCAAAGCACGCAGGGCCGCCAGCACCACACTCAGCATCAGTACCGACATCGGCAGTAAAAATAATATCGCCTTGCGGCGCTGGGTTTTCAGCATCCACAAGCCAGTGATTAAAGTTGCCAGCACACACAACTGCATCAGATAAACCGCCAGCTGTTTCAGCTGACTTTGCCAGGCATAAGACTGTAACAGCGCGCTGACCTGCGTGGCCGCAAACAGCAATACAGCCGCGGCCATCAGCAAACCAAACAACCGCGCTAACCAGCCTGATTGCAGCTGAAAATAACTGCGGACAAAACCACTACAACTGAACACGGCGAGTGGCAGACACCATTCCGTCAGATGATTCCAGCCCGGCGTCTCTGGCCATAACCACTGAAAAGGCAAACCATTAAGTTCAGCCTGTACCGCCGCGATACACAACAGCAAACCGCTAAACAGGTGCAGGCTGTGCTGACGGGTCACAGTTGCCAGCAGCACTGCAAGCAATGCGGCAAATAATAAAATACCGAGGAAAAAACTGTGCAGCATTTGCTGCCGCGTCGCCTGCTGCAGCGCCGCATCCTTCGCCACATACCTGAGCGGTAAAACGGTCTGCCCGACGTTTTTCAGCCGCACCAGCAACTCGGCTTTGTCACGCTGCCAGCTGGCCTGAACCGGAAACATCAGGCTGCTGGCCGGGATCAACCGGCTGGCAAAAGGCCGCTGGTCTCCGCTTTGCATGTGCAGTGGTACCTGATCGTCCGGCGTCAGCAGATAAAAATCCACTTCATCGAGAAATGGCGCGTCCAGTGCCAGCACATAATCATCGCGCGGTTCCAACACCAGCCGGAACCAGACAGTCCCAAGGCCATAACCGAGCGGCCGGCCCGGTTCTGCTAATAATTGCCAGCGCTCCGGCTGGATTTGCCTGGCCTGCTGTGGGCTTTTTACTGCACCATCCTGTAATAACCAGACCTGTACCGGCTGCGGCGCCAAATCATCACGGCCACTGCCAAACATCAGGTACAGGCACAAGGTCACAACGGCCAGCAGTACCAGACCGCTCAGCCACAGCGCTTTTGGCAGGACAAGCGGTGATTTCAACTTACCCACTCCGGCACTGCGGTTAATTCAGTGGTTTTTCCATGCTGAAGGTTTGCGAGCTGTAGCGATACTTGCCGTAAGAGGGACATTTTTTAAAACCTTTATGCAGATAAAAGTTCAGCGCTTTACTGTTGATGATGCGCGCTGTGGCCAATACCGAGCTGAACCCCTGGCTGCGCGCTTTTTGTTCCAGATAGTGTAACACGGCCGAACCAACGCCTGGCGCACTGGAATACATCCGTTTGATTTCGGCGCGGCTGGTGTCTTCGCGCCGTAACAAACCACAACCAACGGCCTGACCGTCATGCCAGGCCACCACGGCCAGCAGCAATCCGGCGTCATTAAAGCTGAGTTTTTCCGGCTCGTCGCCCTGCGTATGGCCTAAGGCGTTAGCCAATTTGGCAAATAGTGCCAGCAGCGCCGGATCTGTCAGTTCAACTTCGGTCATGCGATACATACAAAGCTCCGCTTATTGCGGTCCGGTCGTCTCGACTGGCGCCATGATTTGTTGTAATTGCGCGGTTAGCGGACCAACCAGCGCCTGATGCTTCTGATGAATGTAGTGATACATCGGTAATTGTTCCAGTGCGGGCAATACTGCCTGCAGCTGTAAGTTTGGCAACTGCCGCAAAACATATTCGGCTTCAGCTTTTGGCAATACGGCAACATCCACCCGGCCTTTGGCGACATATTGCAGCGCCTGCTCCAGTGTCAACGCGGCAGTCAGCGCTTTGATCTGATGTTGTTTTAATCGCGCCTCCACCGATAACATTCCCGCCATATAGCTGACGCGCAACGATTGCAAATCAGCCCATTGCGCTGGTTTCAGCTGCGGATCCCGGACAAATGCGGTTAATTCCAGCTGATACACTTGTACCGGAATACGGATTAATTCTGGGATCACCTGCTGCAAAGTCACCGCTGCGGCCAGGTTGCCATCGACCAGCACACCACGCGCCGCTTCAAGGCGCAATCTCTCCAGTGGCATAGTTTCCAGCTGCATCTGCAGGCCGATGTTCTGATAGGCCTGTTGCAGCTTCAGCACCAGCGGATGTTGCGGCGACACCTGCGTCAGGGTGCCGATATGCATCACCGGCTGGGCTGCAGTCGCCGGACCACAGAACAGGCTGAAACCACCCAGCAAAGCACCAAACCTGAGACATCGCAGCCATTTGTGCAGTTTCACCCTGTGTCTATCTCCATTCGGCGCAGTTTGCCTGCCATTGGCTGCAAAAAATTCGTGATATTGTCACAGTGTTTGGCATACTCGGGACACTAATTCCAGAAATAACCATAGTCAAACTTCTGTGCCAGAGGACTCCACGATGAAAAAAACTCTTGTTGCGACTACAGTCGCCACTGTATTGGCTTTAGGTGCCTGTACCGACAATAAACCTGCCGCGCCAGAGCAAAAAGCCGCAGCGCCGGCTGAAGCAACAGCCGCTAAAACTGAAGCAGCGCCAGCAGCAGTAGCTGCAGAAAATCCGTTACTGAAACGCAGCTCGCTGCAATATCAGGCGCCGGAATTCGACAAAATCAAAACCGAGCATTTCCTGCCAGCCATGTTGCAGGGCATCGAAGAGCACGCCAAAGAAATCGACGCTATCGCCAACAACGCAGAACCAGCGACTTTTGACAACACTATTGTCGCAATGGAAAAAACCGGTGATCTGCTGGGCCGCGCCAGCGGTATTTTCTTTAACCTGTCAGGCTCAAACAGCAATGCTGAGATCCTGAAAATCCAGGCCGAAATTTCACCAAAACTGGCGGCTCACAGCGACAACATCAACCTGAATCCAACGCTGTTCGCCCGCGTCAAAGCCGTATACGACAACCGCGCCAGCCTGAACCTGGACCCGCAATCACTGCGCCTGACTGAAGTCACTTATGAGCGTTTTGTCCGCGCCGGTGCCCTGCTGAATGACGAGCAGAAAACCCAAATCCGCGCCCTGAACGAAGAAAGCTCAAAACTGACCACTAAGTTCAGCCAGAACCTGCTGCAAATCACCAAAGACATCGCGATTTTTGTCGACGACAAAGCCAAACTGGCCGGTTTCTCAGACGCTGAAATCGCTGCCGCTGCTGAAGGCGCTAAAGCGAAAGGTCAGGACGGCAAGTACATCATTGAAATCACCAACACCACCCGTCAGCCAGCATTAGCCCAGCTGGAAAACCGCGAACTGCGCCAGCAAATCTGGGAAGCTTCAGCTTACCGGGGTACTAAAGGTGAAACGGACAACCGTCCTATCGTCGCCCGTTTAGCGCAAATCCGTGCTGAACGCGCCAAGTTACTCGGCTTTGACACCCACGCGCATTTCTCGCTGGATCAAAGCATGGCGAAAAATCCAAAAGCGGTGATGGACATGCTGGGCAGCATGGCGCCGACTGTGGTGGAAAACACCAAAAAAGAAGCAGCTGCTATTCAGGACATGATCAAACAGACCGGCGGCAATTTCGAACTGCAGCCATGGGACTGGGAGTTCTACGCCGAGAAAGTGCGTAAAGCCAAATACGACTTAGATGAAAACGAAGTAAAACCTTACTTCGAATTTAACCGCGTATTGCACGACGGCGTGTTCTACACCATGAACAAACTCTTTGGTATCAGCTTCAAAAAACGGCCAGACCTGCCGGTCTATCACCCGGACGTTGAAGCCTATGAAGTGTTTGATGCGGACGGCAGCAGCCTGGCGATTTTCTACGCCGACTACTTCGCCCGTGAAGGCAAACGCGGTGGTGCCTGGATGAGTTCTTTTGTCGAGCAAAGCGAATTACTCGGCGACAAGCCAGTAGTGGTTAACGTGATGAACATTCCAAAAGGCCCGGCCGGCGAACCGACGCTGGTGAGCTATGACAATGTCACCACCATTTTCCACGAACTGGGTCACGGCTTACACGGCATTTTCTCCAAAGTGAAATACCCGACGCTGGCCGGTACTTCAGTGTCACGTGATTTCGTGGAATTCCCGTCGACCTTCCAGGAAGACTGGGCAGCGCACCCGGACGTAATTGGCAACTATGCCAAGCACTACAAAACCGGCGAGCCAATTCCAGCCGAACTGCTGGCGAAAATCATGAAGTCACGCAGCTTCAACCAGGGTTTCGACACGCTGGAATATATGGCGGCGGCTTTAGTGGATATGGAATGGCACTCGATTCCAGCCGGTACCAAAATTGACGACGTGGAAAAATTTGAAGCCGACGCGCTGAAAAAACACGGCGTGGATTTAGCTGTGGTGCCACCACGTTACAAATCGACTTACTTCAGCCACTCGATGGGCGGCGGCTACTCAGCCGGTTATTACGCTTACATGTGGTCGGAAATTCTGGCGGCAGACGCCTTTGCATTCGTGCAGCAACAAGGCGGCCTGAAGCTGGAAAACGGCGCGAATTTCCGCAAAAACATCCTGTCAGTTGGCAACACCAAAGACCCGATGGAAGCTTACAAAGCCTTCCGCGGTAAAGAGCCAACCACAGATGGCCTGCTGATCCGCCGTGGCCTGAAAGCACCGGTGAACTAAGCAGCAGTGAACTAAGCAACACAGTTTGCTGACTGAACACAAAGGGGACTACGGTCCCCTTTTTGCTGCCCAACAGAAAACACTGTGGACTTGATCTGCCTCAAGCCATGCCGACGTAGCCTCACCTAAGCTTCCACTGAACATCTGGTTTTGCTTCTTGCCAACACAGCTCACCCATCTGTTCGTTTTCCTGTGAGTAATCTTGCCCGGTCTCTGTCCCGGGCTTTTTTTTTAGCCGAAATTCTGCGTCAGACTGACAGCGCCGGCCCCAGAGAGCTCCGCACTGCGGCATGGACACAGATTTGTGCTTGTGCCTGCGCCTCCACCACAAAATAGCCGCCTGCTACCGAGAGCTGCTGCACCTGCAGGCGAGGCGCGCTGGTCCGGGCCAGCCAATATGGCGCTAACGAACATTGCGCTGAACCCGTCGCCAAGTCTTCGTTAATACCGATATTGGGCGCAAAATAACGCAGTACATAACCGACCAGGCTCTGCCCATCTTCGGCATACTGCGGTGCGGTCAGAATAGTGGCGTGATAAGGCTGCAGTTGCCGCAACGCGGCAAAGTCCGGCACAAAGGCTTGCACCTGAGAAGCACTTTCCAGCACTACAACGAAGTCGCGCGTGGCAAAACAATCCATGACCACCAGACTTTGTGCGGGCAAATTCAATGAATCCACTAATGCGCTTAACCCATCGGGCCTTAGTGCCGGCCAGGCCGGTAATGTCATGCTGAATACTGGCAGCTCTGTGGCCAACGCCAGCTCAGAACGGCTGATCTGCAGCTCACCATACCGGCTGGTGAGCTTCACTGCTGGCCAATCTGGTTGCTGCGCCAACACCAAAGCGGCTGCCGCCAGGCTGCCATGACCACATAAATTGATTTCCTGAGCGCCGGCAAACCAACGCACCGGGATTGGCACTGGCACCTGCTGAGCTTCCGGCAGCAAGATAAACACAGTCACCGGCGCAGACTGTGCAACTGCAAAGACCTGCAAAACAGTATCCTCTGGCCACACAGCAAGGAGACAAACAGCGGCCGGATTACCTCCTGCACTCTGACTACAAAACACATCCAATACAAATGCTTGCATATTCTCCATTGCGACTTTCCCTATGGTTTTGCAGTATGGCTTACACAGCTTTCCTGCACCGCAGCTTATCAAAGATGAATAAGGCGTGGTGCCGGCTTTTATTTTCAGGAGTTCCCCTATGTCTTACCTGTTAGAACAGCAAACCCCCACTGTCGCGGATTATTGTCATTTACGTGTAGCGACTGGCCTCAGCGCAAAAACCGCCGAAGCGGCCCGGATTGGCCTGGCGGCAACTTTATTTGCCGTGCAAATCCGCCATGAAGATCAGGTCATTGGCATGGGAAGGCTGGTTGGCGATGGCGCCTGTCACTGCCAGATTTGTGACATCGCCGTGTTACCGCAGCATCAAGGCAAGGGTCTTGGCAAACAAATCATGCAGGCGCTGATGGATTATGTCGACACTCACTTACCGGATAGTTGTTATGTCAATTTAATTGCCGACGGTGATGCGAAATTCTTGTATCAGCAGTTTGGCTTTGCTGATGTGGCACCGGCGTCTATTGGTATGGGCTTAACGCTGCCACGTCGCACAGAAGGCAACGCCAGATAAGGGCCCCGGAGACCTTGCACTGGAATTTTTACCCGACATTGGCGCTTTGCCGGCTTTCCACTAGGCTTGGATCCAACTTCTCTCCCGCCACAACAGTCACACAAGGAATTCGTGATGAGCCAACTCGATTTATATTACGCCACCAACCGCTGCCACATCGGCGACGACCGTTGGAACCCAACCGCCTACGGCAAAAAATTCAGCGACGACGGCATGGAGAACCTGCGGTTTGGCCGGGTCAGCCTGCAGCTGGACGATGCCGAAGTGCTGACATGTTTTCAGACGCCGGTGGGCCAGCTCGGCAGCGGTGATGGTCTGAGTCTGATGGACTACCTGAGCAAGCAGGTACCACAAGGCCGCATTCAGGCGTATCAGGAAGCGCTGCAAAGTAATATTCATCAGGACAGCCAGAATGCCGCGTTAGGGTCAGCAGCGCTGTTTCAGGATGTGCAGCAGGCCATGTTGCAAAGCTCAGATGTGCTGGTGTTTATTCATGGGTTTAATGTGTCCTGGCAGGATGCCGTCGCCAATGCCGCTGCGCTGCAACTGATGCTGAACCGGCCCGGTTTGGGCGACCCGAAACAAAAAGTACTGGTGTTGTTGTTTACCTGGCCTTCTGATGGTCAGGCGCTGCCTTTTACCTCGTACCGCAGCGACAGAGCGGAAGCCGAAGGCTCAGGCGCGGCTTTTGGCCGGGGTTTATTGAAATTACGCGATTTTCTGGCGGGCCTGCGTGACCGCAGTGGTCAGGGCCAGGCCTTGTGTGGCCAGAATATTCATTTGCTCTGCCATTCAATGGGTAACTATCTGCTGCAACACACGCTGCGCCGCATTGATGATTTCACCCCGGGTAATGCGCTGCCGCGGTTGTTTGAGCAAGTGTTTTTATGTGCTCCCGATGTCGACGATACTGCACTGGAAGACCCGGCCAAGCTTGGCCGGCTGCATGAACTGGCACGGCAGGT
>VFQM010002865.1_pt1 | contig 11887 bp, 11 predicted proteins | sample 3512391 | NCBI WGS metagenome assembly VFQM01 (sample SAMN10412369, study PRJNA504923) | tailings metagenome | isolation source: Replicate 1 from Balatoc abandoned mine | place: Philippines
TCCTATCACCGGTACCAAAAACCCCGCTTCGGCGGGGTTTGTTTTTTTCGACGCGGATCGACGCGGATAAACGCGGATAAAGCCAAACCTTCGATCAAGGGGATCCTCGCCCATTGATTCTCGCCGGCCGACGAATTCATCCTGGCGAGGGGTGCTTCGTTCGAAATGCTCTTGATCTATCCGCGTGTATCCGCGTCGATCCGCGTCAAAAAGCCTTACAGCCCGGCGAGGAAGCCGCCGATGGCGGGGGAGAAGCGCGGGATGTCGACCAGGAAGGCGTCGTGGCCCTGGGGCGAGGGCAGGGGCAGGAAGCTGGACTCGGCGCCACCGGCGCGCAGGCCCTCGGCCACCTGCTCCTGCTGCTGCAGCGGGAACAGGATGTCGGTGTGCACGCCGATGGCCAGCGCCTTCTCGAGGCGGATGGAGGCCAGGCCGGCCATCACGTCGCCGCCGCCGTATTCGGCCACGTCGAACCAGTCCATCGAGCGGCTCAGGTACAGGTAACAATTCGGGTCGAAGGTGCGCACGAAGCGGTTGGCGTGGCCTTGCAGGTAGCGCTCGACCTCGAACTCCAGGCCGAAGGGATCGTCCTCGCGGCATTCGCTGTCGAGCTTCACGCGGCCGAAGCGGCCGTCCCACTCCATCGCCGAGCGGTAGGTCACCACGCCCAGCTTGCGGGCGATGCGCATGCCGTTTTCCGGATACGCGTGCTCGTCGTAGTGGCCCTGGTTCCAGTTCGGGTCCAGGCGGATCGCCTCGCGCTGCAGCGAGCGGATCGCGATCGAGAAGGGCAGGGCCTGGGCGCTGCCGCTGACGTTGACGTGCGAACGCGCCATGCCCGGGTGCAGCAGCAGGTAGGCCAGCGACACCATGCCGCCCATCGAGCAGCCGATCACGCAGGCCAGGCGGTCGAGGCCCAGCGCCTTCACCACCTCGTGGGCGGCGCGCGCGCAGTCCTCGATGGACAGGTCGGGATAGGCGAGGCGGTACGGCTGGCCCGTGGCCGGATCCACCGAGGCCGCGCCGGTGCTGCCCTTGCAGCTGCCCAGCGTGTTGACGCAGACCACGAACCAGCGGTCGGTGTCGATCGCCTTGCCCGGGCCGAGCATCGCTTCCCACCAGCCCGGTTCCGGGTTGCCTTCGTTCGAGGCGGCATGCGCGTTCGGCGACAGGCCGGTCAGGATGAGGATGGCGTTGTCGCGCGCCGGCGACAGCGTGCCCCAGGTCTCGTAGGCCATGCGCGCGCCGCGCAGTTCGCCGCCGCGCTTGAAGGCGAAGGGCGAGGGCAGTTCGGCCCAGCGCGTGCCCGGCGGGATGAACTCGCTCACGGCCGCACCGTCGCGATGCGCAGCGTGGCGCGGGCGCCATCGGCCACGTCGAGCTCGACGGCCTCGGCCTCGAGGTCGCCCGCGGCGGCCGCGGCGTCGCCGCTGCGCGAGATGCGCGCCAGCAGGCGCACGCGCGACTGCATCGAGAGCTTCTGCGCCGGCATCAGGCCGTCGGCGTCGGACAGTTCGACCGCGAGCGGGAAGCCGGTGGCGGGCAGGCGCTCGACCGCAACCGGCAGGCCGGCGCCGTCGGCGGTGCGGGCGAACACGTACAGCACGTCGCCCTCGCGTACCTGGCCGGCGAGCGCCGGGTCGAGCTCGACGCGCACGCGCAGCACCGGGCCGGCGGCGGGCGCGGCCTCGAACACCGGCGGCGGCAGGCCGGCCTGTTCGCGCGCCATGGCGATCTGCGGCTTGAGCGCTTCCGCGGTCTCGCCCTGCAGCAGCGGCAGCAGCCGCTCCCACAGCGCGGCGGCTTCGGCCGGCTGGCCGGCCTGCAGGCGCTGGGCACCGAGGTAGAACAGGCCGCGCTGGTGGGTCGGCTGGCCTTCGACCACGCGCTCGAGCAGGGCGGTGGCTTCGGCCGGGAAGCGGCCATCGGGCGCGGCGCGCATCAGCGCGTCGGCGTATTCGACCATCAGGTCCGGTTCGTCAGGCAGCAGGGCCTGCGCCCTGGCGAAGGCGTCGCGGGCCGCGGCCCACTGGCCCTGCGACGAGCGGGCGCGGCCCAGCAGCACCCAGCCCTCGACGCTGGCGGGTTCGTCGGCGAGGCGGCGTTCGAGCTGGGCGATGGCGTCGTCGAGCGTCTCCGGCGTGCGCAGGTTGGCCGGGTCCAGGGCCTCGGGCGTGCCGAGCAGGGCGTAGAGGCCGGCGGTGCCACCGCCGAGCAGCAGCACCAGGGCCAGGGCCAGGCCGCGGGCGGGGCGCAGCAGGGGCCACAGGCCCCAGGCCAGGGCCAGCAGCACCAGGGCGGCGGCGATCGCGAGGAAGGAGGGGCTCACCATTCCTGGTCCTCCGGCGCGGGTGCGGTGGCCGGCGCGGCCGCGGCGCGCTTGCGCACGATGCCGACCACGACCGCGGCGCCGCCGATCAGCAGCAGGGCCGGGCCGAACCACAGCAGCCAGGTGCGCGGGCCGACCGGCGGCTTGTACAGCACGAACTCGCTGTAGCGCTGCACCAGGTACTCCTTGATCTCGGCGTCGGACTTGCCTTCGCGCATCAGGTCCAGCACCTGCATGCGCAAATCGCGGGCGATCTGGGCGTCGGAGTCGGCCAGGGACTGGTTCTGGCACATCACGCAGCGCAGCTCGGCGGTGAGGGCGCGGAAGCGCGCCTCCTCGGCGGCGTCGCGGTATTCGATCGGCTCGATGGCCACGGCCGCGCCGGCCAGGGCCAGCATCAGCGAGAACAGCAGCGCCTTCATCGCAGGGCCTCCAGCGCCGGATCGAGCTGGTCGCGCACGACCTCGGGCGTCAGCGGGCCGACGAACTTCCAGCGGATCACGCCCTGCGCGTCCACCAGGAAGGTCTCGGGCGCGCCGTAGATGCCCCAGTCCAGCGCGGCCTTGCCCTCGGCGTCCTCGAGGATCAGGGCGTAGGGATTGCCGAACTGCTGCAGCCAGCGCTGCGCGTCCTCCGGCGTGTCCTTGTAGTCATAGCCGATGACGCGGATGTCGCCGCGGCGCGCCAGCTCGGTGATCACCGGGTGCTCGTCGCGGCAGGCGGGGCACCAGCTGCCCCACACGTTCAGCAGGTAGGGCTGGCCCAGCAGGTCGGCCTTCGACACCACCCGGCCGGGTTCGCCCAGCACCGGCAGCGCGAACTCAGGCGCCGGCTTGCCGACCAGCGGCGAAGGAATGGCCGACGTGTCCTTGCCGGAATTCATCAGCACGCCGGCGCCGAGCAGCACGGCGAGGGCGATGAAGGCCAGCAGCGGCAGCAGTCGCTTGATCATGCGGCGGGCCTCGCGGCGACGGGACGGCGGAAGCGGCGGTCGAACACGACCACGAAGGCGCCGATCGCCATCAGGACCGCGCCCAGCCAGATCAGGCGGATCCAGGGCTTCACGTACAGGCGCAGGGCCCAGGTGCCCTGCTGGTCGAGCGGCTCGCCCAGCGCCACGTAGATGTCGCGGTGCAGGCCACCGTGCAGGGCGGCTTCGGTCATCACCTGGCCGCCGGCGGCATAGGCGCGTTTTTCCGGATGCATCACTTCGATCTCGCGGCCGTCGCGCGTCACCACCACGGTGCCGCGGTCGGCCAGGTAGTTCGGGCCGGGCTGCTTGGCCACGCCCTGGAACGCGAACTCATACCCGCGCAGCTCGAAGCGCTGGCCCGGGGCCGCGGCCACGTCGCGCTCGATGCTGGTCGATTCGGTGATGAACACGCCGGCCACGAACACCGCGATGCCCGCGTGCGCCAGCAGCATGCCGGTCATCTCGGCGGTGAAGCGCTGGCCCTTGCTCGTCGACTTCAGGCGCTGCCAGGCGAAGCGCGCCGTGCCGGCCAGCACCCAGGCCGCGGCAGCCAGGCCGACCGCGGTCTTGGCGGTGCCGTGCGGCCAGGCGAACCAGGCCAGCACGCCCACGGCCAGGGCCAGCGCCGCCCAGGGCGCCAGCCAGCGCAGCGGCTGCCGGAGGTCCTCGCGCTGCCAGCGGCTGAGCGGGCCGAACGGGACCAGCGCCACCAGCGGCGCCATCAGCAGGATGAAGAGCAGGCCGAAGTAGGGCGGGCCGACCGAGATCTTGCCCAGGTCCAGGGCTTCGGCCAGCAGCGGGTAGAGCGTGCCCAGCAGGATCATGCCGGCCGCCGCGGTGAGCAGCAGGTTGTTGGCCAGCAGGAAGGTCTCGCGCGAGGCCGCGGCGAAGGGCGCGCCGGTGTCGTCGCGCGGCGCGCGCAGGGCGTACAGCAGCAGCGAGCCGCCGATCACCAGGGCCAGGAAGGCCAGGATGAACATGCCGCGCTCCGGATCGGAGGCGAAGGCATGCACGCTGGTCAGCACGCCCGAGCGCACCAGGAAGGTGCCCAGCAGCGAGAGCGAGAAGGCGGCGATGGCCAGCAGCAGGGTCCAGCCGCGGAAGCTGCCGCGCTTTTCCGTGACCGCCTGCGAGTGCAGCAGGGCCGCGCCGACCAGCCAGGGCATGAAGCTGGCGTTCTCGACCGGATCCCAGAACCACCAGCCGCCCCAGCCCAGCTCGTAATAGGCCCAGAAGCTGCCCAGCGCGATGCCGAGCGTGAGGAAGGCCCAGGCGATGTTGGTCCACGGTCGCGACCAGCGCACCCACTGCGCGTCCACCTTGCCGTCGATGAGCGCGGCCACGGCGAAGGCGAAGGCCACCGCGAAGCCCACGTAGCCCATGTACAGCAGGGGCGGGTGGAAGATCATGCCCGGGTCCTGCAGCAGCGGGTTCATGTCGCGGCCCTCGGCCGCGGCCGGCAGCAGGCGCTCGAAGGGATTGGAGGTGAACAGGGTGAAGGCGATGAAGCCCAGCGACACCATGCCCATCACCGCCAGCACGCGCGCCACCACCGCCGCCGGCAGCGCCTTCGAGTAGCGCGCCACCAGCGCCGTCCACAGCACCAGGAAAAGCAGCCACAGCAGCAGCGAGCCCTCGTGCGCGCTCCACACCGCGGTGATCTGGTATTCGCGCGGCAGCAGCGAGTTGCTGTTTTGGGCGACGTAGGCCACCGAGAAGTCCTGCGCCAGGAAAGCCCAGGTCAGCAGCAGGTAGGAGGCCAGGATCACGGTGAACAGCGCATAGGACAGCGGCCGCGCTGTCGCCATCCACGCGGCCTGGCCGCGCTGGGCGCCGACCAGCGGCAGGACGGAGAGCGCCAGCGCCAGCATCAGCGACAGCGCCAGCAGGACCAGGCCGAGTTCGGGCAGCACTCAGTAGCCTCCGGTCGCGTCGGCGGCGGGCTTGTCCGCGTCGACCTTGTGCTTCTGGTGCGCCTTGCCCATGGCCTCGGCGACCTCGCGCGGCATGTACTGCTCGTCGTGCTTGGCCAGCACCTGGGTGGCGACGAACTCGTCGCCTTCGCGGCGGCCGGTGGCGATCACCGCCTGGTTCTCGCGGAACAGGTCCGGCAGGATGCCCTCGAAGCGCACGGTCATCACCGCGTCGCCGTCGGTGACGCCGAAGCTCACCTTCAGCGTGCCGTCCTCGCGGCGAAGCGTGTCCCGGGCGACCATGCCGCCGAGCCGGAACACGGCCTGGTCGGCCGCCTCGCCGGCGTAGACCTGGCTGGGCGTGTAGAGGTAGGTGATGTTCTCGCGCAGGGCGAGCGCGACCAGGCCGGCGGCGACGCCGGAGGCCAGCACCAGGCCCAGCACCATCAGCAGGCGGCGTTTGCGGATCGGGTTCATGCGTTGGTTTCCGTCTTGCCGGCGCGCGCGGCCTCGCGGCGGGCGCGGGCGGCGATCTCGCGGCGGGTGCGCGACAGGCGCAGGCGCGGCGCCCAGAAGTCCCAGGCCAGGTAGATCGCGAACACGGCGTAGGCGCCGACGACGTACTCGAAGTAGCTCACCGGCCCACCCCCGCGGCGGCGCGCGCCCAGTCCTTGCCGGCCTCGCGGGCCAGGTTGTCGGCGCGGGCGCGCTGCAGCAGCGAGCCCGCGAACCAGAACTTGGTGGCCAGGACCATGACCCACAGCGGCCAGGCCATCGAGCTGTCCATCGAATCCTCGGCGAAGAGCTTGATCGTCGCGCCCTGGTGCAGCGAGTTCCACCACTCCACCGAGTAGCGGATGATCGGCAGCAGCACCACGCCGACGATGGCGAGGAAGCCCGCGGCACGCGCGGCGGCGCGGCGGTCCTCGATGGCGGCGTTGAGGCCGATCACGCCCAGGTAGAGGAAGAGCAGCACCAGTTCCGAGGTCAGGCGCGGATCCCAGTCCCACCAGGTGCCCCACATCGGCTTGCCCCAGATCGAACCGGTGGCCAGCGTGACGGCGGTGAACCAGGCGCCGATCGGCGCGCAGGCCATGGCCAGCACCTCGCACAGCTTGATGTGCCAGACCAGGGCGATGGTCGCGTAGACGGCCATCAGCGCGTACACGGCCAGGCTCATCCAGGCCGCCGGCACGTGGATGTAGAGGATGCGGAAGCTGTCGCCCTGCTGGTAGTCGGCCGGCACCACGAACAGCGCGCCGTACAGGCCGATGGCCATGCCCAGCAGGCCCAGGCCGAAGCCCCAGGGTGCCCAGCGGGCGGCGAAGCGGTCGAAGACCGGCGGCGAGCCGAGTTGGTGGAACCAGAGCAGGACGGGATTCACGGCGGTGGTCGTGTCAGGTCAGGGCGATGCGGATCGCCGCGGCGGCGGCGAGCGGGGCGAGCACGAGGGCGAGGGCCAGTCCGGCCCCGAGCAGCAGCAGCGCGCCGGTCCAGGGCAGGCCCTGCGCCGCGGCCATCACGCTGCCCGCGCCGAACACCAGCACCGGCAGGAACAGCGGCAGCGCCAGCAGGGCCAGCAGCATACCAGAGCGGCGTATGCCGACCGTCAGCGCCGCCACCACCGCGCCCAGCAGGCTCAGCAGGGGCGTGCCCAGCGCGAGGGAGACCAGCAGCACGGGCAGGAGTTCCCGGGGCAGGTACATCAGTTCCGCCAGCAGGGGCGTGGCCAGCACCAGGGGCAGGGCGGTGGTGGCCCAGTGCACGGCCACGCGCACGGCCAGCAGCCAGGCCAGGGGCACGGGGGCCAGCAGCATCTGTTCGAGGCTGCCGTCCTCGACGTCGCTGCGGTAGAGCGCATCGAGCGTGAGCAGGCCGGCCAGCAGCACCGCCACCCACAGCACCCCGGGCGCGATGCGCGCGAGCTGGGCCGGGTCGCTGCCCACGGCCAGCGGGAACAGGGCCACGACCATCAGCGCGAACAGCAGCGGCTGGCTGGCGTCGCCGCGGCGGCGCCAGACCAGCCGCAGGTCGCGCCGGGCCTGGGCCGCGGCGGCGGCAAGCAGCGACGGCCCGCTCATGCCGGCCCCCGTGCGGGGCCGAGGTGCAGGGTGCGCACCGGCACGGGCGGGGCCGCGTAGGCGCCGTGCGTGGTCAGCAGCACCGCGCCGCCGTCCGCGACATGGGCGGCGACCAGGCGGTTCACGAGGGCGATGCCGTCGAGGTCGAGGTTGGCGTAGGGCTCGTCGAGCAGCCACAGCGGCGCGTCCTGCAGGCGCAGGCGGGCCAGGGCCAGGCGCTTGTTCTGGCCGGCCGAGAGCCGGCGCGCGGGCGTGTCTTCATGGCCGGCCAGGCCGACCTCGGCCAGGGCCTCGCCGATGGACGGGCCGGCCGCGGCGCCCTGCAGCGCCCGGGCATAAGCGAGGTTCTCGGCGGTGCCCAGTTCGGCCTTGTGGCCGGGCAGGTGGCCGAGATAGGCGCTGCCGCGGGCCAGGTGCTCGCGGTCCACGACGCGGCCCCGCAGGCGCACCTCGCCGGTGGCGGCGGCCAGCAGCCCGGCCAGCACGCGCAGCAGGGTGGTCTTGCCGGCGCCGTTGCCGCCCTGCACCAGCAGGGCCTCGCCGGCCTGGAGGCGGAAGTCCAGGGGCCCGAACACGGGTTCGTCGTTGCGTGAGAAGCCGAGGCCGCGGGCTTCCAGCAGCGGCGCGGCGTCGGTCGGGGAGGGTTTCATCGCGGGCGCCATGCTAACGAGCGGCCCGGTGGCCAGTCCATGACGCCGGTCAACCGGGACCCGCGGGGCGCCGGCGGAAAATTTCACGTGGCGGTAATTGAGAATGCCGGCCGCGTGGGTGAGAATCGGGCCCTTCGTTCATCTGCAGGACAGCTTCCGCATGCGCTCGACTCCCCTGATGCTCGCCATCGCCCTGGGCCTGGGCCTGCCCGCGGCCACGCTGGAAGCCGCCCCGGCCCCGGCCGAGGCCGCCGCCAAGGCCAAGGCCGAGGACCTGCAGACCTGGATCGTGGTCTTCGAGGAGCCGCCGGCGGCGAGCTTCCGCGGCTTCGAGTCCGGCGACACCCGCCGGCCCAAGCTCGCGCCCACCAGCCCGCGCGCCACCGGCGCCCCGCGCTACGACGCCCGCAGCCTCGAGGCCCGGGCCTACCTCGACTACCTCGGCGACCTGCGCCGCGTCCGCCTGGGCGAGGCCGCCCGCAAGATCGGCCGGCCGATCGAGCCGCTGCACGTGTACTCGCACGCCATGAACGGCGTCGCCCTGCGCCTGACCGAGGCCGAGGCCGACATCGTGCGCACCATCCCCGGCGTGCGCGGCCTGCGCCCGGACTTCGTGCGCTACCTGCAGACCGACTACGGCCCGAAGTGGATCGAGGCCGACCAGATCTGGAGCGGCGCCGCCACCGGCACCCCGCGCCAGGGCGAGGGCGTGGTCGTCGGCGTGATCGACTCGGGCCTCAACCGCACCCACAACTCCTTCACCGGCACCGGCATCACCAACCCGCGCCCGGGCTTCTACGGCTACTGCGTTTCCACGCCCTCGGCCTGCTCGGGCAAGGTCATCGGCCTGTGGGACTTCATCGGCAACGCCACCACCGGCATCTCCGACCCGGTGGACAACGAGGGCCACGGCACCCACGTCGCCGGCACGGCGGTGGGCAACACCGTCAACCTCGGCTCGGGCGTCATCATTTCGGGCGTCGCGCCCAAGGCCAGCCTGATCGCCTACAAGGCCTGCCCGGACCGCAGCTGCACCGGCTCGGCCCTGATCCGCTCGATCGACCAGGCCACGGCCGATGCCGTGGACGTCATCAACTATTCGATCGGCGGCGGCGCCACCGATCCCTGGCGCCTGGTCACCTCGGGCAGCTACGACGACGAGGAGGCCTTCCTCGGCGCCCGCGAGGCCGGCATCACGGTCGCGGTCTCGGCCGGCAACGACGGCCCGAACCCCGGCACCGTCGGCGGCCCCAGCAACTCGCCCTGGGTGATGAGCGTCGCGGCCTCCTCGCACGACCGCAACGGCATCTCCAATGCCGACGTGCTGGCGTCCTTCAGCGCGCGCGGCCCGATCATCCCCTACAGCGTGCTCAAGCCCGACCTGACGGCGCCGGGCATCTCGATCGTCGCGGCGATCCACACCAACACCACCGGCGTGAGCACCAAGAGCGGCACCTCGATGGCGTCCCCGCACGTCGCCGGCGCCGCCGCCCTGCTCAAGTCCACGCGCTCGACCTTCACCGCCGACCAGCTGGTCTCGGCCCTGAGCCTCACCGCCCGTCCGATCATCAAGATCGACACCATGGGCACGCCCAGCCACTCGCACGAGCAGGGCGCCGGCCGCATCGACGTGGCCCTGGCGGCCAAGGCCGCGGCCTACCTCGAGGTGCCGGCCAACGCCTTCCGCAACGCACGCGCGGACGTGTTCACCGGCGGCGCCGACGCGCTCAACACGCCGACCCTGACCCACGGCGGCTGCTTCCGCACCTGCAGCTTCACCCGTACCTTCAAGGCCATGCCGGGCGCGCCGGCGACCAGCTACAGCGTGCAGGTCAACCTGCCGGCCGGCGCGGTGCTCACGCCCTCCGCGGCCACGATCACCCCGGACGCCAACGGCGAGTCGCTGGGCTTCACGCTCAACGTCGACAACCCGGCCCTGATCGGCACCTGGGTGCGCGGCGACGTCACGCTGGTCAACACCTCGGGCAACGGCACGCCCAACCTGCGCCTGCCGGTCACCGTGTACGTCTCGCCGTTCTCCAGCGAGGCGGCCATCCCGCTCGAGCAGACCATCAACGCCACCACCGAGCGCGGCTTCGTCGACCTCAGCCTGGACGACATGGTGCCGCTGCCGGAGGCGCGCTTCGTCGCCACCAACCTGGTCGCGCCCAAGGTCGTCACCACCAACATCACCGTCGACCCGAGCCCGGATGATGCCTACAACCTGGGCTCGAACGCCTACCTCGACCTGATCACCATCCCGGGCAGCCCGACCCCGGTGAAGTACCGCATCCGCGCGGCGACCTCGGCCGCCAACCCGGACATCGACCTGTTCGTCGGCCGCGACGCCAACAGCAACGGCGCCGCCTCCGCCTCGGAAGAGCTCTGCCGCTCGGCCACCTCGGGCTCGAACGAGCTCTGCGAGATCACCGTGACCAGCGAGGTCGGGGCGCGCTCGTACTGGGTGCTGGTGCAGAACTACAGCGGCCCGGGCACCGGCGTGCGCGTGGAGACGGTCGCGGTGCCGCTGACCGCCGGCAACGACGGCAAGCTGGTCGCGACCGGCCCGGGCAACGTGCCGGAGAACACCGCGTTCAAGGTCCGCCTGGGCTACGACGACGCCAGCATGGTGTCGGGCGACCTGCGCTACGGCGCCGTGCTGGTGCAGCCGACCCCGGGCGCGACCGCGTTCGCGGTGCCGGTCCGCATCAACCGCGCGTCCAACGGCCTGGCGCCGTTCGCGCTGTCCCCGGGCGTGGCGCGCAGCTACACCCTGGGCGCGGGCGTGGCCCACGAGACCCTCGTGTTCGACGTGCCGGCCAACGCCACCTCGGTGACCTTCAGCACCTCGGGCACCGGCAGCGTGTCGCTGTACGCCGCCCACGTCGGCTCGCCGACCTCGCCGGTGGTCGCCAACGCCCCGGCGCGCAACGCCCCGGGCGTGCTCTCGGCCACCGCCGCCGGCGCCAACCAGAGCATCACCGCCACCGTCGCCGCCGGCACCCTGCAGCCGGGCCGCTGGTACGTCACGCCGGTGAACACCGGCGCCGGCTCCGCCACGGTCAACGTGCAGGCGACCATCAACACCGTCGGCACGGCGCTGCCGCTCAAGGCCGGTTCCTATTACAACGCCGGCCGCGGCGGCCACGGCGTGTTCATCTATCCCTCGGCCACGCAGCTGGTGATGCTCTGGTACACCTACCTGCAGGACGGCACGCCGACCTGGTACTACGCCCAGGGCCCGATCCCGACCGCCAACGGCGTCTGGACCGGCACCCTGTACCGCAGCGCCTGGGACGGCGATTCCAACGTGCTGGTGAACGTCGGCAGCGCGGTGCTCACCCCGCAGTCGGCCAACACCTTCACCATGGGCTACAACCTCGATGGCTTCACCGGCGTCGAGCCGATGACCGCCTTCCTCACCGGCTGCCCGACCCCGAGCCCGGCCCAGCCGCCGCTGGACGTCAGCGCGCACTGGTTCGCGCCCAGCAAGTCGGGTTACGGCTACAGCGTGCAGGTCAACCCGAACTACGAGTTCCTGGCCACCTTCGTCTACGACGGCCTGGGTTACCCGCGCTTCCTCACCGCCGAGCGCAGCGGCGCCTTCCAGGCCGCGACCAACCCGCTGAACGTGACCCAGCTGCAGGGCTTCTCGCCGCTGGGCGCCTACGCGGCGCCGACCCGCACCACCATCGGCACGCTCAACCGCAGCTATGGTTCGGCCACGATCAACACGATCCAGACCACGGCCACCTTCGTGAACGGCGTGCCGGGCAGCTGGAGCGAAAACGCCAGCGTCTCGCCGCTGGGCGGCACCCAGGGCTGCACGCCCTGACCGCCGCCGGCGACGGCCGGCAGCACCCCGGGCGGCCCCTCGCGGGGCCGCCCTTTTTCTTGCAGCGCGCGTCGCCGGCATAATCGCCGGCGACGCCGAGGACACC
>VFQM010002866.1_pt1 | contig 11887 bp, 11 predicted proteins | sample 3512391 | NCBI WGS metagenome assembly VFQM01 (sample SAMN10412369, study PRJNA504923) | tailings metagenome | isolation source: Replicate 1 from Balatoc abandoned mine | place: Philippines
ATTACAAGAGTTAAAAATATCAGATGACGTAATATCTCCGATAGTAGCGATTTTTATTATTACATTCAGATTAATTGCTTTTAAATATAAATTGCGTTTAACTATAGGCTCTGTTTTTGCAAGAAAAGAATAAGTTCTTTTACGGCAATTCCTCTGTGGCTAATGGTTGATTTTTCTTCCATGCTTAATTCAGCAAAGGTTTTTTCATATCCATCAGCTACAAAAATAGGGTCGTAACCAAAACCGTTGGTTCCAATTTTTTCTTCAATGATTTTTCCATTGATGATTCCGGTAAATAAGTTTTGATTACCATTTAGATTTAAAGCAATAACGGTTTTAAAATTAGCTTTTCGATTCGATTTATCTTTCAATTTCGATAAAAGTTTATCCATATTATCATTGGCATCTTTCTGTTCGCCTGCATAACGAGCGGAATACACTCCAGGAGCACCATTTAAAGCATCAACTTCTAAACCAGTGTCATCTGCAAAGCAATTATAACCATATTTTTCGGTAACGTAATTTGCTTTTAAAATAGCATTTCCTTCAATGGTATCAGCTGTTTCTGGAATATCTTCGGTACAACCAATATCTTCTAAACTTACAATTTGAATAGTATTGGGAACTAAAGCTTGAATTTCCTGAATTTTGTTTTTATTGTTGGATGCGAATACGAGTTTCATGAAAAATGATTTTAAAAAACAAAGATACGAAATGTATGAAAAGCAAAAAGTCGAGGTGGAGCCCCCGACTTTTAAGGTGAACGTGTAACCACATTTCTGTGTCGTTCGGTACAAATGTAAGTTCATTTCTGCAATAAACAAGTTTTTTTTGAATTTAATTTAAAAAGTTGCTCGGAATCATTCAATAAAAACTTTTTTCTTTATACTTTTGCTTCGTTTTAAACACCTATAATATATCATGGTAAAAGATTTATTCGAAAGAATTCAAAACAATAAAGGTCCATTAGGAAAATGGGCTTCACAAGCTGAGGGTTATTATGTATTTCCAAAATTAGAAGGAGAATTAGGTCCAAGAATGATGTTCCACGGAAAGAAAATTTTGAACTGGAGTATCAATGATTATTTAGGATTAGCAAACCACCCAGAAGTAAGAAAAGCTGACGAAGAAGCAGCAAAACAATATGGAGCAGCTTACCCAATGGGGGCTCGAATGATGAGTGGTCATACTAATTATCACGAACAATTAGAAAAAGAATTAGCAGAGTTTGTTCATAAAGAATCGGCTTATTTATTAAACTTTGGGTACCAAGGAATGGTGTCTATCATCGATGCATTGGTTTCTAAAAATGATATTATTGTTTATGACGTAGATTCTCATGCTTGTATTATTGACGGTGTGCGTTTGCATATGGGGAAACGTTTTACCTACAAACACAATGATTTAGAAAGTATGGAGAAAAACCTTCAGAGAGCAACTAAAATGGCTGAAGAAACTGGAGGTGGAATCTTATTCATTACTGAAGGCGTTTTTGGAATGCGTGGCCAACAAGGAAAATTAAAAGAGATTGTTGCCTTGAAGGAAAAATACAACTTCCGCTTATTAGTTGATGATGCGCATGGCTTTGGTACATTGGGTAAAACTGGAGCTGGAGCAGGAGAAGAGCAAGGTTGTCAAGATGGAATTGATGTGTATTTCTCAACTTTTGCAAAATCAATGGCAAATATTGGTGCTTTCGTAGCAGCGGATAAAGATGTAATAGATTATTTAAAATACAACTTACGTTCTCAAATGTTTGCAAAAGCGTTGCCAATGATTCAAACAATTGGTTCTTTAAAACGTTTAGAGTTATTACGTAATTCATCTGAAATTAAAGATAAATTATGGGTAAACGTAAATGCATTACAAAACGGATTAAAAGAAAGAGGATTTAATATTGGGGATACCAATACTTGTATTACTCCAGTATATTTAGAAGGTTCTATTCCGGAGGCAATGGTTATGGTAAATGACTTACGTGAAAACTATGGAATTTTCCTTTCTATTGTAGTATATCCAGTGATCCCAAAAGGAATTATCTTGTTGAGAATGATTCCAACAGCATCACACACTATTGAAGATATCAATGAAACTTTAGCTGCTTTTGAAGCTATCCGTGAAAAATTAGTAAACGGAACTTACAAGCAAATCGCTGAAGCGAATGTTCAAAATGTAGAGTAATTTTTATTGAAATACAAAAAAAGGGATTCAATTTGAATCCCTTTTTTGTTATAACTCTTTTTTATAAGTTCTTCTTCTTTTGTTAATTTTCGAATTAAAATGTTTCCATAAATTATGAATGGCATGATTTTCTTCTAATTCAGGCGTTCTAATACAAGTTTCAATTCCTTTTGCTTGACACACTTTGTAATATTCATCAAAAATTATTGCGGTAACACCTTTGCTTTGGTACTCTGGACTAACTCCAATTAGATAAAAAACGACTTCTTTTGACTGTTTCCTAGCTTGTAATAAATGATAAAAACCAAAAGGAAATAATTTACCATTAGCCTTTTTTAAGGCATTAGCAAACCCAGGCATCACAATGGCAAAAGCAATCATATTATTGTTTTTATCCAAAATAAATTTGATGTATTCCGGATTGATGAAACCAATGTATTTCTTTTTAAAATAAGCTTTTTGGATATCGTTTATTGGAACAAATGATTGTAGTTTTGAATAGGTATCGTTAAAAAGATCAAACATTTTATCTACATAAGGCATGATATCCTTAGTTTTGGTGAAATTTAGACTACGTAATTCGTATCTTTTTTTGATCAATTCACTTGCTTTTTGAAATGATTCAGGATTGATGTCATTAAATGAAAAGCTACTCTCAAGATATTCTTTTTCTTTAGTATATCCAAGCTTTTCAAAATGTGTGATATAGTAAGGTTGACTGTACCAAGTAATCATATTTCCCATTTGTTCAAAACCCTCACTCAGAATTCCAACTTTATCTAAATTAGAAAATCCCATCGGACCTTCGATGTGATCCATGTGGTGTTTTTTACCCAATTCTTCTACTTTAGCTAATAAAGCTTTGGTAACTTCAATGTCATCTATAACATCAAACCAACCAAATCGTGTTTTCTTTTTCCCTAAAATTTTAACTTCTTCCCAATTGATGATGGCCGCAATTTTTCCAACAATTTTTCCATTTTTGTAAGCCAAATAAAAGTGCGCTTCTGCCGATTGAAGAGCCGGATTTTTAGTTTTGTCGAAAGTTTCTAACTCATCTGCAATAATAGGAGGTATCCAATAAGGATTATTTTTATACAATTCGAAAGAAAACATCACGTAATCTTTCATTTCTTTTTTGGTAAGGGCTTCTTTAATCGTTATCATATTATTTTACGGCGTCTTTTCTTTTTTTAGCTTCTTTTTCTGCTTTTTTCTTCACTTTTTTGTCGGTTTTACTTTCCGTTCCAGGTTTTGCTAGTTTTACTTCTTTGTATTGATCAGAAAAACGCCAAGAAAAACCAATTCCAGCGTTAAAAAGTCCAGGAGTATCTTTTATGTTTTTTCCTACTGAAGCATCCACTTGCATGTTTTTATCAAATAAGAATGCAGCACCTATTCTGAAAACGCTATCACTATAATAATCCCCTGAATACCCTTGGTTTTCAATAAAACCTGACCATTTGGCGTTAAATCCACGGGTTAGTGTTAAGATGTAGTTTATTGACGCAAAATCAGTTCCTATTTTGTCGTAAGTTAAGTTGGTTACTAAAACCCATCTTCCACCAAAGTGATTTTGAGCAATTGCGGTTACTTTTGGACTAAAAGAAGGTTCTTTAATATTGGCAGGAGCATAATTAAAAGGGTTGTCGCCTACACTAAAATTAGCACCGGCATACATAGAGAAAGCAGGGATAAATTGTCTCCATTTGAATTTTCTATTCGCTTTCCAGCTGTAGATATTTACTTTTTCTTCGTAATTTTTAAAGGGATCATAGATTAAAAATTTAGCTCCTAAAGTAAGTTGTTTGAAACCATTCCTTTTTTCGTTGAATAAACCATTAGTTAATTTGTCGTTTTGATACTCGATTTCACCAATAATCTCTAATTCTTCTTTCCAAACTCCATATCGAATATCCAATTCACCAATAAACCCATTTGCATTATATCCTAATAAATTATGATCTTCTGAAACATAAGTAACTCCTGTTTCGGTTTGAATGATTTTTTTTCCAACAGCATAGGCCATCATAGATTTACCTGGACGATTCGAATTGATTTCATCTGTAAATTGTCCAAAAGAGAGTTGGGCAGTAATTCCAAATAATAAAAGAAAAAGAGATTGCAGTGATTTCATAAAAAAAGATTTATCTCCAAAATTAGTTATTTTATCATAATTTTATGAAACAATTTTGAAGTTTTCCCAACCAATATCTGTATTTTTGAATTTTAAATTTTATTAGCATGGAAATGGCTTCATTTACAGGTTTTGTAAAAACAATTTTTTACATCATTCTGTTTTATTATTTGTTTAAGTTTTTAATGCGAATTTTTGCCCCAATTTTAATGCAGAAAGCGGTCAACAAGATGCAAGAAAAAATGCAAGAACAGTACAGACAACAAAAAGAACAACAGTATAACACTTCGCAGTCAACTACATCCAATCCAAAACCTAAAAAAGAAGTAGGAGAATACATTGATTACGAAGAAGTAAAATAATTCTTAGTTTATCAACTTTACATAAAAGGATATTGTAGCGATATCCTTTTTTTAGTTACTTTAGCACCTTATTTAGCAATAGTATGAAGAACATTAAAGCATTCTATCCCCATTTATTAGTTGTGGTTGGATTTATCTTAGTTTCACTATTTTACTTTTATCCAGTTTTAAAAGGAGAAAAAATTTTCCAATCCGATATCGTACAGTATACCGGAATGGCAAAAGAACAAATTGATTTTAGAAAAGAAACAGGAGAAGAACCTTATTGGACCAACAGTGCTTTCGGAGGAATGCCAACCTACCAATTAGGAGCTAAATATCCAAATGATGTAATCGGAATACTAGATGATGCTTTACGTTTTTTACCAAGACCAGCAGATTATTTATTTCTTTATTTCTTAGGGTTTTATGTGTTATTGATGGTATTGAAAGTAGATCCATTAAAAGCCTTTTTCGGAGCTTTAGCCTTTGGACTGTCAACGTATTTGATTATTATTTTAGGTGTTGGACACAATGCTAAAGCACATGCCATAGCTTACATGCCAATGGTAGTAGCTGGAGTTTTATTAGTGTTCCAACGAAAATATATTACTGGAGGTTTGCTTACTATGGTAGCGGCAGCGCTTGAAATTAATGCGAATCACTTCCAAATGACGTATTATTTATTGCTTTTATTGGCAATTATTGGAGTGTATTATGTAGTAATTGCAATTAAAAATAAAGAATTCAAAGAATTAGGAAAAGTAATTGGAGTATTTGTTATTGCTGGGATTTTAGCCATCGGAGCGAATGCAACCAATTTAATGGCAACTTCTGAATATGCTAAATTTTCTACCAGAAGCAATAGCGAATTAACTTTCAATCCTGATGGTTCGCCTAAAACGGATAGTAATGCTATGTCGTATGAATATATCACGGAATATAGTTACGGAATTGCAGAAAGTTTAAACTTGATTGCACCAGGACTATTCGGAGGTTCTAACAATGAAAATTTAGGAATTAAATCAGAAACGTATCAAAACTTTGTGGCACAAGGTTATCCAGCTGATCAAGTACAAGGATTTGTGGAACATGCGCCAGCGTATTGGGGAGCACAACCTATTGTTGCGGCACCGGCTTACATTGGAGTAGTCGTATTTTTCTTATTCGTAATGGCATTTTTTGTTGAAAAACGCAATATCAAATACTTATTTTTAGCTGGAGCAATATTTTCATTATTACTCTCTTGGGGTAAGAATTTCAGTGTTTTAACCGATTTCTTCATTAATTATGTTCCATTATATGACAAATTTAGAGCGGTTTCTTCTATTCAAGTGATTTTAGAATTGTGTGTGCCAGCTTTAGCTATTTTAGGATTATATCAATTCTTTAAACAAGAAGATGAAAAAGCAAAATGGAACGCCCTTTGGAAATCAGGAGCTATTACTTTTGGACTTTTAGTAGTTTTATTTTTAATAAAAGGAAGTTTTAATTTCTCTTCAGCAAACGATGCCATGTATGCTCAAGCGTATGGAGATGAATTCATCCGTACCTTAAAATTAGACCGCGAAGCTTTATATACTTCAGATGTATTACGTTCTATGTTATTTGTAGGATTAACATTTGCCGTTTTATTCCTTTTTGTCAAAAACATGATGAAGGAAACTACAGCTATTATTGCAGTCGGAGTTTTAATGGTTTTTGATTTGTTTATGGTAGACAAACGTTATGTGAGCAATAATCCAGACCAATTCAGAAGCGCTCGTGAAGTAGATATGCCATTTGAACCTACGGAAGCCGATCAAAGAATTCTTGCTGATACAACCCATTTCCGTGTTTTTGAAGTTGAAGGAGGAATGAGTAGTGCGAGAACCTCATTTTTCCATAAATCGATTGGAGGTTATCATGCCGCAAAACCAAGAAGAATGCAACAATTATTCGATTACCAAATTGCTAAAAATAACGTTCGTGTGCTAAATATGTTAAACGTAAAATACGTTATTCAATCAGATGAAAACGGACAAAAATTAGCGTTACAAAATCCAGCAGCCAATGGAAATGCTTGGTTTGTGGAGAAAATTAAGTTTGTTAATTCTGCCAATGAAGAAATGAAAGCTTTGGATAGTTTGGATAATAAGAATGAGGTGGTAATGAATGAAAAAAACTATGTTGATTATTTTAAAGGAACTAAATTTAATGGTCAATTTAAGAAAGATTCTTTAGCTTCAATTCAACTAGTTTCTTATGAACCGAATCAATTAAAATACGTTTCAAATAATAGTAATGAAGGCTTTGCCGTTTTCTCTGAAATGTATTATCAAAACGGTTGGAAAGCTACAATTGATGGAAAAGAAGCTCAAATTTTAAATGTAAACTACGTTTTAAGAGGTTTAAAAGTCCCATCAGGAAAACACACTATCGAATTCAAATTTGAACCAGAAGTTGTAAAAACAGGAAGTACCATTGCTTTAATGAGTTCAATTGGTATGCTTTTATTGATAGGAGCAGGAGTTTATTTGGAGAGAAAAAAGAAGATTTAAGATTGATGATTAACAATTTTTGATTTTTGATTTTTGAACTTGAATTTGTAATTGAACTTGACATTGAAACCAACTAAAAAAATACTCATCATATCGTATTACTGGCCGCCAGCTGGAGGTCCAGGAGTTCAGCGTTGGTTGAAATTTGTCAAATATTTACCTGATTTTAATATCGAACCTCACGTTTATATTCCAGAAAATCCAACGTATCCTTTGATTGATGAGAAATTAGTGAGTGAAGTTTCAGATAAAGCAGTTATCATCAAACAACCGATTTTTGAACCTTACGGATTGGCTTCGATTTTTTCGAAAAATAAGACTAAAAAAATTAGTTCCGGAATTATTCCAAATCAAAAAAAGCAATCGTTTGTAGAAAAAGCAATGCTTTGGATTCGTGGCAACGTTTTTATTCCAGATGCGCGTGTATTTTGGGTAAAACCTTCGGTTAAGTTTTTGAAACAATATCTTCAAGACAATCAAATTGATACGATAATAACGACTGGTCCACCACATAGTTTGCATTTGATTGGTTTGCAATTGAAAAAAGAGCTAAACATAACTTGGTTGGCGGATTTTCGTGATCCTTGGACTACAATTGGTTATCACAAACAATTAAAGTTAAGTTCTTGGGCAGCCAAAAAGCATAAAGATTTGGAGAAAGAAGTTATGACGACTTGCGACCAACTTTTAGTTACTTCTCCTACCACAAAAACAGAATTTGAAGCCATTACTTCAAAACCTATTGAAGTAATTACAAATGGTTATGACGTGGAGAAAGTGAATAAAAAATCTTTGGATGAAAAATTCACTTTGGCACATATTGGTTCTTTTTTATCGGCAAGAAATCCAAGAATTTTGTGGAAAGCGTTAAAAGAATTAACCAAAGAAAATCCAGAATTTAGAAATCATTTCCAATTAAAATTGATAGGAGCGGTTAGTGCTGAGGTACTTCAGGCTATTAAAGAATTCAAATTGGAAAAATACGTGAATCATTTGGGCTATTTGCCACATGATGAAGCGATAATCGAACAAAGAAGTTCGCAAGTATTATTACTTATCGAAATCGATTCAGAAGAAACCAAGTGTATTATTCCTGGAAAATTATTCGAATATATGGTTTCAGAACGACCAATCATCGCCATCGGACCAGAAAACGCTGATTTTGCTCAAATCATTAAGGCAACCAATACGGGAACTTTCTTCAAATATGACGAATTAGAAGCTTTGAAAAATCAAATTCTGACTTGTTTTGAACAATTTCAACAAAATAATTTAAGAGTGCATCCTGTTGGTCTACAGCAATACAGCAGAAAATCATTGACTGAAAAGTTAGCCAAACTTCTGAATTCTAAATTCTAAATTCATATTTCAAACATGGGAATTGTCATCAAACAATCGATTAAAAACACCATTATTACCTATATCGGTTTTGGAATTGGTGCGATTAATACGTTGTTTATGTATGGACAGTTTTTAGGAGATACTATTTATGGTTTAGTCGGATTCATTTTGTCTGCTGCCAATATTATGATGCCTATGATGGCGTTTGGAGTTCATAATACCTTGGTGAAATTCTATAACGAATACGAAACGGAAGAGAAAAAATCACAATTTCTAACCTTTGTTTTGGTTTTGCCATTATTGATAATACTTCCTGTAAGTTTGATTGGTTATTTAGGCTATCATCAAATTGCTGAAATGTTATCGCAGAAAAATCCAATTGTTTACGATTATGTGTGGCAAATTCCTGTAATCGGGCTTTGTATGGGCTATTTTGAGATTTTTTATGCTTGGGTAAAAGTACATTTGCAATCGGTTTATGGAAGTTTTGTGAAAGAAGTTTTGCTTCGTATTTTAATCTCAATCTTCTTATTCGCGGTTTATTTTGACGTGATTTCGCCACAACAATTCGTTTTTGCCTTGATGGGAATTTACTTTTTATCGCTTTTAACCATGTTTTTTTACGCGATGAAAGTGAAATTACCGCATCTAAAATTGGTTTTTCCAGAAAATTACAAGGCAATTCTAACCTATTGTTTTTTTATTATCTTGTCAGGAAGTGTTGCTAATATGTTATTAGATGTAGATAAATTCATGCTAAATTTTTACATCAACATCGATAATATTGCTTTTTATTCGGTTGCTATTTTTATTGCGACTGTAATTGCGGTGCCAAGTCGTGCGATGCATCAAATTACATATCCTATTACAGCAAAATTAATGAGCGAAAACAAGCATGACGAACTGAATGAACTATATAAAAAGTCTTCAATTACGCTTCAAGTTATTGGTGGTTTGATTTTAGTTGGGATTTTGGTCAATATCAATCAATTATACACAGTTTTACCTAAAGGTTATGGCGAAGGAATTGCTGTTGTTTTCCTAATTGGGATTTCAAAATATTTCGATTTGATTTTAGGAAACAACAATTCGATCATTTTTAATTCGAAGTATTACAGAGCGGTTTTGTTTTTAGGATTGTTCTTAGTCTTTCTAACAGTTTCTCTAAATATGATCTTCATTCCGCTTTATGGATTGAATGGAGCTGCAATTGCAACCTTAATTTCCATTACACTATATAGTTTGTCCAAATTACTGTTTGTTGTGCTTAAAATGAAGCTATTTCCGTTTACTAAAAATACGATTGTAGCTTTAGGTTTAGCAATCGTAACTTTTGGAGTATTTTATTATTGGGATTTTAGTTTCCATCCTTTTGTGAATATTGTCTTGAAATCGATTTTAGTGACTATTTTCTACCTAGGATTGAGTTATTATTTGAAAATTTCTTCAGATATTAACTTTGTAATTACGTCTTTTTTTAAGAGGTTTTTTAATAAATAAAAATCCTGCTTCATCTTCCCAGAATCCGCAGGATTAAAAAACAAACTAACCAACCAATTATTATTTATCTTTCTTTGTTTCTAAAGTTTCTTTTTTGATTTCTTTCACGTCATCAGCTGTCATTTTTGCTTTAGAACCATCTTTTCTGTAGTAGTAATAGTCTTCATCACTTCCGTAATCATCGTCGTAATCGTCTCCGTAACTATAGCCTCCGTTACCTCCAGCATAATGAGAGCCTCTAGGGTTGTAGAAATAACCGCTGTTAGCGTGGTTGATAAAACCAAATACATCTACAATTCGACCTCTTCTGTCGTATATAATTCGCATGTTTCCAACTCTTGTTACCGCAAAACTATTGTAAGTCATATAAATCGTTCCAATGCGTTTTACTCTTCCAAAAGCATCGTAGTTGATGTACACATTGCCTACACGTCTTACTCTACCGAAGTTATCGTGTTCTACACGAACGCCTCTTTCAGAAGGGCCATAATAACCTCTAGTTCTAGGAGCGCCATTGGTTCCGTTTACAGCATATCTTGGTCCTGATGGTCTTGTGTTGAAGTCAAATTCACCATTTGGAAACAACATAAACTCAATTCCACGCTCTCTAAAGATAATAGGTTCTGCATCTCTATAATCGATGTAATACCCTCTTCTGTTTGTGTTGTCAGAAAAAACAGGGTTTTCTGACGCATAAGCCATACTTCCTACCAGTATGAAGCTGGCTACTACTAAAAGTGTAATTTTTTTCATGATACAACAATTTAAAAGTTTTGGCAACTTCATTTTAAAACTCGTTTCTAAAACGGTTGCTTGATTAAGGAATTCCAATTGCTGTGCCAAACTCAAAAAAAGTGTTGTAAACGATTTGTTAATGAGTTGTTATCGAATAAAAAATGCTCAGTAATTTACTGAGCATTAGATTTTTAAGTATAGTTTTGTTAACGTCCTTTTTGTAATTCTTCTAGCATTTCCATGTATTGTTCTTGAAGCTCAACATCTTTTCCGGTTACTTTTAAATAAATGTAAAGCAAAACAAAGATAGCACTGATTGCAAAACTTACAATATTGACAATTTTCCAAGTTTTCATGTTACCTGGTAAAAATTCATCTGGATTTGATATTAATAATTTTTCGGATTTATTGGCAAAATAAATACCAAGCCCAGAAAGGAGCAAGCCTAAAAATCCATTTGTGCAACAACATCCAATGAAAGAAATCAATCCTAAGATCATTACAGCTTGTTCGTTTGGTAATTTTTGTTTTTCCATAATTTTAGTTTAGTTGGTTATACATTTTGATAAGGTATGAAGTTATAATAACAACTCCGTTTATAATTGCCAAAATTGAAATCGATTTTGTGTAGTTTCTAGATTTGTCTAAAAAGTGTAGACCTAATACAATAAAGAAAAGCGCTAATGAATAAATAGCAGGAAACATTTTAAAGGCTTCCCAAAATTCTCCTTCTAATAAAAAAGCGATGGCTCTTTGTGTACCACAACCTGGACATTCAACTCCAAAAAGTTGTTTGTTCATACAAGGTAACATGTGTTCTTCCATTTTGCTTTTTTTGTGGTTAAATTTGTTTCACAAGTTTACAAAAAAAAGTTCAAAATCAAATACTAATTTTAAAAACACTACTTTTGAAAACTTAATTTAAAGTAAAAATTATGAAGCAATTTTTATACATTTTGATGTTTGCCGCAGTTGGAATTTTTGCCATGATTGAACAATCAAAACCAGCTCCAAATCGATTTATTATGATAGGAGCAATGGCTGTTTTTATGTTTGGGTTATTTAGATTGATGAAGAAAATTCCATCTAGAAATGATGGAGAAAACGAAGAA
>VFQM010002867.1_pt1 | contig 11885 bp, 9 predicted proteins | sample 3512391 | NCBI WGS metagenome assembly VFQM01 (sample SAMN10412369, study PRJNA504923) | tailings metagenome | isolation source: Replicate 1 from Balatoc abandoned mine | place: Philippines
TGCGGGTCTTGAGGCGCAGGCCCGCAACATAGAAGGGGGCGTCGCCCGTGGGCACGTTGAGCTGGTAGCGCGCGGCCAGCTCGATGTCGCCGAGCCCGCTGCCGTCCGAATTGAATGATTCATCGGCTATGTGCAAACTAGGGTTGGAATTCTGAATTTACGCCAAACGTGATAATCCTCCGTTTTGTGCAAAACATGGTTGAAAGTTTCAGTCAGTCTGGTATTCTGTTTTGTGCAAAACTTGGTTGGAGAACCACATGGCAGAACAGACAGGCTCGGGCGCATCGCTGGCGGATTTCATCTGGAAAAACGCCGAAGACCTTTGGGGTGATTTCAAGCACACGGATTTCGGCAAGATCATTTTGCCGTTCACCCTGCTGCGTCGATTGGAATGCGTGCTGGAGCCGACCCGCGAAGGCGTTCGCGAAAGCCATGCCGCTTTCAAGGACGCCGGGATCGATATTGACCTAGTGCTCCGCCAGGCCACGCGTTACCCGTTCTACAACACCTCCGAATACGCGCTGGCCACACTGGGTAGCACCAAGACCCGCCAGAACCTCCAAGACTACATCGCCCACTTCTCGGACAACGCTCGCATCATCTTCGAACAGTTCGATTTCACGAACACCGTCATTCGTCTCGACAAGGCCGGTGTCCTCTTCAAGATTTGCAAAAATTTCGCCGGAATTGATCTGCACCCGGAGGCGGTGCCGGATCGCGTGATGAGCAATCTCTATGAGCACCTGATTCGCCGCTTTGGGGCCGAGGTGAATGAAGGGGCTGAGGACTTCATGACACCCCGCGATGTGGTGCATCTGGCGACAGCGCTGTTGCTTGACCCGGACGATGCGTTGTTCGAGTCGAACCCCGGCCTGATCCGTACCCTGTACGACCCGACGTGCGGCACAGGCGGCTTCCTGACCGATGCCATGAACCATGTTGCCGAGTACGGCAATCGCTTCAAGGTGCCGCCAGTTCTTGTGCCGCATGGACAAGAGCTTGAGCCGGAAACCCATGCTGTCTGCCTGACCAGTATGCTGCTGCGTACCCTCGAATCTGATCCTGGGCGCGATCTGTCGAAGAACATCCGTCTGGGCAGCACGCTCTCCAATGACCAGTTCGTCAACGAGCGCTTCCATTACTGCCTCTCAAATCCTCCATTCGGCAAGAAGTGGGAAAAGGACTCGGACGCTGTAAATACGGAGCACAAGGAAAAGAAATACGACGGTCGTTTTGGCCCTGGCCTGCCACGGATCAACGATGGTTCGATGCTGTTCCTGATGCACTTGGCCAGCAAGCTGGAATTACCGGAGAACGGAGGTGGCCGTGCCGCCATCGTGCTATCAGGGTCGCCGTTGTTCAATGGCGGGGCTGGTTCAGGGGAATCTGAGATTCGCCGTTGGCTGTTGGAGAACGATCTGGTGGAAGCCATCGTAGCGCTTCCCACGGAAATCTTCTTCCGCACAGGCATCGGCACCTATCTCTGGATTCTCTCGAACAAGAAGGACGGGCGCAGGGAAAAGCGCGTCCAACTCATCAACGCTACGGGCTTCTGGTCGTCGATCAAGAACGAAGGGAACAAGCGCCGGATCGTGGATGACGATCAGCGCCGCCAGGTCGTCGACATTTATGCCGCTGCCGAAAACAGCGATGTTTCACGGATGATCGATTACCGCACCTTCGGCTATCGCCGTATCAAGGTGTTGCGCCCGTTGCGCATGTCCTTGGTTGTTGATGAGGCTGGCCTGTCCAAGCTGCAAGACGAAAAGGCTTGGCTGAAGCTCTCGCCGGAGCATCAGCAAGTCTGGCTGGGAGCATTGCAGCAACACATGGGCGCTACCCATCTCTTTGCCTGGGCAGAATCCTTTGCCGATGAAACGGTGCGTTCAGCATTGGCTTCTGGCACGGTCATCAAGGCGGGCAAGACCTTCGTCAAGGCACTCACGAACGCCTTCGGCGTGCGCGATCCGCAGGGCGAACCGGTACTGGATGCCGATGGTGCAGTTGTCGCCGATCCTGAATTGACAGACTACGAGAACGTGCCGCTGACAGAAGACATCCGCGACTACCTGGCTCGTGAAGTCCTGCCGCATCTGCCGGATGCCTATATCGACGAAACCTTCCGCGACGACAAGGACAAGGAAATCGGTCGCGTCGGCTACGAGATCAACTTCAACCGCTTCTTTTACCAGTACGTGCCGCCGCGCAAGCTGCATGACATCGATGCGGAGCTGAAGCAGGTTGAGTCGGAAATTGCGGCGCTGCTTGCCGAAGTGGCAACCGAATAACGAGGACAGGCAAAACACCATGGCAAACCATCAATTCGATCTCGTGAATCACCCGGACTGGGAAATCACTTCGAGCGCTACGACTAGCCAGAACAATCTTCCCGAGGTCAATCTGTACGTAGTCGGGCCTGCTCTTGGCTCCATGCCCTTTCACATCAACATGAGCCTTGAGCAAGCGCGTTTGATGATCGAAAAACTGGAAGGCTCTTGCGAATTGCTTGAAGCCACCTTGGGCGCTGCGGAATCTGAACAAAAGCACTGAAAAGGAACTGAACATGGCCATCCTCAAGTTCTACATTCTTCCCGCCGAACAATGCGCCAAGGCGCTTGAGCTTCATGCACTTGCCAAGGAAGATGCTCTGTCGGCGAAGCGAGAATTGCTGTCGAAATACAGTGCTGATGCGATTCTCCGCTCTGGCGCAAACGTTGAAGCGCTAGCTTGGCGCAACAAACCTATCGCAATGACTGGTTTCACAGTTCCAAAATTCGATTCGCGGCAAGGCGTGTGGCTTCAAAAGCCCAAGAAAAACACGCTGCGCGGTAAACAGGCAGCACAGGAAATGGATGAAGTCGGCGAGCTGCTGGAAATCTGGCAGTGGTCACTGGAACGGGCCTTGGGCGTTCATGGCAGTGTCTTTGGCTACTATCGCGGCAGCCGCGTATTCCTGAATTCGGTGGCCCGCCCACTGGCAGATAGCCGGGTGGTATTGAGCATCCCGGTGCGCGATAAGCAGGATGCCGAGCGGTCTTCCGGAACCGATCCGGTCGTTCCGCCATTTGCTGTTGAGGTTTCCCAGGTAGAAGCCGAGCGGCTGGTTGGCGAGCCGATTGCCGAGATGGCATAACCATGCAAGCGACGGTCATCCTTCCCAATGGCGAAGTCGATTTAGTTTCCTTGCTGGGAAACGACGATGCACGCCTGCGCCAGCTTCAGGAAATCGTCGGTGGTCACATCGAGGCTGTTTCCCTGCCTGGCGAGCGCTGCATGGTAATCAACGAAAACGGCAAGGATGGCCCGCACATGGTCAACCACACGGCAACCGCCATCATGCCCACCGACTACATCGCCGGGGTTGCCGTCATTCTTCCTGCTGAGGTGCTGCAATGATTCAACCAGTCGCTACTTCAGACGCACTTCTGCACGAAATCCGTGCGCTGATCGAAGATGCACGTCGCCAAGTAGCCCATGCCGCAAATGCTGGCCTCACCATCGCTTACTGGCGGATCGGCAAACGCCTGCTTACAGAAAATCTGACCGATGGCCGAGGTGAGTACGGTCAGCAGATTCTTGCATCACTGGCGCAACAATTGGAGCGTGATTACGGCAAGGGTTTCAGCTATTCAGCCCTAACCCGGATGGCGAGATTTGCTGAGTTGTTCCCGGATGAGCGAATTCTTGTATCGCTGATACAAGAATTGACCTGGACGCATTTCATCGCACTGCTGCCGCTGAAAGACCCACTCGCCCGCGAGTTCTACGCCGAAATGTGCCGCGTGGAGCGTTGGAGCGTTCGCACCCTCCGGCAAAAGATCGGCGGCATGCTCTTCGAGCGCACCGCGTTGTCGAAAAACAGCCCGGAAGTCGTCCGTCAGGAACTGGCCACCTTGCGCGACGGGCAAATGACGCCGGACATGGTGTTCCGTGATCCCTATCTACTCGACTTCCTTGGGCTTTCGGGCGCGTACAGCGAGAAAGACCTGGAAGCCGCCATTCTTCGGGAAATGGAGTCCTTCCTGCTCGAAATGGGCAATGGCTTCTGTTTCGTTGAGCGCCAGAAGCGCATGAGCGTCGGTAAGGACGATTTCTATCTCGATCTCCTGTTCTATCACCGCCATCTGCGCCGCTTGGTGGCCATCGAACTCAAACTGGAGTCCTTCCAGCCCAGCCACAAGGGGCAGATGGAGCTTTACCTGCGCTGGCTGGACAAGCATGAACGCGCTGCGGGGGAAGATCCGCCTATCGGCCTGATTCTTTGCGCCAGCGCCGATGCCGAGCAGATTGAACTCCTGCAACTGGATGAGGCATCGATTCGGGTGGCCGAATACCTTGTTGAACTGCCCCCGGTGGCGGTGCTGCGGGAACGCCTGCACCGTGCCATCGAGCATGCTCGGGAACGCACTGCATTGGGTTCACCTGAAGGAGATCAGAAATGAGCCACTACAAGCCTTACCCGGCCTATCGGGATTCCGGCGTGAAATGGATTGGGCAGGTTCCGGAGCATTGGAAGAAAATGCCGTTCAAGCGGGTGGCCTCGATTTGTAACGGGCACGACTATAAGGAAGTCGAAAGCGCTGATGGTGCTTACCCGGTAATTGGTTCTGGTGGAGAGTTTGCGCGGGCATCTGACTTTATGTTTGATGGCGAATCCGTGCTACTTGGGCGCAAGGGAACCATCGACAAGCCGTTGTACATCAACGGCCCATTCTGGGCTGTCGATACGATGTTCTATACGAAGATCGCAGATAACGCCTTTCCCAAGTTCGTCTATTACAACGCACTGACCATCCCGTTCGGCCTGTATTCAACGAACACAGCGCTTCCAAGCATGGCAGGAGAGGACTTGTCGTCGCATGTGATCGCGGCTCCTGAATTTGAAGAGCAAAAAGCAATTGCAGTGGGCGTCGACCGCGAAACCGCCCGCATCGACGCCCTGATCGCCAAGAAAACCCGCTTCATCGAACTCCTGAAGGAAAAGCGGCACGCCCTTATCGATCACGCTGTCACCAAGGGTTTGAATTCCGAAGCGCCGATTCGGACTTCTGGTGTTGAGTGGCTTGGCGAGATTCCGGCCCATTGGGAAGTCCGCCGTATGGCTAGCATCTTCCGTGAGGCCATTCGCCCCGGCGATCAATCACTGCCCATTCTCTCCATCTCGATTCACGACGGCATCACCGATGAAGAGGTAGCAGCAGAAGATCGGGATCGCCGGGTCTCGCAGATCGAAGACCGTACCAAGTACAAGCGCGTTGCCCCGAACGACCTGGCCTACAACATGATGCGTGCTTGGCAAGGAGCATTCGGCGCAGTTACCGTGGATGGCTTGGTCAGCCCGGCTTATGTCGTTGCCGAGCCAATGATCGAATTCCGCACGGCCTATATCGAGAACCTGCTGCGCACTCCGATGGCGATTGAAGAAATGCGCCGCTACTCGCGGGGTATCGCCGATTTCCGGATGCGCTTGTACTGGGATTACTTCCGCGACCTGAAGGTTTGTCTTCCGCCGTTGGAAGAGCAGGACAAAATTCTCGACATGATCACCCGCGAAACCTCGCGCATTGATCTTCTCGCCGACAAAACCCAGCGCAGCATCGACCTCCTGAAAGAACGCCGCGCTGCCTTCATTACCGCCGCCGTCACCGGCCAAATCGACCTCCGGGAGTCCGCATGAGCGACACCGCACACCAAGAAAAACACTTCGAGAGCTACATCGTTTCCAAGCTGGAGGCACAGGGCTGGAAGGTTGGCGAAACCACGAAGTACGACACCGAACGGGCGTTGTATGCCGAGGACTTGATTTCCTGGCTGGAGGCATCCGGTCAAGGCGAGAAGTGGGCCAAGCTCAAGAAGGACAACGGCGACCGCGCTCTTGAGGTACTGATGGATCGGCTGGCCAAGGCGCTGGAAACGCATGGCACGGTTCAGGTGCTGCGCCAGGGCTTCTCCATCGCCGGGTGTGGGCATATCGATCTCTCTGAAGCAGCCCCGGAGGACAAGCGAAACGCCGACGTGTTGAAGCGCTACGCCGCCAATATCCTGCGCGTGGTGCCGCAGCTTCAATACCATCCATCACGCAAGCTGGCGATTGATCTGGTGCTGTTCATCAACGGCATCCCGGTAGCGACCGTCGAACTCAAAACCGATTTCACGCAGTCGGCAGAAGCGGCCATGGATCAGTACCGCACTGACCGCTTGCCCTACGACCCCAAGACCAAGCGCCGCGAGCCGTTGCTGACCTTCAAGCGGGGCGCGGTTGTCCATTTCGCCATGTCGGATTCCGAAATCCAGATGGCGACGAAGCTCGATGGTGATAACACCTTCTTCCTGCCGTTCAACAAGGGCAACGATGGGCATGCGGGTAACCCGGAAGGCGAGTTGAAGTCCGATGGCACCCGCGAATACCCGGTGGCCTATTTCTGGGAGGATGTCTGCCAGCCGGATGCCTGGCTGCGCGTCTTCCACAGCTTTGTCTATGTCGAGAAAAAGAATGTCGTCGACCTGAAAGGCAACTGGTCGAAGAAGGAAACGCTGATCTTTCCGCGTTTCCACCAGTGGTCTGCCGTCAACGAGATGATTGCCGATGCCAAGCAAAACGGCCCCGGCATGGTTTATCTGGCCGACCACAGCGCCGGTTCTGGAAAGACCAGCACAATTTCCTGGACAGCCCATGACCTCGTGAAGTTGCGCAGCGACAACGGCGATTCGATCTTCAGTAGTGTCATCATCGTAACCGACCGGAACGTGCTGGACGGCCAGCTTCAGGATGCCGTGAAGCAAATCGACCATCAGTTCGGCGTCATTGCGGCGATTGATCGCCAGAAGTCCTCGAAGTCGAAGAGTCAGCAACTGGCGGATGCGCTGTTGGCGGAAACGCCCATCATCGTCGTCACCATCCAGACCTTCCCGTATGCGATGGAAGCCATCGTGACGGACAAGACCCTCAAGGGGAAGAACTTCGCGGTCATTATCGACGAAGCGCACAATTCCCAGACCGGCACTACTGCTGCCAAGCTCCAAACGGCGCTGGCGATGAGTGGTCAGGGCAAGATGGCATCCCTGACTGTTGAAGAACTGTTGGAGCAGCTTCAGAAGTCGCGGGCGCGTCCTGACAACATCAGCTACTTCGCCTTCACCGGCACGCCCAAGCATTCCACGTTAATGCTGTTTGGCCGCGTTCCTGATCCCTCGCAGCCGCCTTCCAAGGACAACCTGCCGGAAGCCTTCCACAAATACAAAATGCGGCAGGCCATCGAGGAAGGCTTCATCCTGGATGTCCTGAAAGGCTACGTACCCTACAAGACCGCTTTCAACCTTGCCAAGCAGATCGAGGACAACAAGCGTGTCAGTGGCAAGGCCGCGAAACGGGCGTTGGCGCAATGGATGTCACTGCACCCGACGAACGTCACGCAGAAGGTGCAATTCATTATTGAGCACTTCAGCAAGAACGTGGCGCACCGTCTGGATGGCAAGGCCAAGGCAATGGTCGTCACCAGTTCCCGTGCCGCCGCGATCCGCTACAAGAAGGCATTTGATCGCTATATCGCCCAGCATGCCGAATACAGCTACATCCATTCGCTGATTGCCTTCTCGGGCAAGATGACCGGCAAGCAAGTCATGCATGGCGACGACGAGCAATTCAAGGATGATGTCTTCATTGTTGATGAGAATGAGGAATTCACCGAGGAAAGCATGAATCCGGAGGTGAAGGGGCAGGATTTGCGCCTGGCCTTTGATCGTCCGGAGTATCGCGTCATGCTGGTGGCCGACAAGTTCCAGACTGGCTTCGACCAACCGAAGCTGGTGGCCCAGTACGTCGACAAGAAGATCGCCAACGATGTCGAAATCGTTCAGACCTTCTCCCGCCTCAACCGGATGGCACCGGGCAAAGATGAAGTCTTCATCATCGACTTCGTGAATGACCCGGAGAACGTTCGTCGGGCCTTTGCGATGTACGACGACGGGGCACAGATTGACGACGTGCAAGACCTCAATGTGGTCTATGAGATCAAGGAGCAATTGGACGGCCAGGGCTTGTACGAAGCGACTGACCTCGAAGCGTTCAAGGAAGCTCGTTTCAAGACCATCCGTGACATCACGCACGCTCAGGAGCCGCAGCATAAGGCGCTCTATACCGCGACCGATGGCCCCAAGCGCCTGTTCGAGCAACGACTGAAAATGCTGCGCGAGGCGATTTCTACCTGGGAAGCCGCTTTCGACAAGGCGCACAGCCAAGGCGATCAAGCGGGCATGAAGTCGGCTGACCATCACCGGCAGGAACATGCTGACCAAATCAAGACCCTGATGGCCTTCAAGGCTGGCCTTGGCCGGTTCTGCCGTACCTATGCCTATGTCGCCCAGTTGATTGACTTTGGTGACCCGGAGCTTGAGAACTTCGCTGCCTTCGCCAAGTTGCTGCAAAAGCGCCTATCTGGCGAAACGCCCGAGAGTGTGGATTTGAAGGGCTTGGTACTGACCGGCTTTGATATCAAGGGTAAGGACGATGTGCTTGGCGAAGAAGGCGATGCCCCCGTACTCAAGCCCATCGGGCCGGGTGGCGGCGGTGGCACAGGGGATACGCCCCGGTTTCTCAGGGAAATCATCGACAAGCTCAATCACTTGTTTGGTGAAGCGACCCCGCTTCGTGACCAAGCAGCCTTCGTGAATCAGATCGCTTCCATCGCCCGTGAGAACGATGTGGTGATGGCGCAGGTTGAAAGCAATACGCGAGATCAGGCCATGAAGGGCAACCTGCCTGGCGCTGTCCAGCAAGGCGTGGTTCGCGCCCTGACCAGCCACCAGAAGCTCGCTACGCTGGTGCTGAAGTCTGACCGGCAAGCGATGGCGGCACTGACCGATGTCATTTACGACCTGATCAGCAAGCAGCGGAACATTGACCTGGATAGCGCCAGTGATTGACCTCTTGAACCTCCCCGGCGTCAAGCCGGTGGATTACTTCTCGCAGAATCGCGGACTCACCGTCGTTGCCGAAGCGCTCGACGGTGATTTGCCATCATGCCCCGACTGCACCAAAGCCATGTATCGGCATGGCAAGCGATCCAATATCTTTGCCGACACGCCGATGCAGATGCAGCCGGTGCGCCTGGAAATCTTCCGGCCACGTTTCCGATGCGATAGCTGCGGCAAGATGTTCTCTCCTGAATTGACGTTTCTGGATGAGAAGCGCCGGGCAACCAAGAGATTGGTGGACGCCATCCGGGAACGATGCCTGGACATGACGTTTCATGCGCTGGCCGACCAGACCGGGCTTGCCGTCAATACCATCAAGAATATCGCGCACGATCTGATTGAAGAACTGGATCGAACGGTGCGGTACGAAACCCCGGTCATCATGGGGATCGACGAGGTGAGCATTGCAGGAAAGTATCGGTGCGTCATCACGAACCTTGCGACGAACAACGTCTATCAGATGCTGGAGCTTCGCACCCAGGATCATCTCAAGCCGTTCTTCAAGAACCTGCCTGACCGGGAACGAGTGGAATGGGTCTGCACGGATATGTGGCGACCGTTCAAGCGATCATTCGCCCAATACCTGCCCAATGCCCGTTTGGTCATCGACAAGTTTCACGTCGTCAAAATGGCATCCGAAGCACTGGAGGAAGAGCGCAAGAAGTATCAGGCGACTTTGAGCAAGGAAGAGCGCGTCCATGTGAAGAAGTCGATTCGCTGGCTGACGCTAAAGCGGCCTGGCAACCTGAATGGTGATGAACAGAAGGCGTTAGCAGTGGTTCGACAAGCCATCCCTGAATTGGGCAAAGCCTACGACTTCAAGGAAGCCTTCTTCCGCATCTACGACGATCCCGACAAGGTATCTGCCCAGCACGCCTTCGAAGCATGGGAAAACACCCTGCCAGAAGGCGAGCTTGAGAAATTCCACGACCTTGCCAAAACGGTACACAACCACTACGAAGACATCTTCGCCTACTGGGATTCGCCGGGCCAGATCACCAATGCCTACACCGAATGCCTGAATGGCCTGATCAAACTGTCGAACCGGTTGGGGCGCGGGTATAGCTACGAGATCATCCGGGCCAAAACGCTATACGCGAAACATGCCCGAAAAGTGGGTAGCGGAGTGAGACTATCCAAGCCCTCTGAATCGAAGATTCCAACCAAGAGCACTACCGAGACAGTTGAGTACGGGCCGCACATTCCAACCTTGGTGGAGCTTGCCGAGTCAGGCGTTTTGGACTGAGAAATTATCGATTTCCAACCTCAGAATGCATATAGCCGATTCATCTATTGCACTGCCGGAAATTCGCCGCGACAGCGAATCGTCGCGGCGATAGATATACGGCACCCGGGCTTCGACCTCCAGCCGGTTGGTCAGCCCGTAGCGCCCGCCCAGGGTCGCAATCAAGTTGTTGCGATTGACGCTGCGCACGTCGATGGCCCCGATCAGCACCGCGTTCAGCACGCTGAAACCGACCACCGTCACGCGGTCCGACGAACTGAAGGAATACTGCAGCGAGGGATCGAAAACGAAGGTGCCCTTCGGCGTCAGGATGCTGGGCTGGGAAAACACGGTCGCCACATCCAGGGTGGTGCTGTCCACCCGCCCGGCCTCGTCGCCGCGGCCGCGGAACGTCGACTCGTCAGCCTGGGCAAGGCGCTGCGGGTTGATCTCCGCGGGCATGCCCAACTGCCCCTGCATCGCCTGGATGCGGCGCTGGGCCTCTTCCAGCTTCTTCATCTCCTGCGCCAGCCGTTGCTGCTGCTCGGCCAGGCTCTTCGCCTGTTCGGCCAGCTGCTGGCGCAGGGTCTGATAATCGGCGTCGGCCGGCGCATCCTGGTCCGTCTGGCGCAAGGTTTCAGCGTAGGCAACTTGCGCGCTCAACATCATCGCCAGGCTGGCGCGAAACCAGGCTCTCTTCTTTGGCATTTTCATGATCCCCTCCCTGTTGTTGTGACTGGATGCGATGCTTTGAGCCTGGCAAGCCTGCGATGGCTCGAATTCAACGATGCGTGCCGGCAATCTGAAGAAACGTCACCCTGATGGCGGCTCAATCGATGGCTTTTTCGCGGATGTTACACCCGGGAATCCGCAGCGGCTGCATCCGGGCGCGCACCGGCAGGATCGGGCCGCGTCGGGGCGGCGTTCTTTCATTGCCATCGGCGTTGCGGCGATCACACCGGCTCCTGGGCGGCTTTTTCCTTGTGCGGGCCGTACAGCGCATGGCGCTCCAGCAGGCGATACAAGGTGGCGCGCGAAACGCCCAGTTCCCGGGCCGCCTCGGAAACGTTGTGCTGGCAGCGGCGCAATGCCGAGCGGATCGCATCGAGCTCGGCTTTGGCACGCGCCCCGTCGAGAGTCGGGTGTCCGGCGCACGATGCGCGCCGTTCCATCCCCAGATCGTCCGGAGTGAGATAGGGGCGCTCGGCCATGACCACGCCCTGGCGGATGCGGTTGCTCAATTCCCGCACATTGCCGGGCCAGGAATGCTGGCTCATCGCACGCAATGCCTGCTGGTTGAAGCCCTTGACCTTGCCGCTGGTTTCGCGGGAAAACCGCTCCAGCAATGCCTGCGCCAATAGTTCCACATCTCCCTGCCGGTCGCGCAGGGGCGGCGCCGTCAGGTTGATGACGTTGAGGCGGTAGTAGAGGTCTTCCCTGAAATGGCCTTTGGCAACGGCTTCCTGGAGATTGATATGGGATGCGGCAATGATCCGGATGTCCAGCTGTATCGGCTGGCTGGAGCCCAGGCGTTCGATCACTTTGTCTTGCAGGACGCGCAGCAGGGTGGCCTGGAGGTTGAGCGGCAGATCGGCGATTTCGTCCAGAAAGAGGGTGCCGCCCTGGGCCGCCTCCAGGCGCCCGATTTTGCGTTGGTGCGCCCCGGTGAACGCGCCTTTCTCATGGC
>VFQM010002869.1_pt1 | contig 11877 bp, 9 predicted proteins | sample 3512391 | NCBI WGS metagenome assembly VFQM01 (sample SAMN10412369, study PRJNA504923) | tailings metagenome | isolation source: Replicate 1 from Balatoc abandoned mine | place: Philippines
GGCGCTGCATCGCCATGTTGTTGACGACCGTGGGGCATTCGCGCGTGTCGATCGGGCCGCCCATCATGGTGAGGGTGGCAGGGGTCGCGGGGGACTTGTGGAGGTTGAGCAGAGCGGTCGCGGCAAAGGCCGGGACGCTCGGCTGGCACACCGCCATCATGTGAATGCGCTGGCCGCCAGCTTCGGAATGCACGTGTTCGGCGAATTCGATCAGGTAGTCGATATAGGTGTCGAGATCGAAGCGCCCGGCGCTCAGCGGGACCAGCTTGGCATCGGCCCAGTCGGTGATGAACACCTCGGCGGATTCAAGCATCCGTTCGACCGTGCCGCGCAGCAGGGTGGCGTAGTGGCCGCTCATCGGTGCGACGATCAGCAGACGCGGGCGGTCCGCCGGCGCGCCCTCGACCCGGAAGCGGACGAGATCGCCGAAGGGGCGCTTGAGGACAGTGGACTGCACAACCGCATGGGCCTTGCCGCCGATCTCCACGCTGGCGATGCCGAATTCGGGCTTGCCGTAATGCGCCGTTGCGTGGGCGAAAACGTCGAGCGCGCTGGCTGCCACCGGCCCCATGCCGAAAGCGCCGAAAGCGCCGAGCGGGTTGGCGGGGCTGGACAGCATTCCTGCGCCGATCGAGGCGAGCGCGCTGGCGCTGTTCATCCAGCTGCGCTGGAGCTCGTAAGCGTGATAAAGCATCGGTTTCCTTACAGCGACGAACGGTCCGGCGCCTTATCCCGCTGGCACCTTGCCCCGACAAATGCGCCTTTGCCGGTCATTGTGCAATGCACAATTGTATGCAGCGCCGCGGGCCTGACCCGGTGCATGCCGTTTTTTGCGCGTGAAATTCGCCGCCGGGAGGTCTAGAGGGCAGCGACCATGCACGCCGATCCCCAGCCGCGCGATCCTTCCGCCACCCCCGAAGCCGACGAAGCGTCCCTTGCGGCGCTCCCGGAGGGGGCAGACGATGCTGCCCCCCGCTCGCGCTCGCTCGCGCCCTTGCGGATGGTGTTCGGCACCGCGCTGCAATACCCGCGCCAGATCGCCTATGCCCTGACCGCGCTGGTCATCACCTCGCTGGCGACGCTGGCGATCCCCTACCGCTTCAAGGTAATCGTCGACGAGGGCTTCTCCGGTGCCTCGACCGCCAGCGACATCGGCCATGCCTTCCAGTATCTGCTGATGATCGTCGTGGTGCTCGGCATCGGCACCGCTTTCCGCTTCTATTTCGTGAGCTGGCTCGGCGAGCGGGTGGTGGCCGATATCCGCCTGCGCGTGCAGGAAAACCTGCTGCGCCTCTCGCCCGGTTTCTACGAGGTCAACAGCCCCAAGGAAATCTCCAGCCGCATGACCTCGGACACGGCGGTGATCGAGAACGTCGTCGGCACCACCGTTTCGGTCGCGCTGCGCAACACGCTGACGGGGATCGGCGGCATCATCATGCTGTTCTACCTCGCGCCCACGCTGACGCTCGGGCTGCTGGTGGCGATCCCGCTGGTGGTCGCGCCGATCGTGGTGTTCGGCCGCCGCATCCGCGCCGTCTCCCGCACCAGCCAGGACCGCATTGCCGATGTCGGCGCCTATGTGACCGAGGTGCTCTCGGCGATGAAGATCGTCCAGAGCTTCGGGCAGGAAGGCCGCGAGGGCGAGCGGTTTGCGGGCGTGGTCGAGAACACCTTCGCCACCGCCAAACGCCGCATCCTGCTGCGCGCCGTGATGACCTCGGTGGTGATCGTGCTGATCTTCGGCGCGATGACGCTGGTGATGTGGCGCGGTGCGCTGGCTGTGGCGGCGGGCGAGATCACCGGCGGCACCATCGCCGCCTTCGTGCTGGTCGGCGGGTTGGTGGCGGGCGCCTTCGGGGCGCTCACGGAAGTCTATGGCGACCTGCTGCGCGGCGCGGGCGCGGCGAGCCGGCTGGCCGAACTGCTCGAGGCAAAGCCCGACATCGCGCCCCCTGCGCGCCCCGAACGCCTGCCCGAGCCGGCGCGTGGCAGCCTGTCCTTCCGCAATGTCACCTTCCGCTACCCCGCCCGCCCGGAGACGGCGGCCCTGCGCGATTTCACGCTCGAGATCGAGCCGGGCGAGACCGTCGCCATCGTCGGGCCTTCGGGGGCGGGCAAGAGCACGATCTTCCAGCTTGTCGAGCGGTTCTACGATCCGCAGGGCGGCACGATCCGCATCGACGGCGTCCCGCTGACCAGCGCCGACCCCGCCGATATCCGCTCGCGCATCGCGCTGGTGCCGCAGGTCGGCGTGCTGTTCAGCGCCAATGCCCGCGACAATCTGCGCTATGGCAAGTGGGACGCGAGCGACGAAGAAATCTGGCAGGCCGCCCGCGCCGCCAATGCTGAAAGCTTCCTGCGTGCCCTGCCGCAGGGGCTCGACACCCATCTCGGCGAGGGCGGAACCCAGCTTTCGGGCGGCCAGCAGCAACGCGTCGCCATCGCCCGCGCCCTGCTGCGCGATGCGCCGATCCTGCTTCTGGACGAAGCCACCAGCGCGCTGGATGCCGAGAGCGAGCAGCTCGTCCAGCAGGCATTGGAAAGCCTGATGCACAGCCGCACGACGCTGGTGATCGCCCACCGCCTCGCCACGGTGCGCGCCGCTGACCGGATCGTGGTGCTGGATGACGGGCGCATCGTCGAACAGGGTACGCATGACGCGCTGACCAAGGCCGGCGGCCTCTATGCGCGCCTCGCAAGGCTGCAATTCGCCGCCGACGCGGCGTGATTTTGCGGTCGCGCTGACGCGCGACGCAGACCCCCCGCCCCACCTCCCCACCCGGCCACCATAGCCTGATGGTATCATTGGTGGCCGGGTGGGGAGGTGGGGCGGGGGGTCTGCGCCACCGAAGGTGGCCCACACAAAATCGACAAACCGCACGGCCTGTCGACGAAACGCAACCCTTCGCCCGCGCGCGCGTTAGTGTGGCGCGACGCCGACATTCTGTCGCGGATACTCAGGGACCCGAGTTTCACATGATCCACAAGACCGCCGCCTTCCTTGGCGCGAGCCTTCTCGCGCTGGCGACCCCCGCGCTTGCCGACACCCATGAGCACGAGGCCGAGCTCGACACGCTGCAAGGCGCCGAGGCCGCGCCCGCTGCCGCGCTGCCGACCATGAGCTTTGGCACCTGGGGCTTTGACCCGGCCTATCTCGCCGCCGACGTGAAGCCGGGCGACGATTTCAACGCCTATGCCAACAAGAAGTGGATCGACGCCAACCCGCTGCCGGCCGAATTCAGCCGCATCGGCGCCTTCACTCTGCTGGGCGAGAAGAGCACCGCCGACGTCAAGGCGCTGATCGACGCGATGGCCGCCAAGGATCCGGCCACGCTCTCGGACGACGAGCGCCGCATCCTCGACACCTATCGCGCCTATCTCGACACCGCGGCGATCGAGGCCAAGGGACTGGCGCCGGCACGCCCCTATCTCGAACGCATCTATGCTGCGACCTCGCTTGAAAGCCTCGCCATGCTGTGGGCCGAGCCGGGCTTTGCCAGCCCTCTCAGCGCCGGCGTGAGCATCGATGCCAAGCAGCCCGACCGCCACATCGCCGCGGTCGGCTTCGGCGGGCTCGGCCTGCCTGACCGCGATTACTACCTCGACAACACCGACAAGGGGAAGGCGATCCAGGCCAAGTACAAGGCCTATCTGGCCTTCCTGCTCGGCGAGGCGGGCTATCAGGACCCGGCGGCTGCGGCCGAGGCGGTCTATGCCTTCGAAGACCGCATCGCCCGCGATGTGGCGTGGGACCGCGCCGTGCGCCGCAACCGCGACCTCACCTACAACCTGCTCTCCGCCGAAGAGCTCGCCGCGATCGGCGGGAAGGTGCCGGTGGCCGCGATGCTCGCGAAGATCGGGATCGAGAAGAGCCCCGGCTTCGTCGTCGGCCTGATGCCCCCGACCGACGAGGAGATCGCGCGCAACAAGCTCGACGCCGCCACCCTCGCCAAGATCGGCACCGGGATGCCCGGGATGTTCGCGCTGGTGAGCGAGACGGCGCCTGCGACCTTGCAGGCGTGGATGGCCAAGGAGTTCCTCTCGGCCCACGCCCCGGTGCTGCCCAAGCGCTTCGACGATGCCCGCTTCGAGTTCTACAGCAAGACCCTGCTCGGCACCCCCGAACAGCGCCCCCGCTGGAAGCGCGCCATCGGCGAGACCGAGGGGCTGATCGGCGAGCTGGTCGGCAAGGAATATGTCGCGCGCTTCTTCCCGCCCGAGAACAAGGCGGCGATGGACGAGCTGGTCAGGAACCTGCGGGTCGCGCTCGGCCAGTCGATCGACGAGATCAAGTGGATGGGCGAGGAAACCAAGGCCCAGGCCCGCGCCAAGCTGGCGAGCTTCGATCCCAAGATCGGCTACCGCCCCAACCTCGAGACCTATGAGGGCCTCGCAATCACTGCCGGCGATCCCATCGCCAACCGCATGGCCGCGGCCAAGTGGGCGCAGGCCGACAATGTCGCCAAGCTCGGCGCCCCGATCGACCGGACCGAATGGGGGATGCTGCCGCAGACGGTGAACGCCTATTACAACTCGGTGAAGAACGAGATCGTCTTCCCGGCGGGCATTCTCCAGCAGCCGTTCTTCGCGCTGACCAACGACATCGCGGTGAATTACGGCGCGATCGGCGGCGTGATCGGCCACGAGATCGGCCACGGCTTCGACGACCAGGGCTCCAAGTCCGACGCATCGGGCGCTCTTCGCAACTGGTGGACCGACGCCGACCGCGCGGCCTTCGACAAGCTCGGCGATGCGCTGGTGGCGCAGTATAACGGCTTCTGCCCGCTCGACGGGGGCAAGACCTGCGTCAATGGCCGCCTCACGCTGGGCGAGAACATCGGCGATGTCGGCGGGCTCTCGATGGCCTACCGCGCCTACAAGCTCGCGACCAAGGGCAAGGAGGTGCCGGTGATCGACGGGCTGACCGGCGACCAGCGCTTCTTCCTCGCCTGGGCGCAGGTGTGGCGCTCGACCCAGCGCGAGGCGAATTACCGCAACCGCCTGCGCACCGACAGCCACTCCCCCGAGGAATACCGCGTCAACGGTGTCGTGCGGAACCTCGACGAATGGTATGAAGCCTTCGGCGTCAAGCCGGGCGATGCGATGTATCTGCCGCCGGAACAGCGCGTCCGGATCTGGTAAGAACAACCCTCGCCGTCCCGGGCTTGACCCGGGACCCCGGTTTTTGTCTGCGTGCCGGCGGAGGCGGGCCGGGTAGCGTGCTCCCTACAGGCCCGCCCCACCAACGGGGCGGGCCTTTTGGTTTGACACCCCGCGCCCACTCGGCAAAGCGCTGCGCCCATGAACGACACTCTGGCCGCCATCCTGCTCGGCATCCTCGAGGGGCTGACCGAGTTCCTGCCCGTCTCCTCGACCGGGCACCTGATCCTTGCGACCGAATTCCTCGGCTTCGACCAAGCCGACTGGGAGGTGTTCAACATCGCCATCCAGCCGGCCGCGATCCTTGCGATCGTGGTGCTTTACTGGCGCACCTTCTGGGATGTCGCGAAGGGCCTGCTGGGCTTCGAGAAGGGCGCGATTGCCTTCGTGCGCAACCTAGCTGTGGCCTTCTTCCCGGCGGTGCTGCTCGGCCTTGCCTTCGGGGATGTGATCGAGACCATGCTCGGCAATGCGGTGCTGGTGTGCTGGTCGCTGATCATCGGCGGGGTGGCGATCCTCGCCATCGAGCGCTGGGCCAACCCGCCCGCCGAGGGTCCGGGCGTTGCCGGCGTGCCGCTGCGCACGGCGGTGCTGATCGGCCTCGTCCAGTGCCTCGCGATGATCCCGGGCGTCAGCCGGTCGGGGGCGACGATCCTCGGGGCGATGGCCTTCGGCGTGGACCGCAAGACGGCGGCCGAGTTCAGCTTCTTCCTCGCCGTGCCGACCTTGTCGGGGGCGACCGTCTACCAGCTCGCCAAGCACGGCGCGGGGCTGACGGCAGGCGACATCCAGTTGATCGGCATCGGCTCGGCCTTCGGCTTCGTCACTGCGCTGGTGGTGGTGAAGCTGTTCGTCGCGGTGGTGACGCGGATCGGCTTTGCGCCCTTCGCCTGGTATCGCATCGCGCTTGGCGCGGCGGGCCTCGCCTGGCTCACGCTCTCCTGAAGAGGCGGCCCTGCGCGGTGGAAGGCGGCAGACAAACGCCGAATTCCGGAACCACCCGCGCCGCCGCTGGTTAGGGAGTCGGACCGCGCCGCCGTGGATGCGCGCCGGCCGACCTCTCGGAGACTACGGACATAATGGCTTTGCTGGTGCTGATCGTGTTGGGAGCAAGTCTGGGCTGGCTGGCATCGATCCTTGCGCGCACCGAGGCGCCGGCGACCATCCTGCGCCAGATCGCGCTGGGCATGATCACCTCGGTGGTCACCGGCGAGATCGCCAACGAGGGCACGATCATCGGCAACCTGTCCTTCCTCAGCCTCGGCGTTGCCCTTGCCGCGACGGCCGGGGTGCTGGTGCTCTATAACGCCGCGGCGCGGCGGAAGGTCAGGGCGTAATCTTCTCCCGCCTGCGCCGGGATCGCTAGACCGGCGCCGCCCCGCTGCCGCGCCCGCCGCGCAGGTGATATTCCTGCGTCCCCCGGTGCAGCACATTATCGACATCGATCACGGCCGAATTGGCATAGGTGAAGCCGGCGGGCAGGCTGCGATAGAGCCGGTCGAAATCGCGCTCCACCGTCTGGCGGTAGAGATCGGCGAAGCTCTCGATCACGAAATAGGTCGGTTGCAGGTCGCTGATGACGTAATCGGTGCGCATCACCCGGTCGACATTGAGCATGATGCGGTTGGGGCTCTGCGCCTCGACCGCAAAGCGCGCCTCGGTCGGGCCTGACAGGATGCCGGCGCCATAGGCGCGCACCTCGCCCGCCTCCTCGATCAGGCCGAATTCGACCGTATACCAGTAAAGCGCGCCCAGTGCCTTCAGCCGGTTGTAGCGCATCGCCTTCCACCCGGCGCGGCCATATTCCTGCATGTAGTCGGCATAGACCGGATCGGTGAGCATCGGGACATGGCCGAACACATCGTGGAAGACGTCGGGCTCCTCGATGTAGTCGAAGGTCTCGCGGGTGCGGATGAAGTTGCCCGCCGGGAAGCGGCGGTTGGCAAGGTGCCAGAAGAACACGTGATCGGGGATCAGCATCGGGACGGGCACGACGCTCCACCCGGTGAGCGCGCCCAGTTCCTCGGACAGCGCGCCGAATTCGGGGATGCCCCCGCGCCCGAGATCGAGCTTCTCCAGCCCCGCCATGAAGGCACTGCACGCGCGGCCCGGCAGCACCTCCATCTGGCGCGCGAACAGGTCGTTCCACACCTGATGGTCTTGCGCCGTGTAATCGGTCTGCTTGGGTTCGAGCCAGTCCTCGCCCACATGCGCCGGGCGCGCCAGCGGGGCAGTGAAGACTTCGGCCGCCATTTGCGGCAGGGTGGCAAAGTCGGGAGCCGGGTCTGCGAGAGTCGCCATGGTTTCAGGTGATACTACTTTCGGGCGGCAAGGACAAACGGGAGAGCGGCGGACATGGGCATGAAGCGCAAGGATTATGAGGAGGCGCTCGAGCCGCTGACGCTCGAACTGGTCAGCATGGCGCGCTGGGCCAAGGCTTGCCGAGCGCGGGTGGTGGTGCTGTTCGAGGGGCGCGACACCGCGGGCAAGGGCGGCGCGATCAGCGCTGTGCGCGAGGCCTTGAACCCGCGCCAGTGCCGCACGGTCGCGCTAGCCAAGCCGACCGAGGCGGAAAGCGGCCAGTGGTATTTCCAGCGTTACGTCGCCCACCTGCCGAGCGCGGGCGAGATCGTGCTGTTCGACCGCTCGTGGTATAACCGTGCCGGCGTCGAGCAGGTGATGGGCTATGCCTCGCCCGAGCAGGTGGACGCCTTCCTCAAGGCGGTGCCGGTGTTCGAGAAGCTGCTGGTGGATGATGGCATATTGCTGTTCAAATACTGGCTGGCGACCGATCAGGCCGAGCAGGAGGAGCGGCTGCGCGAACGGCTGGAGGATCCGCTGAAACGCTGGAAGCTCTCGCCCATCGATCTCGCCGCGCGGGCGAAATATGATGATTACACGCGGGCGCGCGAGGCGATGCTGGAAGCGACCCACACGGATCATGCGCCGTGGACGCTGGTGGATTTCAACGACCAGCGGCGCGGCCGGCTGACCCTGCTGCGCGATCTGCTCTCGCGGATACCCGACACGCACGAGGAGCCCGAGGCGATCCCCTTCCCCGATCTGGGCCGCGAGCCGGTGGCGGAGAGCTACGGGGTGTTGAAGCCGATCGCGGATTTTCCGGTCGACTAGAGGCTCGCGCTCGCCGCCGTTACCTGACGCCCGTCATCGGCAAAGGCGGCGAGGTCATAGCCCGCCTCGCCCTCGCGCATCACCAGATGCAGCGGCTCGCCCGCGATGGCGGGGGAGAGGCCGCGGAAGCTGAAGGAGCGCAAGCGGTTCTCGCCCAGCTCGCGCGCTGCCAGTTGCAGCAGCAGGCTCGCGGTCAGCGGGCCGTGGACGACAAGGCCGCGATAGCGCTCGACCTGCTCGGCATAGGGCGCGTCGTAATGGATGCGGTGGGTGTTGAAGGTCAGCGCCGAATAGCGGAACAGGAGGCGCGCATCGGGGGTGAGGGTGCGGTGCGCGTCCCAGCCCTCGGACGAGAATCTGCCCTCGCCCGGCGGCGGCGGAGACAGGGCTTGACCCCCGCTTGCCGCCTCCCGGTAGACGATAGACTGGGTCTCGCGCACCGCCAGCGTGCCGTTGCTGCGTGTTTCATGTGAAACATCGACAAAGGCGAGCGGCCCGGTGGAGCCCTGCTTTTCGCTGATCGCGGTAATCCGGCTGCTGCGCTCGATCACCGCGCCGATGGCGATGGGCGCGTGGAATTGCACCTTCGAGGAGGCCCACATCCGGCGCGGCAGGGGGAAGGGCGGAAGGAAGCTGTCGGGGCTGTCGTCACGCGCCGGATGCCCGTCCTCGCCCAGCGCCGCGGTGGGCGCCTCGGGGGTGCAGAGCGCGAAGTGGATGCCCTGCGGCATGATCGCGGGATGGGGGCGCGGCAGGTCGAAGGTGGCGAGCCAGCGCGCCGCCAGCCCCTCGTCGAGCCGGTCCCTCGCGCGGGCCTCGCGCCCGATCCATGCGTCGTAATTCATGCAGCGCGCTCGAACACCGCAGCGATGCCCTGCCCGCCGCCGATGCACATGGTTTCAAGGCCATAGCGCACCCCGCGCCGGTGCATCTCGTGCGCCATGTCCGCGAGAATCCGCCCGCCGGTCGCGCCGATGGGGTGGCCGAGGCTGATGCCTGAACCATTGACGTTGAGGATCTCGCGGCGGCTGTCATCGGCGCTCCAGCCCCACCCCTTGAGCACGGCGAGCACCTGCGGCGCAAAGGCCTCGTTGAGTTCGACAAGGCCGATATCGTCCCACGAATATCCGCGCCGTTCGAACAGCCGCTCGACCGCCGGCACCGGCCCGATCCCCATGCGCGAGGGGTCGCACCCCGCCGCCGCCCAGCCGCCGAACCACAGCATCGGGGTGAGGCCGAGTTCCTCGAGCTTGTCCTCCGCGACCACAAGGCAGGCCGCCGCCGCATCGTTCTGCTGGCTGGCATTGCCGGCCGTGACGATGGCCTGCGGATCACGCTTCAGGTCGATGGGGGCGAGCTTGCCGAGCGTCTCCATGCTGGCGTCGGTGCGGTAGCCCTCGTCATGGTCGAAGATCACCGGATCGCCCTTGCGCTGCGGAATCGCGACGGGGACGAGCTGCTCGGCAAACTTGCCCTCGGCCCATGCCCGCGTCGCATTCTGGTGCGAGCGGACGGCGAAGGCATCGGCCTCCTCGCGGGTGATGCCGTAATCTTTGGCGAGGTTCTCGGCGGTCTCGATCATGCCGGTGATGACCCCGAAACGCTCGACCGGCTGGCTCATCACGCGCCCCCGCGAGAGGCGGTCATGCAGCACCATGTCGCCCATCCGCACGCCCCCGCGCGCGGCGAGGGTGTAGTGCTCGACATTCGACATGGACTCGACCCCGCCTGCGACCACCACATCGGCCATCCCGGTCTCGACCATCATCGCCGCCGTCGCGACCGCCTGCACGCCCGAACCGCAGCGGCGGTCGAGCTGGAAGCCGGGGACTTCGATCGGCAGGCCCGCTGCGAGCCAGGACCAGTGGCCGATCGCGGGCGCCTCGCCATTGCCGTAGCCCTGGCTGAACACCACGTCATCGACCCGCGCCGGATCGATCCCGGAGCGCTCCATCAGCGCCTTGAGGATCACCGCGCCGAGCTGGCCCGCGTTGAGGCCCGATAGCCCGCCGAGGAACTTGCCCACCGGGGTGCGAAGAGGGGTGCAGATGGCGGCGCGGCGAGTCGTCATAGAACTTAACTCCGTTCGGGCTGAGGCTGTCGAAGCCCTGCCCTTTTGTTCAGGAAGGTCGGCCCTTCGACACGCTCAGGGCGAACGGGTGGTGTGTTGATCGGATAGAGCCACGGTTCCGGCATCGACCAGCTTGCCGATCGCGCCGGAGGAGAGGCCGAGCTTGTCGGCCAGCACCTCTTCGGAATGCTGCCCGAGATAGGGCGCCGGTGCCGGGTCGCCCGCCTCGCGACCGGGGAGGTTGGCGAAGGAGCGGGTGGCGGGGTAGTCGAAGCCCGAGGGATTGGCGGGGGCGGGCCCGAACAGCGGGTTGTCGGCGACCAGCACCGGGTCATTGGCGGCCTCGAAGGCGGTGCGGTAACGCTCGAAGGTGCAGGCCTCGGCCGCCATGCGCGCTTCGAGCGTTGCATAATCCATCGTGTCAGCCGCGCTCTGGAACAGGCCGAACAGCGCGGCGCGGTGCCGGAAGCGCGGGGTGTCCCCGTCGGCAAAGCGCACGCCGTGCTCGGCTTCCAGAGCGGCGATGCCGGCCTCGACCCCGAAGGCTTTGACGAGTCCGCTCCACTGCTTGGGCGTCAGCGCGGCGACCATGAAGCGCACGCCGTCGCGCGCCCGAAAGTCGCGCCCGAAGGCGCCCCAGATCGCATTGCCGAGCCGCTCGCGGTCACCGCCGCGATAGAGCACCTCGGCGAGCAATCCGGCATTCGCCATCGTCCCGATCGCGACGTCGCCCAAGGGCAGGCGCACTTCGCTGCCCTCGCCTGTGCGGTCGCGGTGGCGCAGCGCGGCGAGCATGGCGAAGGCGCCGTAGGCTCCGGTGATGAAGTCCCACGCGGGGAGCACCTGATTGACCGGCGGCGCGGTGGCCGGGTCCCACTCCTCCGGCCCGCACATCAGCGGGTATCCGGCGGCCGCGTTCACCGTGAAGTCCATCGCCTGTCGCCCGTCATGCCAGCCCATGACCCGCAGGGAGATCATGTCGGCGCGCTTGGCAGCCATCGCCGCGTGACTGAGGAAGCTCTGTTCCGGCAGGTTGGTGATGCACTGGCCGACGCGCGCCGCCAGTTCCACCAGCAGCTCGCGCCCCTCGGCCGATTGCAGGTCCAGCGCGACCGATTTCTTGGCGCGGTTGAGGTTCTCCCACGAGAGGCTCCGCCCCTCGCGCGTGAGCATGTAGCGGTTGTAATCGAGCCCGCCCGCCTTGTGGTCGACGCGGATCACCTCCGCCCCCAGCTGCGCGCAATAGAGCCCGGCGGTGGGCGAGGCGACGAAGCTCGAGACCTCGACGATGCTCAGGTCGTTGAGAAGATTATACATTCTCTCTCCACTCGCGCAGCATGTGCTTGGCGATCTGGAGCTCGAGGATCTGCGTCGTGCCCTCGTAGATGCGGTAGATGCGCGCATCGCGGAAGAACCGCTCGGCATCATATTCGGCGAGGTAGCCCGCGCCGCCATAGACCTGCACCACGCGGTCGACCACGCGGCCGCACATCTCCGAGGCGAAGACCTTGAAG
>VFQM010002870.1_pt1 | contig 11877 bp, 14 predicted proteins | sample 3512391 | NCBI WGS metagenome assembly VFQM01 (sample SAMN10412369, study PRJNA504923) | tailings metagenome | isolation source: Replicate 1 from Balatoc abandoned mine | place: Philippines
GCTCGAAGGAGAGGTCGATCTTTTCGTGCACCTGCACCTGGTTGATGCCGGGCAGACGGTATTCGACCGGGTCCTCGACGGTGATGATCTTCTTCTCCGGCGAATTGAGTTCGGTCAGCGCGGCATAGAGCGTCGTCGTCTTGCCGGAACCGGTCGGGCCGGTCACCAGCACCATACCCGACGGACGGCGGATCGCATGACGAAGGCGTTCCAGAATCCGCGGCGGAATGTTCATGCGATCCAGGCCGAGCAGGCCGGAATTCTGGTTGAGCAGACGCATCACCACGGATTCGCCATACTGCGTCGGCATCGTCGAGATACGGACGTCAACGGAGTTTGTACGGATCTTGACGTTGAAGCGCCCATCCTGTGGCAGGCGCTTCTCGGAGATGTCGAGACCCGACATCAGCTTGAGGCGCAAGGCCACGGCGGTCGCGATCTTGGCATCGGCCTCGGTCTGGATGTGCAGCACGCCGTCGATGCGGAAACGGATGCGCAGCGCCTTTTCCTGCGGCTCGATGTGGATGTCGGAAGCCCGCGTGCGCAGCGCCTCCTCGAACACTGTCTGCAAGAGTTTGACGACCGGCGCGTCCTCGGCGCCGGGGGCCAGTCCCAGCAGGTCGCCGAATTCGACCGGGACGTCGCCGAGTTCGGCCGTCAGTTCCTTGGCCAGGCCGCTGATTTCCTCGGTGCGCCGATAGACGCGGTCGATGGTCGCCAGCAGCTGGCTTTCGGTGACGACGGCCTGCTCGATGTCGCGGCGGACGACACGGACGATCTCGTCGTAAGCAGCAAGGTCGGTGGGGTCGGTGAAGCCGATGCGCAGCCGGCCGTCGACCTCATCGAGCACCAGCGCGCGGAAGCGCCGTGCCTGTGCTTCGGGCAGCAGCTTGATCAGTTCGGGACGGGTATTGAACTGCTTGAGGTCGATGAAGGGAATGCGCAACTGGCCGGCCAGCGCTTTCGAGATGCCCTCTTCCGTGACATAGCCGCTGTCGACGAAAATACGCCCGAGCTTGCGCCCGCTGCGCTTCTGCTCTTCGAGCGACATTTTCAGCTGTTCGTCAGTGAGCAGTCCCTGCGAAATCAGCAGGTCGCCGAGACGAATTTTTTCCGGGCGGGCCATCTAAAGCTCCAGTAACATCCCAACTATCAGGCGTAGTTTGCTGATTTTAGCGATATTTCCATCATTTGCAGTGTCTTTTTTCACACTTTGCCATGTTTGCCGTCGTTCTCTTTCAGCCGGAAATTCCGCCCAACACGGGCAATGTGATCCGTCTCTGCGCCAACACCGGAGCAGAACTGCATCTCGTCGAGCCTATGGGGTTCCCGTGGGAAGACAAGCAGTTACGGCGTGCGGGGCTCGACTATCACGAGTTCGCCCGCGTCCAGCGGCATGCGGACTGGGCCGCCTGCAAGGCGGCACTGCCCGGACGGCGGATGTTCGCAATGACGACCAAGGGCAGCCGGCGGCACGATACACCGGCTTTCACTGCCGGCGACGTATTCGTCTTCGGGCCGGAGAGCCGCGGTCTGCCGGATGAACTGCTGGCCGAGTTCGCGCCGGATCAGCGCCTGCGTCTGCCGATGCTGCCGGAACGACGCAGCGTCAATCTTTCCAATGCAGTGGCGGTGATGGTCTACGAGGCATGGCGCCAGAACGGCTTCGCCGGGGGAAGCTGAATCTCCGTTTCGGGCCGGGAAGCGGAGGGGGCGGAGGGTGGGCGCGAAGACTAGGCGCTCTCGATCTTCGGATCGCGCATCAGCAGCTGCTCGACCGCCGTTGCGGCACTGACGCCATGGTGCAGGATCGCGTCGACGGCCTGCGTGATCGGCATGTCGATCCCGAGTTCGGTCGCCAGACGCGCCACCTCGCGGGCCGTGCTGACGCCCTCGGCGACGTGGCCAAGCTCTTCAAGAATCTGCGGCAGGGTCTTGCCGGCAGCCAGCGCCAGACCGACACGGCGATTGCGGGACAGGTCGCCGGTGCAGGTGAGGATCAGATCCCCCATGCCGGCCAGCCCCATGAAAGTTTCCCGCTTGCCGCCAAGCACCAGGCCGAGGCGGGCGATTTCGGCGAGGCCGCGGGTGATCAGCGCAGCACGGGCGTTGAGACCGAGACCAAGGCCATCGGCGATGCCGGTGGCGATGGCGAGGACATTCTTGACGGCACCGCCGACTTCGACCCCGGGCAGGTCGTCGTTGGCGTAAATGCGCAGACGCGGGGTATGCAAGGCGAGCGCGGTATCGCGGGCGAAATCGGCATTGTTCGCCGCCAGCGTCACCGCCGTCGGCAGGCCACGCGCCACTTCTTCCGCGAAGCTCGGCCCGGACAGCGCGCCATAGGCGGCAGCGGCACCCAGTTCTTCGGCGGCGATCGTATGCGGCAGCTTCGCCGTACCGGCTTCGAGCCCCTTGCAGACCCAGACCAGCGGCTTCAGCTGGCGGTCGGCGATGAGGCGTTGCAGCGTCGGGCGCAGGCCGGCGAGCGGCGTGGCAACGACGAGCAGGTCGGCGTTGGCGACTGCCGCCGCGAAGTCCGAATCGACCTCAAGCTCGTCCGGCAGACGGAAGCCCGGCAGGAAGCGCCGGTTTTCGCGCTCGTCGCGCATCGTCTGCACGACGTCCGCTTCGCGAGCCCAGAGCGTCACCCGATGTCGCGCCGCGAAAGCGATGGCCAGCGCCGTACCCCAGGCCCCGGCCGAAAGGACGGTGAGGTTCATAGACCCCAGACCTGGTTGCCGCGAACGAAGCCGCTCTGGCCGTCGCGATGACGGACCCGGGCCCAGCCGCCGACACCGGCTTCGAGCAGTTCGAGCGCGACGCCCTTTTCCGCCTCGAAGGAGAGGGGCGACTCGTCGCTGGCCTCGCGGCGGATCGTGGCGCGGTCGACGGTGACCTGCACGAAGCGCTTCTCGGAAAGATGCTTCTTCTCGATCCAGGCCAGACCGCCATCGGCATCGCGCACCTTGGACCAGCCTTCGAGGCTGACCACCGGCTCGACCGGGGTATGGCGGCGAATGACGAAGAGCGGCTTGCCCTTCACCGACGGTGCATCGTAGAGCACCGTTGCGGTTTCGACCGAACGGTAATCGATGGCGAAGGCCGGCAGCGATACGGACAACAGTGCGAACACTGCCGGCAGGGTCACGCGGGAGAGCTTCGCCATCTCTTGCTCCTGGTTACTGAACGGGGACTTCGTGTGCGCCGGAAGCGGTCTGCTGGGCCTCGGCTTCCTGCAGGCGCGACATGTACATGCCTTCGAAGTTAACCGGCTGCAGGACGACCGGCGAGAAACCGGCACGGGTCACGGCATCGGAAACGACTTCGCGGGCATAGGGGAAGAGGATGTTCGGGCAGGCGACGGCGATCAGCGGCTCCAGATTCTCTTCCGGCACATTGAAGATGCGGAAGATGCCGGCCTGGCCAACCTCGACGAGGAACACGGTCTTGTCGCCGATGCGGGCAGTGACGGTCACCGTCAGCACGACATCGTAGGCGCCGCTACCGAGATTCTGGCCGTTGGTCTGCAGCTGGATCTCGACCTGCGGGGCATCGCTTTCGAGGAAGATCTCCGGGGAATTCGGCACCTCGACGGAAAGATCCTTCAGGTAGAGTTTTTCGATGGAGAAGGACGGGGCTTCCTGCTGTTCGCTCATGAAAATGCTTTCTTCGTTCGTTGATCAAGAAATCGGGAAATCAGCCTGGCTCGCCGGCCAGCAAGGGCAGCAGCTTGCCAGCCTGGTCGAGGGCGACGAGGTCGTCGCAACCGCCGACATGGGTGTCGCCGATGTAGATCTGGGGCACCGTGCGGCGGCCGGTCTTCTGCATCATCTCCTCGCGCCGCTCGGGGTCGAGGTCGACGCGGACCTTTTCGATCTCGGCCACCCCGCGCGCCTTGAGCAGCTGCTCAGCCCGCACGCAGTAGGGACAGACGGCCGTGCTGTACATCAGCACCCGCGGCTGGCTCACTTGCGCTCACCCTTTTTCGTCAGCGGCAGTCCGGCCTTGTTCCAGGCAGCGACACCGCCATCGAGATTGAAGACGCGCTCGAAGCCGAGCTTCTTCAGCTCCTTGACGGCCTTGACGCTGCGGATGCCGGTTTCGCAGCAGACGATGACGGGCGAACCCTTGATCTTCTCGAGGTCGGCTGCGCGTTCGGCGAACTTGGCAACCGGGATGTTGCGGGCGCCGATCAGGTGACCGGTGGTGAATTCGCCGGCATCGCGGATGTCGATGACCTGGGCGTCCTCGCGGTTGATCAATTTCGTCGCCTCGTTGGCCGAGATACGGGCAGTGCCCCCCGCGAAGCCGGTGGCGATAAGCATCGCGCCGCTGGTCACGGCGAGGATGACGAGCATCAGGTTTTGCTGAATGAACTCCAAGGGAACTCCGTCAATAGTCAAACGCCGGGCGGCCGGGCCATAACCTGGCGACGGCCGCGACCGGACTTACGCGTTCAGGGGAATACCGCAGAAAACCTCGCGCATCATGCCGATCAGCTGCAGCGTGCGCTGGTCGCCGACCCGGTAATAGACCCGGTTGGCATCCTTCCGCGTCAGCAGCACCCCTTTTTCACGAAGGATCGCAAGATGCTGCGAGATGTTGCTCTGGGAAGTGCCGACCGCATCGACGATCTCCTGCACACAGGCCTCTTCCGGGCCGATCACGCAGAGAATCTTGAGCCGCAGCGGATGCGAGATCGCCTTGAGGGCGCGCGCAGCCTGCTCGATGTGCTCCTGTTTTTCGATGAGGTTGATGGTGTGGTCCAAGATGGCTGAAGCTCGTGCGGTGGTGAGCTGATTCATTATAAAATGTTTCATAAGTTTAACCCAATGAACGCGCCCTGCTCGCGATTTCTTGACCCTTCATTTCTCTCTCCCCTCCCGTGCCGGATCTCTGCTCACAGCGGTTTTGCTGGGTGCACTTGCGCTGATGTGGGCGCCGGCGATGGCCGCCAAGCGCCCGCCCCCGCCGGCTGCCGCACCGGAGAAGTCCGAGGTCTCCGAAAAGGAGGCCGATCTCAAGGAACTGCGCAGCAAGATCGAGGAATTGCGCAAGGGTATCGCCTCGGCCGAAGGGTCGCGGGCGGAAGTCGCGGACCAGCTGAAGGACTCCGAGCGCTCGATATCGAGCCTGCAAAGGGAACTGCACCACCTGGGCGAAGAGAAGGCCGCATTGCAGAAGGCTGTGCGCGATCTCGGCCAACAGGCACAAAGCCTCGAAGCACAGCTGGCGACGCAGCAGGAACAGCTCGAACGCCTGCTCTACGCACAGTACCTGCGCGGCGCACCGGATTCGCTGCAGATCCTGCTCAATGGCAACGACCCTAACCAGACGGCTCGCGACCTCTATTACCTCGGCGCCATCGCCAAGGCACGCAGCGACCTGCTGGCCGAGATCGAGGCGAACCTGAAGAAGAAGCAGGCGCTGACCGCCGCCACCCGGGAACGGGCAACGGCACTGGCCGCCGTCGAGGAGCGCCAGAAGGAACGGCATGAACACCTGCTGACCCAGCGCGAACAGAAGAAGGCCACGCTGACCAGGATTTCGGCGCAGATTGCAGCGCAGAAAAAGCAGGTCGGCAACCTGCAGCGCGACGAGAAGCGGATGAAGGAACTGATCGACCGCCTTTCCCGCCTGATCGCCGCGCGCGAGAAGGCACGCAAGGACGCAGCACGGGCAGCGCAGCGCAAGCCGACCCCGCGCGGAACGACCGAGATCGAGAACGAACAGCTGCCGCAGGCGGCCGCCGCCGGCAGCTTCGCCAAGCTGCGCGGCAACCTGCGCCTGCCGGTGAAAGGCACCATCACCAACCGTTTCGGCTCTCCACGTCAGGAAGGCAGCAGCTGGAAGGGACTCTTCATCCGCAGCGGCAGCGGCAGCGAGGTGAAGTCGATCGCCGCCGGACGCGTGGTATTCGCCGAATGGATGCGCGGCTTCGGCAACCTGCTGATCATCGACCACGGCGACGCCTATCTGTCGATCTACGGCAACAACGATGCACTGCTGAAAAACGTCGGCGACAGCGTTCGCGGAGGCGATACCGTAGCCACCGTGGGCAACAGCGGTGGCAACCCGGAATCCGGGCTATACTTCGAAATCAGGCATCAGGGGCAGCCCGTAGACCCCCTGAAATGGGCCTCTCTCAAGTGATTCGGGCAGGAGCGGCAGCATGACAGGCAAGTTGAAAAAGGCAGGATTGATCGGCACCGGTTTCGTTGCCGGCGTTCTGATCAGTCTTCAGTTCTCGGCCATTGCGGACAAGGAAGTCCGTACCGGACTGCCGGTCGAGGAATTGCGTACCTTCGCCGAGGTCTTCAACGCCATCAAGCAGGGCTACGTCGAGCCGGTCGAGGACAAGAAACTGATCACGCACGCGATCAGCGGCATGCTCTCCAACCTCGACCCGCACTCCGCCTACCTCGACGCCGATGCCTTCAAGGATCTGCAGGTCGGCACCCAGGGCGAATTCGGCGGCCTCGGCATCGAAGTCGGCATGGAAGACGGGCTGGTCAAGGTCATCTCCCCGATCGAGGACACCCCGGCCTACCGGGCCGGCGTCAAGGCCGGCGACCTGATCTTCAAGCTCGACGACACGCCGGTGAAGGGCATGACCCTCTCCGACGCCGTGAAGAAGATGCGCGGCAAGCCCAAGACGCAGATCCGCCTCGGCATCCTCCGCAAGGGCGAGGCCAAGCCGCTGGAGCTGACGCTGACGCGCGAAGTGATCAAGGTGCAGAGCGTCAAGTCGCGCCTGGTCGAACCGGGCTACGGCTACATCCGTGTCACCTCCTTCCAGGAAAACACCGGCGCATCCGTCGTCAAGCACCTGAACGATCTGTACAAGCCCGGCGAGCTGAAGGGGCTGGTACTCGACCTGCGCAACGACCCGGGCGGGCTGCTCAATGCCGCGGTCGGCGTATCGGCCGCCTTCCTGCCGCCGAAGACGCTGGTCACCTCGACTGACGGTCGTACCGAGGATGCCAAGCACAAGTACTTTGCGACCCCGGAAGACTATCTGCGCAGCGGCAAGCGCGACGATTACATCAAGGAAGTGCCGGCGGCTGCCTTCAAGGTGCCGATGGTGGTGCTGGTCAATGCCGGCTCCGCCTCTGCTTCGGAAATCGTTGCCGGCGCCCTGCAGGACCACAAGCGGGCGGTCGTCATGGGCACCAAGACCTTCGGCAAGGGCTCGGTGCAGAGCGTGCTGCCGCTGCCGGGCAACACCGCGATCAAGCTGACCACGGCGCGCTACTACACGCCCTCCGGCCGCTCGATCCAGGCCAAGGGCATCGAACCCGACATCGTCGTCGAGGAGACGCCGAACGGCGACAGCTTCAAGCGTCTGCGCGAAGCCGATCTGGAGCGCCATCTCGACAACGACAAGGAGCCGGCAGCGACCAAGGAAGCCCCGAAGCCGCAGGGCAAGTCGACCTCGCCAGCGAAGCCGAAGCCCGGCAACGGCAAGGAACGGGAAGACGAAGAGAAGGATTCGCCGAACGCCGAGCAGGCCCAGAAAAACGACTATCAGCTGGGGCAGGCGATCAACCTTCTCAAGGGTTTGCAGATCATGCAGAATAAGCCGTAACAGGCAGACCACACCGGGAGGGGAGAAAAATGGCGACGACCAGTTCCTCGAAGAAGGATGCAAGGCTGTACAAGCAGCGCGAGATCCTGTTCGCGAAATTCCCCCCCGGGCAAGTGCCGGAAGCCAGCGACCATCTGGCGGCAAAGGAAGAGCTCGAGGTTGCACCGCACGTCGAGAAGCGCGTCGTCGAGGTAGGCTACGAGCTGACCCAGTACACCCTCGGCGATCTCGAGGAGGAACTGGTCGAAAAAGGTTTCCATCTCGACAACACGCTCTTTTCCAAGCTGACGCGCGCGCTCATCCACTACGTCGAGGAAACTCAGCTGCACAATCTCGAAGCCCCGGAACACCGCCTCAAGCGATCGGACGAAGCCTATGTCCGTGCCTGGGAGCAGCACCCGCACGGCGACCACGACGACACCCCGCCGGAATGGCGGGAATACAAGTAGGCCCACCCCGACCTCCGCAGCCTGCCGTGCCGTCTGCACGGCAGACCGCACGCGCCGGCATCTGATCGCTGATGAACGACCAGCAACTTCTCCGTTATTCACGCCACCTGCTGCTCGACCAGATCGGCATCGAAGGCCAGGAAAGGATCGTCGCGGCGCACGCGCTGGTGATCGGTGCCGGTGGTCTCGGCTCGCCGGCGGCGCTCTACCTCGCGTCGGCCGGCGTCGGCCACATCACGCTGGCCGACGGCGATACCGTCGACCTGACCAACCTGCAGCGCCAGATCCTGCACACGCAGCAGCGGGTCGGCGAGATGAAGGCCGTCTCGGGCCGCAGCGCACTGGGCCTGATCAATCCGGAAGTCCAGGTGGACGCCGTCACCGAACGCCTGGCCGGCGAAACGCTGGAAGCAGCAGTCGCCGCTGCCGACGTCGTCCTCGACTGCTGCGACAACTTCGTCACGCGGCACGCGGTCAACCGTGCCTGCGTGAAGCACCGCAAGCCGCTCGTCTCCGGCGCCGCGATCCGCTTCGACGGACAGCTGTCGGTCTTCGATCCGTGCCGCGCCGAATCGCCGTGCTACCACTGCCTGTTTCCGGAGGGGGAGGATGTCGAGGAGGTGCGCTGCGCCGTCATGGGGGTCTTCGCGCCGCTCACCGGCATCATCGGTGCCGCTCAGGCGGCCGAGGCGCTGAAGCTGATCGTCGGCTGCGGCACCCCGGCAATCGGCCGGCTGTTGCTGCTCGACGGCCTGGCGATGGAATGGCGCAGCGTGAAGTTCGGGCGCGACCCGGGCTGCGCAGTGTGCGCAACTACAACCGGGCAATGATGCGCAGGTCGCTGCCGACCTGACGCACGTCGCGCCATTGCAGGGTACGTTCGCCGGTCAGGGAAGTCAGTGCCGGCAGATTGAAGAGTCCGCGCGAAGCATCGCCGATCAACGACGGCGCCAGATAGAGCAGCAGCTCATCGACCAGCCCTTCGCGCAGGAGCGATCCATTCAGCTTGAAGCCGGCTTCGGCGTGCACCTCGTTGATGCCGCGCGCGGCGAGTTCGCCCAGCAGGGCGGGCAGATCGACCTTGCCTTCGGCATTGGCGAGCAGGATGACCTCGGCGCCTCGCGCCCGCAGCGCCTCTGCTCTGGAGGCATCAGCAGCTGCACCGACCACCAGGACCGGCCCGCCACCATCGTGCAGGATGCGGGCGCCGAGCGGGGTTTCCAGCCGGCTGTCGACGACCACCCGCAGCGGCTGGCGTGAGGTATCGACATCGCGTACGTTGAGCTGCGGATCATCGTCCCGCACCGTGCCGATGCCGGTCAGGATGGCACAGGCACGGGCGCGCCAGCGATGGCCATCGCGGCGAGCCTCGGGGCCGGTGATCCACTGGCTCTGCCCGTTCTCGAGCGCAGTCCGGCCATCCAGGCTGGCCGCCGCCTTCAGGCGCAACCACGGGCGTCCGCGGGTCATGCGCGAGACAAAGCCGATATTCAGTTCGCGCGCCTCGCCGGCACACAGGCCGCTGGCCACGGCAACGCCGGCGTGTTGCAGGCGCGACATACCTTGCCCGGCCACGAGGGGATTCGGATCTTCCATTGCCGCGACGACACGCGCAACACCGGCAGCCAGCAGGGCATCGACGCAGGGCGGCGTGCGGCCGTGGTGATTGCACGGCTCCAGCGTCACGTAGGCCGTGGCGCCGCGGGCCGCAGCACCTGCGGCGTGCAGGGCATGGACTTCGGCGTGAGCCTCGCCGGCCCGCTCGTGCCAGCCTTCGCCGACAACGATGCCGTCGCGTACCAGCACGCAACCGACGCGGGGATTGGGGGAGGTGGAGTACAACCCGCGCTCGGCGAGTTGCAGGGCGCGCGCCATGAATTCGTGATCGGCGGCGCTGAACATCGGGAAAGCCTAGCGGCGACGGGTTGCCGGCTTGGTCGAGACTTCGCGGATGACGTCGGAGAAATCGTCGACGTCCTCGAAGTCGCGATAGACCGAGGCAAAGCGGATGTAGGCAACCTTGTCGATCTTCTTCAACTCGCGCATGACCATTTCGCCGACCTTCTCGGAGGCGATCTCGCGCTCGCCGAGGGCGAGGAGCTTTTCCTCGATGCGGGTGATTGCCCCCTCGACCGCCTCGGTCGTCGCCGGGCGCTTGCGCAAGGCCAGCCAGAAGCTGGCGGCAAGTTTCTCGCGGTCGTAGTCGACGCGTGAACCGTTCTTCTTCACCACCTGCGGCAGACGGATTTCCGCCCGCTCGTAGGTGGTGAAACGCTTGTCGCAGGTCAGGCAGCGACGGCGGCGGCGCACGATGTCGCCATCGTCGTTGATACGCGTATCGACGACGGTGGTTTCAGCGGCGCTGCAGAACGGACACTTCATGCGGGCTTACGCTCCGTACACCGGGAACTTCTTGCACAGGGCCGCGACTTCCTCGCGCACCTTGGCCAGCACGGCCTCGTCGTTCGGCGCATCGAGAACGTCCGCCACCAGATGCGCGACGCGTTCGGCCTCGATCTCGGTGAAGCCGCGGGTAGTCATCGCCGGCGAGCCTAGGCGGATGCCGGAGGTGACCATCGGCTTCTGCGGATCGTTCGGGATGCCGTTCTTGTTGACGGTGATGTGGGCCTTGCCCAGCGCAGCTTCGGCCTCCTTGCCGGTAAGGTTCTTGGCACGCAGGTCGACCAGGAAGACATGCGACTCGGTGCGGCCGGAGACGATGCGCAGGCCACGCTCCTCGCCAAGCACGCGGGCCATGACGCTGGCGTTCTTGACGACCTGCGCCTGGTAGCTCTTGAACTCCGGCGACGCCGCTTCCTTGAAGGCGACGGCCTTGGCGGCGATGACGTGCATCAGCGGACCGCCCTGCAGGCCCGGGAAGATGGCGGAGTTGATCGCCTTCTCGTGCTCGGCCTTCATCAGGATGATGCCGCCACGCGGGCCGCGCAGCGTCTTGTGCGTGGTCGAGGTGACGACATCGGCGTGCGGCACCGGGTTCGGGTAGAGGCCGGCAGCGATGAGGCCGGCGTAGTGCGCCATGTCCACCCAGAAGATGGCGCCGATTTCCTTGGCGATCTTCGCGAAACGCTCGAAGTCGATGCGCAGCGCAAAGGCCGAGGCCCCGGCGACGATGATCTTCGGCTTGTGCTCGCGCGCCAGCGCTTCCATCTTCTCGTAGTCGATGTCTTCCTTGGCGTCGAGGCCGTAGGCGACGACGTTGAACCACTTGCCGGACATGTTGAGCGGCATGCCGTGCGTGAGGTGGCCGCCTTCGGCGAGGCTCATGCCCATGATCGTGTCGCCCGGCTTGGCGAAGGCCATCAGCACGGCCTGGTTGGCCTGCGAGCCGGAGTTCGGCTGGACGTTGGCAGCGTCGGCGCCGAACAGCTTCTTCAGGCGCTCGATGGCCAGCTGCTCGGCCTTGTCGACGAATTCACAGCCGCCGTAGTAGCGCTTGCCGGGGTAGCCCTCGGCGTACTTGTTGGTCAGCTGCGAGCCCTGCGCCTGCATCACGGCGTGACTGACATAGTTTTCCGAAGCGATCAGCTCGATGTGCTCTTCCTGACGGTGATTCTCTTCCTCGATCGCGCTCCACAGCTCGGGATCGACTTTGCTCAGGGTGTCTTTCGCGGAAAACATCGTTTGCCTCTCAAACCGTTGAAAAAGGGGCGAATTATAACATGCTGCAAAGCGGCAACCGGGGCTCGAAGCTTGTGAAGAAATCGTAGCGAGCGATCCGAGTGCGAGGCGGACGGAGCGCAGCGACGAACGAAGTTCGCGCTACGAGACATATCAAGTGGATAGGCGAGGAGCGACACGGGGGAATAGAAGGGGCCC
>VFQM010002876.1_pt1 | contig 11869 bp, 16 predicted proteins | sample 3512391 | NCBI WGS metagenome assembly VFQM01 (sample SAMN10412369, study PRJNA504923) | tailings metagenome | isolation source: Replicate 1 from Balatoc abandoned mine | place: Philippines
ACGATGAGCACCGGAAGCAAGCCCTGAGGGATTCCCTGAACGCATACAGCAAGGCTGTGAAGTCGAAGAAGTACGCGGCCATGAATCGCAACTTCTGCATGAGAACAGGCGCTTGCAGCATTGCCCCACCCCCTGTCACCGATAGCTTTGAGTCCTTCTTCGGAGGCCCTAAAGAAGACTCTACCGATAACAACGATCTACCTTGGAAGGACTGAGCATGGATCACGAGAACGAGAAGGCTGTATTCCGCAACATCGCCTTTCCCGGAATTATGTAGCAACTGCACCATGACCCAGCCGGCCCCGCTCCGTAGAATTTCCCTGTTTCGCACCATTGACAGGGGCATACATGGGACACACCTACGCGCTCTCGGGACTGGTTTCCAAGCGGGCCGAAATGGCCGGGTTGATCGAGCATCACCAGAAGGAAATCGAGCGGCTGCGCCAGGGCATCTATCAGCTCGACGCGACGATCCGCATCTTCGACCCGAACTACCGCATCCGGTCGATCAAGACGAAGGAATACCGGCGCTACAGCCGCATCTTCAAGAAGGGCGAATGCTACCGCCTCTGCCTCGATGCGCTGCGCCGCGCAGGCCAGGTGATGAGTACCACGCTCATCACCGAGATCATCATGCACAAGAAGGAACTGCCGCCGGAGCAGCAGGCGACGGTCACGGACAGCGTGAACAACGCCCTGCGCTTCGCCGAGCGCCGCGAGATCGTGCGGCGCGTCGGCATGGATGGCGTCGCCATCCTTTGGGAGATCGCCGACTAGGCCGCCAGCCGCTCGCCCAGGCGGCGGTTCCCCTGCCAGTAGCCGCAGAAGTCCCGCGACGTGCGCGAGGTCGCGCACTTCACCACAATGTCCCCGAACATTTCGCCGTTGCTCATGCGCCGGTTGTCCTCGCGGTAGGCCGCCTCGTTCGCGTAGTTGTCCAGGTAGAGATTGCCGAACTTGTGGGTCTGGCCATACTGCATCCGGCGGAAGCGGGAGAAGAACGATTCCGCCTGGTTGTTGGTTGCGCCGTCGTCGGCGCGGTACTCGATCTGGTGATTGACGCGCCGCGTGTCGTAGTAGGCGTGCAGTTGGTCGTAGGCCGGAGACTCGTCGGCGTAGACCACGGTGCCCTTCTTCACGAAGCGGCCGGTGAGCTTCTTGACGACTTCCTGATTCTCGTTCTTCACCACGAAGGTCAGGGTACGCTTTGCGCCCTGGCCGTCGTCGGCACGGTTGCGCATCACGAAGACGCAACGCTTGTCCGGGCGCTGGTTCTCGGCCAGTCGGCGGTCGACGCGATCCGCCTTCTTGTTCTTCGGGCGGACATGGCCATTGACGTAGGCACCGTCCATTTCGACTTCGCCTTCCAGCTCGGACTCGTCCCGCTTTGCCATCAGCGACTCGCGGATCTTGTGCGCCAGCACGAAGGCGGTCTTGTACTGCACATCCAGATCGCGGGAGAGCTGCAGCGCCGAGATGCCCTTGACCGCGTTGGTGTAGATCGCCACGGCCGCGAGGTAGATCTTGAGCGGGAGCTTGTGGAAGGCGAAGATCGTACCGGACGTGACGGAGAAGGTGTGCTTGCAACCCTTGCACCGCCACTGCCGGCGGGACTTGATGAAGTAGTGCTTGTCGACCTGGCCGCACTCGGGGCAAATCACTTCCTCGCCGTTGCCCCAGCGCGACCGGCGGAAGTAGTCGAACGCCTGATCGTCGGTGAGGCCAAAGATTTGCCGCAGGGACATTGTGCGGGCCTTGGCGGTCAGGAGGAAGTGCTGGGTCATGGTGTCGGCGTCCTGATTTCTGCGTTTGTGTAGAAATTATAACGCCAATGCAGAACTGCGCAAGACGTTTTTGCAGAAAGTTCTACGCCATTGCGGAATTGTCGGCATTGGTGTAGCCTGCTATTAACTTACCGCAACGCGATGGATGATCGGATGACCGAAGAGGAATGGAACCGCTACGCGAGCAATCTGCTCAAGGCCGAGCTGGCGCGAGCCGGCATCGGCTACGACGAGCTGATCAGACGCCTCGCCGAGATCGGCGTGCAGGAGGGCTACAAGGGGTTGGCCGCGAAGGTCAATCGCGGCACGTTCAGCCTGGTCTTCTTCGCGCAGTGCATGCAGGCGCTGGGAGTCAGGACGGTGAGGCTGAGCGAATGAATCAACTTGTACGTAAAAGCGCACGGCTGGGCCTGTCGTTCCCCTACGACTGGTCGAATCCGGCAATCAGTGACGAGGCGCTGATTCTCAATGTGCTGGAACGGGGCATCTACCGGGATGTTTGCCGCGTGTGTGCGCATTTCGGCCTTGGCATGGTGGAGCGTTTGTACCCCAGCCTGCCGGGCGACATCGCGAGTAGCCCGTCGCTTGCCCGTATGCTGGACAACATCAGAAAAGGATTTGCCCGTGCTCAAGCTCGATAGCCTTCCCGACGCCACTCGACGGGTGTTTGACCACCTCGCCGGCAATGCGCTGCTGCACGATTTCACGTTGATCGGCGGCACCGCCTTGGCACTCCAGATCGGCCATCGTCACAGCGAAGACCTCGATTTCTGGACGCTCGGTGAGCGCATGGACAAGGGCCGCATCTCCGCAATCGTTCGCATGGCGCAGCAGGCCGGTTTTGCGGCCACGCTTGCGACGCCACACCAGCAAATCGTCTCCGAGAAAATCAACGGCCGCGATCTGCTGGCACGCGCCCAGGACTATGTAATCGGCGGCGTCAAGGTGACATTCTTTGCGCGCACAGATGTGTCCTACCGGCATTTCGATTCTCTTCCGCGAGTGGACAATGCCGGCACCTCGTTCCGGGTCATGGGCGAGGAAGGGCTGTTCGCCATGAAGTCCTATGTCATCCATCAGCGCGTGCGCTCACGGGACATCTACGACCTGAAAACCTTCCTGACGCGAGGTAAGAGCCTGGCCGACATATTCGAGGCCGGCAGCACCGCCGATCCCGCCTGCTCGCCGGAATACGCGAAGGCGGTGCTGATCGGCGACGTGCCGCTGGATAAGGAAGACGAAGGCTTCGATTCGATCGGCGTCACCGAATCGATGGAAGACATTTACGCTTTCTTTAAGGGCGTCGTAAATGAGTATGAGCAAGCTATCGCCGAGGAGACGCTGAGGGAGGAAGATGGCGGCGGAACCCCACGGCCTTGATGTGTTGAGAAGGAATTCAGCGCCATGACAAATGACCCGTTTGCCCACCTCGCCGGCGAGCAATTCACCGCTGCCGAGGCTGCCGAGTATCTGGAGATTTCAGAGGACGGCCTACAGGCGCTCATCGCCGCTGGCCGGCTGCATCCGGCCGGCGACGGCCGCTTTCCGGTGCCCGAGCTACGGGCGATCAAGAAGAGCCGCAAGGTCAGTACGATTGTGAAGGCTATCGAACATGTCACGCCCTCTAGCGGAAATGTCTTCGCCGATTTGGGTCTGCCCGACGCCGACAGCTTGAAGGCCAAGGCCGATCTGGCAATCGCGATCACCAAAACCATCCAGACGAGCGGACTAACCCAAGAGGCCGCCGCCGGCGTCATTGGCATCACGCCGTCCGCCCTCGATGACCTGCTCCGAGGGAAATTCCGAGACATCGACGAAGCCCGCATGCAGGAATACCTGCAGCGCCTACAAGCCGAATAAGTCCAAGGAACTCAAGATGTTCGTCTACATCCTCAAATACATCGATGGCAAACGCTTCAAAATCGGAAAAGCCAATGACATTTACCAGCGTATTCGCGGGATCGGCGGAATGGAGGCGTACGATCTAGCCAGCAGCCTGTGCCTGCAACTACGAAGCGAGGCCGACGCCTACCGCATCGAGAAGATATTGCACCGTCTTTTCTCGGATTGGCATCTGGAAGTTGATAAAGGCAATCGGTTTGATGGCGACACGGAGCAATTCAGCATTGAGTGCTTTGAGCGTGTTGTCAAATTTCTGACGGACAATGCCGACCTGACAGCAGGGGCTATGCCTTGTGCTTTACCACCCGCACCAGTCAAGGCAAGTACCCCCGACAGCATCCTTGATGATGAAGATCGTAATCGTGCAAGGGCTGAGGCGCAGATGTCTCGCATCAAGGAACTCCTGCACGATCACGAAACGACCCTCCAGAAACTGAGGACGTTAGTCCGCTATGTGAGCGATGGCAGCGTGCGGTGCGGAATATGGAATGATCCAAACGGTGATGGTCGGCGTCTTTTCACGAGCGTCCGTGGAGGAAACAAGGAGTGTTTAACGTTCTGTGGAAGTGATTTGCCAAGAACCTTCGTGCGTCCGGCCGGCGGTGGTTATGGCAGTATTTTTGGCGGTGGCGTGGGCACATATAACGAGGATAGTGGCACTGGCTTTTTCATCAATGACTGCAGTGCCATGAATTTTTTGTCCAGTTGGGTTTCCGGAATCGCGCATGTCCATCGGGATTATGTCGATGCATTGCCAGAAATACGTACGCAGGTTGAAGAAATGATCTCGATCATTCAGAGAATTCCGATCATTGATGATGATGGTGTTTTCTCGCTCATGCAATTCGGTGGAGTGATGCGCAACACGACCGAATTGCAAGTTGATGGTCTTCTCCAAGAAATCCACGAGGTAATGATTACTCTCCACCAAAGAGAAGGGAAATGCTTCTGGCGCGTCGATCTGGCGAGTAGCGCAGACATCGACGCTTGGATCATAAAGTATTGCGCGCACGGTCTCGCTACGCTTGGATGTTCGGAAGATGAAATTGCAAGCTCAATCGAGGCGATTCGTGCCGACACCAAGAGCGAGGTCGAATCGATGCCACGGGAAGTGGACGAGATGTTTGGAGGGTTTGTTTATGCGTGACTTGGAAATTGCGGACGACGACGCCCTTCCCGATGACGACGAAGATCGCCGCATCGATGCCGTCGCCGCCGAGCGTGTGGCCACATTCGATCCGGCCAAGGCAATCCCGATGGAGAAAATGCTGCAGAAATTTGGCGTCCCCAGCGAGAGCCAAGAGGCTCTACGCGAATTGGAAACTGGTAAGGGGAAGAGCTTTCGTTCCGTCGAAGATCTCATGGATGATCTTCACGGAGACGATTGAACGACCTGGCGGCAGCATGAAGCCTTCTCAAGCCCTCGCTGCCCATCGGGCAGACATCCGCCGCGTCGTGGAGGCGCACCGCGCCCGGAATGCCCGCGTCTTCGGTTCGGTCGCGCGTGGCGAGGACACCGAAGAGAGTGACCTGGACATCCTGATCGACCCGACCCCGGAGACCACGCTGTTCGACATCGGCGCGATCCAGCACGAGTTGCTGCAGATCCTGGACGTGCCGGTGGATGTGGTGACACCCAAGGCTCTGCCCGAGAAATTCCGGGCGGCCGTCATCGCGGAGGCGATCCCGGTATGAACCACGAGCAGGAAGAGCAGAAGCCGCAGGAAGCACAGTGCCCGGAGCCGCAGGAACGGCGGCGCTACACGCTGGCGGAGCTGCTGGCGGCATCCGACTATTCGCAGCCGTCATCGGCCGAGGAACGCGATGGCTCGATGCGCCGGCTGTCGGGCGGGAGCTTCTGTAGCCCGGTAGGGGCTTTGTGCAGTTGCTACATAATTCCGGCCTTTCCGCTGCCCTCCTTCGACTATCTGAAGGACTTCCAGCGGGCGTACATGGCGAAGCACGGCATTCATATCAACAACAACCAAGCCCTTGCCATCATCCTTGGCGAGCACCGAGAAATTACTGGATTTAGTGGAGTACCTCGTGAGCAGCAGACCCGAGACTGAGGAACAAGCCGGGGGCCGTGGAATGAAGCGGACCTCGACGCTCCCTTACTTCCAGCTTGATGGCGGGCAGGTACTCCTGGACTGCATGGGCATGAGCATGGAGGAGTGCGGCATGTACCTGAGGCTCATGGCGATTTACTGGGAGGGCGACTGTCGGTTGCCTTCTCGCGAACGCCTGATGCAGAAGCTTGGCATACGTGGTGCGAAGGCTGGGGCTGGGCTCGACCGGGTACTGGGGGAGTTCTTCCCCGACGGGGTGAATGAACACCTCGACCAGTGCCGGGAGAATGCCCTACAGACCAGCCGCAGGAACTCAGCCAATGCATCGAAGGGACACCAGCAGCGCAAGAAACCTGCGGGAATTTCACCGAAGACGCATGGGGTGGAAGACGACCCTGAAGACTTCTAGGAAATTGTCTTTAAGAATCAGTGGTAGGAGTCTGCGACCGCACTGCGATGGCATGCCACAAGAGAAGACAACACAATAGAAGATAAACAATACTAGACCATCCAAGTACAGGGCCTCCTTGTACTGAGTCCTCGTAGTAAGGGGCACTTGGTACAGGAGTCTCTTGTACTGGGATGTCTATGTATGTGGTCTATCAGGTAAGGGGCTCTATAAGGGCTCCGGTACTTGGTCTTACGCAGGGGATTTGGACGTCTGTTCCTGATCCCCTGTTTTTTCGTACCTCCTACGCCCTCCCGGCATCCACCGACAGAGGCCCCAAGAGGAGTCCCCAGCCACGCCCCGATTCCCACCGGGCAAGCTCACACAGTGGGGCACCGTCGGGGCGTCCGAGGGAGGCGAAGAGTTCCCACCAGAAGGCACGGATGTAGAGCGAGGACCGGGAAACGGAGACCTCGAAGGAGGGGGCTATTGCGAGAGTGGCGGCCATGTTGTTGTGCTCCCTGAGCTGTTGAAAGTGGGGGGCACTGTAACGCAGGGAGGGGACTGTTCACAAGCCCCCTTGAGATGCTACTATCGACGGTAATTCAATGGCTTAGGTACTCACTAACGACTTGTGAGTAGCGACCTACGCCCCCCCCCCCCCCCCCCCCCCCCGAAGGGGGTGGACAAGTCCCCCCCCCCGAAATCAATCCCGGTCCGTTTGGCGCCCGGCGCCTAAACCAAGTGCTCTCCGTACCCGTCGTGGGCGTCTCCGCGTTGCCCCTTGCCGGTATGCCCCACCAGCGCCCGCTCATAGTCCTCCCGGAAGAGTAGCCGCCTGCATTCCGTAATCATCAAATGACGGAAGCCGTGGGCGGGCTGTATGCGCTCATCAGTGATCCCCACTGTGCTTCGCACGTAGCGCCCCCACCAGTCCCCCCACTTGGCGGCGTATTGGCCTCGCTTGTTGGGTTTCAACTCAGGAAATAGCTGCCCGCCCCCTGCCCGCCTGCGTTCCTCCACATAGTCAAGGAAGCCCATGCGGATCAGCCATGCATGCACCGGGACTGCGCGCCGGGACTCGTCAGTCTTCAGCCGGCCATCGTCGTCTATAGGGTCAATAGCCAAGAACGGTACCCCATGCTCCACCCTCACCCGCTCAGTTGTTAGCTGCCCTATCTCCTCACGGCGAGCACCCGTACAGAGGAGCAGCAGTGGTATCCAATAGGCAGCCTCACCCTTGCACCCTGTGGGGCGCTGTCCGGCAACAAAGACGGGGGAGCCAAATATCTGCTGGCACTCGTCCGGCGTATAAGACCGCTTCTTCTTTCCCTTGGCTACCGGCAACGCTGTACCGGAGGCGGGGTTCTCGTCAATCCATTCCTCCGCACAGGCGATCCCGAACAGTGCCCGTAATGCGCCGTGCTCTTTCTCGATAGTCTTGGCGCTGACAGGCTTCCCTGTCTTGGGGTTGTTCTCCGTCTGTAGCCACGCCACGTACTCGCGCAGGTGCTTCTTCTCGACCCCCTCAACACACAGGCCGGGGTAACGCCCTTGGAACCGCTTACAGGCTCCTTCGTAGATTTCGTAAGTCGCCACAGCCGGGGACTTGAGCCGCTTCCAGATCGGCAGTGCATCGGCAATGAGATGCATGGCGGCGGGCTTTTGCTTGCGCAAGGTGGGCGGCGGGGGTGTATCGACCCACTCCCCTGCATTACGGGAGCGTCTTGCTTTGACGGCCTCCGCCCTGCCCTTTGCGAACTCCACACACAGTCCCCGGAAAGCTTCGCTATCCATCGGAATGCTGTACCCATGGGCATGCAGCCAATCCTCCACGACCGACGCGAGGTCTTCTCCGAAGATGCGCCGCGAGAGGGCGGCCCGGTTCTCACCATCAGAGGCGTCTAGGCGGCGAAGTGATGCGGCAAACTCTTCATCATCCGCGTAGGCTCCAGCATCCCGGTTTTGCTGGTCAGCCTCCAGAATGGAGCGAACCATCAAGCCAACCAAGTGGGAGACCTCCTCGGGGGATGCGGACTGCTTCAACCTGCTGCCGGTTTCCCGTACCCGCTGGAATTCCTCCTCAAGGTCAGCCAGCCAGCGCCATGCCAGGACTCCAGCGGCTTTCCTGTCGGGTTCCCCGGTCTGGTATCTGAGGTGTTTCTTCGGTGCGTAGTGGGCTAAAAGTTCGGTGGGGACACGCTTCGTTACGCGCCACCCGGAGCCGTGCAACTCCATTCCCGGCGGGTATGCCATTTCCTTCTTCATCCCGGAATGATAGCTGGAATGTTCCCAGCTTTGTTCCCAAGACGACTCCCCGGAAAGGCTTGCTGCGCATAGAACCTAGAAACGACAAGGGCCCCGGAGGGCCCCTGTATGTGTCTGGCGGAGAGGGCGTCCCTAGTCGTATGGTCTAGGGCCGTCTCGGCTGATCTGGATTATCCAAGAAACGCAGGGCGATTAGCAAGCCCTATCGTCTCGACTGGTCTTTACGGACCCCACCGCATCGGTTATTCTTCGTTGGGTAGGTGGTAGGGTACGAAAGGAGCAGACGATGCCGAAGAAGATTGAACCGCTCACCCCCGTTGAGCTGAACCGCAAGATTGAGAAGCTGAAGCAGGCTGGAACCCAAGGCCTGATTGCCGTTGGAGGCGTCCCCGGCCTTCACCTTCAAGTAACCGCCGCCGGGGCGACAACGTGGATTCTCCGCTTCACCGCCGGTGTGAAACCCGGAACCGACAAGCCGTGGAGGCGTGATCTGGGCTTGGGCAGCTATGACAAGGTGTCGATGAAGGACGCCCGGGAGAAGGCGAAGCAGGCGCACGCCCTGATCGCTGACGGCATCGACCCGATCACCGAGAAGCGCGAGGCGCGCAGCGCGATGATCGCCGCCCGGCTCGCTGAGATCACCTTCGAGGAAGCCGCCAAGCAGTTCATCGCTGCCCAGTCGGTCACGTGGAAGGAAGGCGGCAAGAGCGAGCACCAATGGTCAACGAGCCTGGAGGACTACGCCTATCCGGTCATCGGCTCGCTGCGCGTTGCCGACATCGAGCTTACGCAGGTCCTGAAAGTTGTAGAGCCAATCTGGACGACAAAGACCGAGACGGCAAGGCGCGTGCGTAGCCGCATGGAACAAGTGCTCGATTGGGCGACGGTTCGAGGCTATCGCAAGGGAGATAATCCGGCACGGTGGCGCGGTGCGCTCGACAAGGTCCTGCCCGCCCCGGACAAGGTTCGCAAGGTCAAGCACCACGCCGCCCTGTCCATCGCAGAGCTGCCCGACTTCCTCACCCGCCTACGACAGCGCAACGGGATCGGAGCCCGGGCGCTTGCGTTCGCCGTCCTGACCGCCGCGCGCTCCGGCGAAGTACGCGGCGCAACGTGGGACGAAATCGACCTTGAGGCCCGCGTCTGGACGATTCCGGCGGACCGCATGAAGGCGAGCAAAGAACACCGCGTGCCGCTGTCGGACGCGGCCCTGAAGCTGCTCGAAAGCCTGCCGCGCATGGAAGGGACTGATCTTGTCTTTCCCCCGCCCCGCGGCACCAAGCCCCTGTCCGATAACACCCTGACGAAAGTGCTGAAGGACATGGAAGTGCCGGTCACTGCCCACGGGTTCCGCTCGACCTTCCGCGACTGGTGCGCCGAGCACACCGAGTTCCCGCGCGAAGTCGCTGAAATGGCGCTGGCCCATACCATCGGCAATGCGGTTGAAGCCGCTTATCGCCGGGGGGACCTGTTCGAGAAGCGCCGCGCATTGATGGGCGCGTGGGCGGAGTATTGCGACGGGAAATCAGCGAGTTAGGACGTGCCGGGGACTTTACTTTTTAGGCTATGCCATTGATTCGCAACGGCAAAATATCGAAAAGGGCTTCCCGAGACTGGTTTAGTCGAGTAGACTAGCCCTCAATTGATCGCTGGAGACAGGAGATAGCGAGCGCCGACACACAGGCCGCTATCTGCCGGTATCTCCACAAGGACACAGGTTCCGGGGCGCTGCCCCGGCCCTTCCGGGAATCCCCGGTGTGTCCCGATCCGCTGTAGTTGCAGCGGTGGCGTGAGAGTAGCCGCCCCTCACGGGGCTTGCCGCTCCCGCCGCTGGTGTAGCTACATCCTCCCGGTGGCGTGAGCTGAACTGCTCAAGGAATCGCCACCATGAAACCGAACAAACAAGAAGCGCCCCAGCCGAAGTCGCTGCGGGCTCGCCAAGTCGCCGCCCTGCTGGGTATCGGCCTGAGCACCGTCTGGGTCTGGGCCAAGCGCCCCGGCTTTCCTCCCGCGCGCAAGATCGGCCCGCAGGTCACCGTCTGGGACCGTGACGAGGTGATCGCGTGGCGTGACGCCCAAGTGCAGCAGTAAGGGAGGCGACGCCATGAAACGCACTCCTCCCGCTGCCCCGCCGCATAGTCTCGATAAGGTTCCCGAGCAGGCCACGCGCCAAACCGTCCGGCCTGCCGAGGCCGCGGTGATGCTGGGCATCGCCACGCCGACCTTGTGGCGCTGGACACGCGACCTCCCGGGCTTCCCTCAGCCCGAACGCTACCGCCTCGCCGGGCGCAACGTCACCGTCTGGTACGTCGATGACCTCGAAGCGTGGATGGCGAAGCAAGGCGATATGGCATGGCGTCGCAACGCGCCCGCCTCCGCTGTGCCGCTGTTCACTCCCGCGGGCCTCGACGCCGGAAAGCGCGCATTGTGGTGCGCGCACCTGCTCGACCTGTCGCCGTTCGAGGTGTTCCCGTTCGAGAGGGCAAGCGATCCGGCGGGCAGCCAACACATGTTCGAGCACCTGACCGCGCGCGTGGCCCAACTGCGCGCCGATGCGCCCGAACCGAACCCGACGAACGCGGAGCTGACCGGCTACCTGCGCACGCTCACGCATTGCGCTGACGTGCTGGCCGGTCGGGTTCCACCGGAAATCTGTGGGCCGCGCGGCTTCGAGAATCGCGGCAAGTATCGCCGCGGCATCTACTTGTCTCAGGAGGTCGGCCATGACGACTGAACTGAAGCACAAGACCGCCGCGGCTATCGACTTCCTGCGCCGCTGGTCGCCGGATGAAGTCTGGGTCCTCACGGCGATCATCCCTGACGGCAAGACCGAAACGCGCACCTTCAAGCCCAGCGAGGCGGACGCCGCCGCTGCGTGGATCGAAGGCCATCAGGGTTCCAAGAATCTCTATTTCCATGTCAATCCAGTTCGCCGTCCGCTCGACGTGAAGGCCAGCAAAGAGGACATGGCCCGCCTTGCCTGCCTGCACGTTGATATTGACCCACGGGCCGGAGAGGACCCGGCGGAGGAGAAGGAACGCGCCCTGAAGCTGCTGCGCGCCTATACGCCCAAGCCCACGGTCATCGTGGATAGCGGGGGCGGGGTTCAGGCGCTGTGGAAGCTCGACCCGTCCGACAAGCTGGAGATTGGCGGCAACATCGCCAAGGCGCAGGAGCTGGAGGCATACAACATCCAGCTTGAGAAGGTGTTTCAGGCGGACCACTGTTTCAATGTAGACAGGATCATGCGCCTCCCGGGCACCATCAACGTGCCGACCGCCAAGAAGTTGAAGAAGGGCCGCAAGCCCGCGCTCGCCAAGCTGATCGAGTGGAATGACGGCGCGGTGTATTCCATCGAGCAGTTCAAGGCCGCACCCCGCGTTCAGACAGGCGACACGGGGACACTCGACGCGCGCCCGCGCCTGTTCGCCCGGGAAGGGCGCCACGCGGTCCTGCAG
>VFQM010002878.1_pt1 | contig 11851 bp, 12 predicted proteins | sample 3512391 | NCBI WGS metagenome assembly VFQM01 (sample SAMN10412369, study PRJNA504923) | tailings metagenome | isolation source: Replicate 1 from Balatoc abandoned mine | place: Philippines
ATTTTCGGGGAAGCCCCGTCAGGGCTCAAATGCTTAAGTGAACAGCATTACGCCAAATGGCGGGCTTGTGCGTTAGGGCGAGCGGTGCTCAGCGAGTACCGAATACCACCATGGTCTTGCCCTTGACGTGGACCAGCCCCTGCTCTTCGAGGGACTTGAGTACCCGGCCGACCATTTCCCGTGAACAACCGACGATGCGACCAATTTCCTGGCGAGTGATCTTGATCTGCATACCGTCAGGATGGGTCATCGCATCGGGCTGTTTGCACAAGTCGAGCAGGGTGCGCGCTACACGTCCGGTGACATCGAGAAATGCCAGGTCGCCAACCTTGCGGGTCGTCTTGCGCAGGCGCTCGGCCATCTGGCTGCCGAGGGTCAGCAGAATATCCGGATCTTGCAGAGTGATATCGCGGAATTTGCTGTAGCTGATCTCGGCCACTTCGCATTCGCTCTTGGCGCGCACCCAGGCGCTGCGCTCCTGCTCCTGACCCTCTTTATCGAACAGGCCCATTTCACCGAAGAAGTCGCCGGCATTGAGATAGCCGATGATCATCTCGCGTCCTTCGTCATCCTCGATCAGGATGGTGACCGAACCTTTGATGATGAAAAACAGCGAGTCGCAGCGATCGCCAGCATAGATGATGGTGCTTTTCGCCGTGTAACGCCGACGCTGGCAGTGCGCCAGAATCTTGTCGAGATTTTTGATCTTTGGTGTAAGGGTGATAGCTACCATGCCCAAGTCCCGGAAAAAAAAAGGTAAGCCCTGATCCAACGGGCGACTACTTATAAAAGGGATGGCTTAACACTCGAGCCTGACAACGCAGTCTCTACCGACATCCACTTGGCTTTTTTATTTTTCTGCTTATTCCGACAAGTTTGCCACTTATCTTCTTTGAGCTTAACAGACGCAGGCTATCTCACCACCCATTTTGCGACCCAGTCAACAGCCTGGGGGCCGCGCGGCCTCTGGCTTGCAGCCTGGAGTGGCCTGGAAGGCGTATCGCCCTGTGCTAAACTGCCGCACTTTTTAGTGGAGGGCGGTGCATGAAGGCGCGTATTCAATGGGCTGGCGAAGCTCTGTTTCTCGGCGAATCAGGCAGTGGCCATGCGCTGGTCATGGACGGTCCGCCAGAAGCGGGTGGGCGCAACCTGGGCGTGCGCCCCATGGAAATGATCCTGCTCGGCCTTGGCGGCTGCAGTAACTACGATGTGGTGAGCATCCTGCGCAAGTCGCGTCAGCCTGTGGAAAGCTGCGAAGCCTTTGTTGAGGCCGAGCGTGCCGATGAGGACCCCAAGGTGTTCACCAGGATCCACCTGCACTTCGTGGTCAAGGGGCGGGGGCTCAAGGAGGCGCAGGTCAAGCGTGCTGTCGAGCTGTCTGCTGAAAAATACTGTTCGGCTTCGATCATGCTCGGCCGTGCAGGCGCTGCCATCAGCCACGATTACGAGATCATCGAGCTGGGCTAAGCGTGGCGTCAGGCTATCGGTCAGCAAGCAGAAGGGCGCCGGGTGGGCGCCCTTCGTACGTTTACGGCAGGTCTTATAGGCGGTATGTGCTCTTGGTCATGACCTTGGACAGCAGGGTCATGCCGAATTTGACCGGTGCAGGGAAACGCAGGCCGCCGGCTTCCAGGGCTGTGGTGGCGTGCTGTAGTTCGTCTTCGCGCATCTGTTCAAGAATGGCGCGGGACTTGTGATCCTGTTCGGGCAGCTGGGCCAGGTGTTCATCCAGGTGCTTGACGACCTGGTCTTCGGTAGCCGCGACGAAGCCCAGGCTGACCTTGTCGCTGATCAGTCCGGCCACCGCTCCCACCCCGAATGACAGGCCGTAGAACAGCGGGTTGAGCAGGCTGGGACGGCCACCCAATTCGCGAATGCGTTGTTCGCACCAGGCCAGATGATCGATTTCCTCTTCGGCAGCATGCTCCATGGCCTGGCGGACTTCCGGTAGTCGGGCGGTCAGTGCCTGGCCTTGATAAAGCGCCTGGGCACACACCTCGCCGGTATGGTTGATACGCATCAGGCCGCTGACATGCCGCGCGCTTTCGGCCGGCAGGCTGCATTCTTCCTGCAGATTGGCCGGCGAGGGGCGGTACGGTTGGCCGCTGAACGGCAGCAGGGTTCGCAGGGCGGCGTCGGTCTGCAGCAGCAGACGATCGACCGCAGAATAATGGCGCTCGCTGACCATGACTATTGCTCCGCTGGATGACCCAACTAGTCTACCCGATCAACCTTTTGCCGGTCTGCAGCTTGCACTGGGCATGCCGTCGGGTGACGATCGCGCGAGCTGGCCTGGGACTGAACTAGACAAGGAGTGCGGGTGAAAAACGATATTCATGATTTGGGTTTGGTACTGGATTCACGGGTCAAGCTGATCCTCATCGAGTCCTGGGACGAGCGGCGCGTGCTGCAAACCCTCAGTGGTCTAGCCGTGCGTCGTGGCCTAGGGATGTATTGCTGGTCGGTTAGCGAGGGTTTGCAACACTTGGGTTTTGGCGGTGAAGCGCTGCCCGATAGTGAGGACCCCGTGGCAGCGCTGCGTTTGGTCAAGGCGGATCGCCAGCATCACCTGTACGTGTTTTGTGATCTGCACGCGCACTTGGCGGACAATCCGTTACTGGTGCGCCTGCTCAAGGATGTTGCCTTGGCTGAGGAGCTCCACAAGCCAACGCTGGTGCTGGTCTCGCATGCCTTCAAGTTGCCAGCCGAAGTCCAACGGCTGGCGGCACGTTTCAACCTGGCGTTGCCGAGCGAGGATGAGCTGTTGGCCCTCGTGCGTGAAGAAGCGCAGCGCTGGAGTGAGCAGAATCGCAATGCGCGTGTGCGGACTGACAATCGCACGCTGCAGCAGGTGGTCAAGAATCTGCGCGGCCTCAGTCATGCGGAAGCCCGAGCGTTGGCGCGCAACCTGATTGTCGATGATGGTGCGATTACCCAGGATGATCTGCCTGAGCTCAACCGCACCAAGTTCCAGTTGCTGGATATGGAGGGTGTGCTGAGTTTCGAGTCGGAGACTGCACGCTTCGCCGAAGTCGGCGGGCTGGGCAACCTGAAGCGCTGGCTGGGTGAGCGCCAGCAAGCCTTCTTGCAGGGCGGCATGGCCGACTCGCCACGTGGCATGTTGCTGGTGGGGGTGCAGGGCGGTGGCAAGAGCTTGGCGGCCAAGGCCGTAGCTGGTTTGTGGGGGCTGCCCCTGCTGCGTCTGGATTTTGCCTGCCTGTATAACAAGTTCTTCGGTGAAACCGAGCGTAATCTACGTGAAGCACTGAAGCTGGCCGAGCAAATGGCGCCCTGCGTGCTGTGGATGGACGAGATTGAAAAAGGCCTGGCGACCGGTGACCACGACAGCGGGGTCAGCCAGCGGGTGCTGGGTACCCTGTTGACCTGGATGGCTGAACGCAAGGTGCCGGTATTCGTGGTGGCGACCGCCAACGCCATCCACAAACTGCCGCCTGAGTTGGTGCGCAAGGGGCGTTTTGACGAACTGTTCTTTGTCGACTTGCCTACGCCTGCTGTGCGTGGAGAGATCTTTGCCATTCACTTGCGACGTCGAGAACTGGACGTCGAGGCGTTCGACTTGGCGGCCCTGTCGCAGGCCAGTGACGGATTCTCGGGGGCGGAAATCGAGCAGGCGGTGGTCAGTGCGCTGTATGCGGCACAGGCTCGCCAGGTGGCGGTCGACCAGGCCCTGTTGCTGGGCGAGCTACACAGCAGCGTGCCGTTGTCGGTGTTGATGGCAGAAGATATCCAGCGTCTGCGCCATTGGGCCCAGGAGCGCTGTGTGAATGCCGAATAGCCAGGCTGGCGGTGTCGCGCTCCGCGACACCGCCAGGTAGCTTATTCGAGGCCGGCCAGTACGCCGATGCCGCCGGCGATGATCAGCGCAATGATGGCGATGACGATGACGGCCAGCCAGATACCGGCCAGCACTTTGACTGCCGTGCTGTTGGGCGGCGGCGGCGGGGCATAGCGGTTGGCGCCCGCCGTGCCTGGAATCAGCATCATCAGCAGCGGGAATACACTGCCGACAAACGGCACCAGGTTGAGGAGAAACAGCCAGCCTGACCAGCCGATGTCGTGCAGACGCTGTACACCGATCTGCACACTCACCACCAGCAGGGCAATTACTGCAACGGCGCCGAGCAGGAAACCGAGGACTTCCGAAAGCGCGAAGGCACCCGCTACCACGGCAAACACCGGCAGCATGGCGAAGGCCAGAACCATCGACCAGGCCAGGTAACGCAGGCGCCCGATCCGGCCACTAATGGTGAACGGGCGTAGTTCGCAGAACTCCGGCAGCGTCTCGCCCACCGCAGCTTGTGGCGTAGCATAAGGAGAGGGCGTGGCTGTCGGGCTGGCGCTTTGTGTCAACTGTGCCTGGCGAGCCAGGAATTTCTCAATAACGATGCCGCAGGCGCTGCAATCGATGGCTTTCGTCTGCTCATGGCCGCATTTCGGACAGGTCATGCGCTCCTCGGTGCCAGGCTCCTGAGGGGCGTTGGGGTCAGGATGGTCTTCGGTAGCGACCAGGCTCAGGCTGGCGCCCAGGTCTTCCTGTTTACTGACCTTGGCGCCTGCGCGTTGCAAGGCACCCAGGTACTTGTCTGCTTCGCTACTGTCGAGGTCGCGCTTGATTTCCACAGGGCGGCCGCTGAACAGGTGAGCAATCTTGCTGGGATCGGTTTTAAACAGGTTGGCGATATTCTCGCGAACCTGTTCGAGGGCATGGCCGGGCATGAGCTCGCCGGCAAAGACTATCTTGAAGCGGGGGTCATTCATGCTCGCGTCCTTGTGGGCTGAAGAGCGGGGAAGGCGCTAGCCTAAGTGAGGCAACCGGGCAGAACAAGCATCCCTGTAAGCGCAAATGGGCGAGTTGTGCGCCCTACCACAGCTCAGGTGCGTGGCCAGTGTTGGCCCAGTTGCTGGCTGTGTTTCAAGCCTGCCAGATATTCATCGCGCAGGCGGCTGACCAAGCCGGCTACGTCGGGTAGATCGTTTATGTCGCCTGCGCCCTGGCCGGCTGACCAGACGGTTTTCCAGGCCTTGGCTTCTTCGTCCATGGGTTTGAGCTTTTCGCCGTAATTGATGTCGCCCTTGTCTTGTAGTCGCTTGAGATCATAGCCGGCAGCTTCCAAGCTCTGGCGCATGAAGCTGGCGGGTACACCGGAGACGGCTGGGGTATGGATGATGTCTGCTGCCTGTGCCTGCAGGAGCATCTGTTTGTAGGCTGTGCTGGCCTGGCTTTCTGTTGTGGCGATCAGGCGGGTGCCCATGTAAGCCAAGTCTGCTCCTAGCAATTGTGCGGCGAGAATCTGCTGACCATGGTTAATGCAGCCGGCCAGGAGCACGGTCTTGCTGAAGAACTGGCGAATTTCCGCCAGCAGGGCCAGCGGGCTCCAGGTGCCGGCATGGCCGCCTGCGCCTGCCGCCACAGCGATGAGGCCGTCGACACCGGCTTCGGCAGCTTTTTCGGCGTGACGTCGCGTGGTGACATCATGAAAGACCAGGCCGCCATAGCTATGCACGGCGTCTACCACTTCCCTGACCGTGCCCAGGCTGGTGATGACGATCGGAACGCGCTTGGCGACGCAGATCGCCAGGTCGGCCTGCAGGCGTGGGTTGCTGGGGTGGACGATAAGGTTGACGGCGTAGGGCGCGGCGTCCTCATGGAGGTTTGCGCGGATTTCATCCAGCCAGTCGCTGAAGCCGCTGCTCTCGCGCTGGTTGAGTGCCGGAAAGCTGCCGACTATGCCTTGATTGCAGCAGGCACTTACCAGGCCGGGGCCGGAAACCAGAAACATCGGAGCGGCTACCAGCGGGAGGCGCAGACGTTCTTCAAACAGAGCGGGAAGGCTCATGACGGACTCCTTGGCGAATCAGAAGGGCTTGACTACCACCAGGATGACGATGGCCAGCAGAAACAACACCGGGACTTCATTGAACCAGCGGAAAAAAACGTGACCATGGTCATTCTGGCCAGCCGCGAAGCGGCGTAGCAAGCGGCCGCATTGCAGGTGGTAGGCGATCAGTAACACGACCAGGCTGAGTTTGGCGTGCAGCCAGCCCATCTGCAGCCAGGCGGGATTGATGTGCAGCAGCCAGAGGCCGAACACCAGGGTGGCGATCAGTGATGGGTTCATGATGCCACGGTACAGCTTGCGCTCCATGATCACGAAACGTTCCTGGCTGAGGGTGTCATCGCTCATGGCGTGGTAGACGAACAGGCGCGGCAGGTAGAACAGGCCGGCGAACCAGCAGACGATAGCGATGATGTGCAGGGCTTTGATCCACAAGTACAGCATGATGACGTTCCAACGACTGAGGTACTGCAGCCATAGTAGAGGTTTGCCGACGTTGACGTACAGCGAGGGGCTCTTGCTATATCGGCATTGCAAGCTTGGTTGACGCGCCTGACGGCTTTATCATCGGCAGCCTTTGTAGCTGCGGGCAGGTTGGGAGCGAGCCATGATCAAGGTGGGGATTGTCGGTGGGACCGGGTATACCGGCGTGGAGTTGCTGCGTTTGCTGGCGCAGCATCCACAGGCACAGGTTGCGGTGATTACCTCGCGCTCGGAGGCGGGGCTCAGCGTGGCTGATCTTTACCCCAATCTGCGCGGGCACTACGACGAGCTGCGTTTCAGTGTGCCGGATGTGGCTACCCTGGGGGCTTGTGATGTGGTGTTCTTTGCTACGCCGCATGGTGTCGCGCATGCCTTGGCTGGCGAGCTGCTGGCTGCAGGCACGCGGGTTATCGACCTGTCTGCGGATTTTCGGCTGCGTGACGCGGAGGAGTGGAGCCGCTGGTATGGACAGCCGCATGGCGCTGTCGAGCTGCTGGACGAAGCAGTCTATGGCTTACCTGAGGTCAATCGCCAGGCTATCCGCAGTGCCCGTTTGATTGCCGTGCCTGGCTGTTATCCGACGGCTACCCAGTTGGGACTGCTTCCGTTACTTGAGGCAGGCCTCGCCGATACGCAGACCTTGATTGCCAACTGTGCGTCAGGGGTCAGTGGTGCCGGGCGCGGTGCCAGTGTCGGGTCGTTGCTGTGCGAGGCTGGGGAAAGTATGAAAGCCTATGCAGTCAAGGGGCATCGCCACCTGCCGGAGATTCGCCAGGGCCTGCGACAGGCGGCGGGAGCTGAGGTGGGTCTGACGTTCGTGCCGCATCTGGCGCCGATGATTCGCGGCATTCATGCCACCCTGTATGCGCGGGTGAGTGACCGATCTGTCGATTTGCAGCAGCTTTTTGAACAGCGCTATGCCAATGAGCCATTTGTCGATGTCATGCCGGCTGGTAGCCATCCAGAAACGCGTAGTGTGCGCGGGGCCAATGTCTGCCGCATTGCCGTGCACCGTCCACAGGAGGGCGATCTGGTGGTGGTGTTGGCGGCTATCGATAACCTGGTCAAAGGTGCTTCTGGGCAGGCCGTGCAGAACATGAACATTCTGTTTGGTCTGGATGAGCGGCTAGGGCTGAATCACGCAGCCTTGCTGCCCTGATTTGCAAGGGCTTAGTTGACCGTTTTTGTCGGGTAAGCGGATAATGCTTACCTGACAGCGCTATAGCGGCCAAGAGCCGGGAGATTTGCACGATGAGCGTCGAAACCTTTACTCCAGCCCCTATGCAATTCACCGAAGGGGCCGCACGCAAGGTCAAGACCTTGGTGGAGGAGGAGGGCAATCCGCGCCTGAAGTTGCGTGTATTCGTGACGGGCGGCGGCTGCTCGGGCTTTCAATATGGCTTTACTTTCGACGAGGATCTGGCAGAAGACGATACCGTGATTGAGCGCGAAGGCGTCAGTCTGGTTGTCGATGCCATGAGCTTCCAGTACCTGGTAGGCTCCGAGGTGGATTATCAGGAAGGCCTGGAAGGCTCTCGCTTCGTGATCAATAACCCCAACGCGACAACCACCTGTGGTTGCGGGTCTTCCTTCTCCATTTGATTGTCGGTGCTGGGCTGTGGTGTTTCAGGCTGGATAAATCGCGCCGAGCACTCGCAAGCCGCTTGCGCCGGTGACCGCTGGGCGGTTTGCTGGAATACCCTGTAGGCAGCAATGCGCCAACCAGGCAAAGGCCATGGCTTCCATCCAGTCTGGATCGACGCCCAGTGCACTGCTGCTTAATACCTCGATACCTGGCAAAAGCTCGCCTAGGCGTGCGTGCAGAGCGTGGTTGTGCGCGCCGCCACCACATAGCAGCAGCTGTTGGCAGTCTTTGAGTGTGTCGAGTAGGGCTCTGGCGCAACTTTGCGCGGTAAGCTCCAGAAGCGTGGCTTGCACGTCTGTGTTCGATACCTCGGGAAAAGCGGACAGCAGGCGGTCCAGCCAGTTCAGGTTGAATAGCTCGCGCCCGGTGCTCTTGGGGCCTTGCTGCTGAAAAAATGGCTCGGCGAGCATGCGTTGCAGCAGTTGCTGATGCACCTTGCCGCTGGCCGCCCAGGCGCCTTGGGCATCATAGGGTAGTTGATGATGTCGCTGGATCCAGGCATCCATGAGTACATTGCCGGGGCCGCAGTCGAAGCCGCGAGTTGCTTGCTCAGGAGCAAGCAGGCTGAGATTGCTGAAACCACCGATGTTGAGCAATGCCCGTGATTGTTCGGGGTGGGCAAACAGTAGTTCATGAAAGGCTGGCACGAGTGGGGCGCCCTGACCACCGGCAGCGACATCGCGACGGCGAAAGTCGCTGACTACGGTGATGCCGGTCAGCTCGGCCAGCAGCGCCGGGTTGCCGATTTGCCAGGTGTAACCTGCCCCGGGCTCGTGGCGTACGGTCTGCCCGTGGCTGCCGATGGCGCGAATATCACAGGCGTCCAGATGCTGGTTTGTCAGTAACTGATTGATGGCCGTGGCTGCAAGATGCACCCATTGCTGCTCTGCCAAAGCGACACGGGCTAGTTCATTGTGGCCTGGTTGGCAAAGCTCCAGTAGCTCCTGTCGGAGTGTGTCTGGCAGGCTGGCACAGAAGGCATCACGCAACGTCCAGTTGCCGGCTCGCAGCTCGACCAGGGCGATGTCCAGTCCGTCCAGGCTGGTGCCGGACATCACGCCTATATAGAGCATCAGCGGGATTCGCGATTCAAGGCCAGCATGCTGTTGCGTTCCTGATCAAGCAGTGCCATCAACGGTTTGCTTTGTTGCAGGAAGCGTTGCTTCTCGCTGGCGGCAATGGGGTCGGCCATGGGAAGTTTCTGGCTCAGGGGATCGACATGCACGCCGTTGACCTGGAACTCGTAATGCAGATGTGGTCCGGTGGATAGGCCGGTGGTGCCCACGTAGCCGATCACTTGACCCTGCTTGACCTGGCTGCCGTTACGAATCCCCTTGGCAAAGTTATGCATGTGCGCATAGAGCGTCTTGTAACGATTGCCGTGCTGGATGATTACTGTGTTGCCATAGCCGCCATGTCGCCCAGCCAAGGTGACGCGGCCATCGCCTGTGGCTTTGATCGGAGTGCCTCGAGGCGCTGCGTAGTCGACACCTTTGTGTGCGCGAATTTTGTTGAGTACGGGGTGTCTACGCCCAGTAGAAAAGCGCGAACTGATACGGGCAAAGTCAACGGGAGTGCGGATAAATGCCTTGCGCATGCTGGTGCCGTCGGCACGATAGTAGCTGGGTAGGCCTTGCTTGTTTACGTAACGTACGGCGCTGTAGGTTTTGCCACGGTTGGTGAAGCGTGCGGCGAGGATATTGCCGCTACCCACGACCTTGTCGGCGACAAACTTCTCTTCGTAAACCAGTTCGAATTCGTCGCCTTCGCGTAGATCCAGCGCGAAGTCGATGTCATAGCCAAATACGTTGGCCAGATCCATGGTCAATCGATGCGACAGCCCAGCTTTCTTGGCGCTGCCGAACAGGGAGCTATCAATGTTGCCGCGAGCGTAGCGGGTGCGAGTTTCTGGCTTGATGAGGTCACGTTTGAAGCTGAAGCCTTTGCCATTATTGGTCAGGCTGATGCTTTCCAGATCGCTAAGTTTGGAGTGCAGCGAGCTCAGCTCACCCTGCTCATCAAGGCGAAATTCCAATACCTGACCGACTTTCAGGCGTGTGAACTGGCGCGCTTCCTTGCTGCTGGCCAGCGCTGCATGCAATACGGAAGCGCCCAAGCCGACTTGGGTGAACACCGTAGAGAGCGTGTCGCCATTCGCTACGGTGATTCGCTGCAAGCCTTTATCCAGTGTTGCTTCCGTGCTCTTGCCCTCATCAACTTGGGCAAAAGGCGATTTGGCCGGGCGAATGTCTTCTGCACCCTCATCCTGGCGATAGTCGCCGGATAGCTCGAGGTCGAGATCCAGGAAGGTCTTCTTGGCCTCTACGTCCTGGGTTGGAAACACCAGCAGGGCCAGGCTCAGCATGGCTGCTACGCCGCTAGCAGCCATCAGGTGGCTCTTGGGGTAGCGTGCCGCTTTAGGGGTCACTTGGGTCATGGCGTGTGGTGTTTTTAGAAGAATAGTGAACTAACTGTATAAAATATAACCAAAAGAAGCTTCGGGCAACCCTGAAAGTCTTTCTGGCTCTTACAGGCGCAAAACTTGTATTTAGTCAGCGATCTTGTAAGGTTGGTTCCCTTTTGTTTTCAGGTGCTTTCGGGGTTTTTCATGAAGTCGGTAGAGGAGCAGCTGGCGCTCATCAAGCGCGGCGCAGAAGAGGTTCTGGTTGAGGCTGAGCTGGTTGAGAAGCTCAAGCGCGGGCAGCCTCTGCGTATTAAGGCAGGTTTTGATCCTACGGCGCCGGACTTGCATCTGGGGCATACCGTACTCATTAACAAGCTGCGCCAGTTCCAGGAGCTGGGGCATCAGGTGATCTTCCTGATTGGCGACTTCACCGGAATGATTGGTGACCCCAGCGGCAAAAGTGCCACGCGTCCGCCCCTGACGCGTGAGCAGGTGCTGGAGAACGCTGAAACCTACAAGCAGCAAGTGTTCAAGATTCTCGATCCGGCTAAAACTGAAGTGGCGTTCAACTCCGCGTGGATGGATCAGTTGCGTCCGCAGGACTTTATCCGCCTGGCTTCCCAGTACACGGTGGCGCGTATGCTGGAGCGCGACGATTTCGACAAGCGTTATAAAGGCAGTCAGCCGATTGCCATACACGAGTTTCTCTATCCGTTGGTTCAGGGCTATGACTCGGTTGCTCTGCGTGCGGACGTTGAGCTGGGCGGTACGGATCAGAAGTTCAATCTGCTCATGGGACGAGAGCTGCAGCGTGCGTATGGGCAGGAGTCGCAATGCATCGTAACTATGCCCTTGCTGGAGGGCTTGGATGGCGTGAAGAAAATGTCCAAGTCGCTGGGTAACTATATAGGCATTCAGGAAAGTCCCGGCGTCATGTACGGCAAGCTGGTATCCATGCCTGACTCGCTGATGTGGCGGTACTTTGAGTTGTTGAGTTTTCGCTCGCTTGAGGAAATTGAGCAGTTCAAGCGTGATGTGTCTGCTGGAGCCAATCCGCGGGATATCAAGATCAAGCTGGCGGAAGAGCTGGTTGCTCGCTTCCATGGTCAGGAAGCTGCAGCCACTGCGCATCGGGCTGCCGGGAATCGCATGAAAGAGGGTGAGCTGCCGGATGACTTGCCGGAGGTAGAGCTGCAGGCCGAGGCGGATATGCCGATCGCGGCTGTTTTGAATAGAGCTGGTCTGGTGAAGAACTCTGCGGTGGCGCGTGACTTGCTGAACTCTGGCGGTGTGCGGGTTGATGGCGAAGTGGTGGGGCGCGAGTTCATGTTTGTGCTGGGTGCTGAGCATGTCTGTCAGGCTGGCAAGAAGGCATTTGCGCGTATTCGTTTGAATAAGCAGTAAATGCTTGACCTGCGGGCTGAGCTGCCTATAATTCGCCGCTCTTGCAATGCCGGGCTT
>VFQM010002879.1_pt1 | contig 11850 bp, 9 predicted proteins | sample 3512391 | NCBI WGS metagenome assembly VFQM01 (sample SAMN10412369, study PRJNA504923) | tailings metagenome | isolation source: Replicate 1 from Balatoc abandoned mine | place: Philippines
CGATGCAAACCCCTGGGCTCTAGATCGAAGTGCTACGAAACCTGGGGGCAGCGCAGGCAAAAGCCGGAAAGTTCGTCTTGCAAGTCAGTCAATTCACATGGCCATTGCGGCAACTGACGGCAAGTTCGGAGAAGCCGCGGTCACTTTCTTCTCTCCTTTCTCGCTCTTCCGATTGCGCCGCCAGTGGATGACTCCCGCGCGGACCTGCCAATTTGACTCAAGGTGCCCGCTTTCGGACAAGCGTTTGAGTGCTGGATATAGGCTGCGGCAGAAAGCTGAGTCGTCGCTCGCCTCCGAACCGGAGAGCGCTCTGAGTCGGCTAATACTCTCAGTTGACAGGTGAGTCTGGCTCTTGAGGAACAGACAAAGCCAAGTGCATAAGCCCTCTGGAAGTTCGAGTCGCTTCTGTATATCTAGCCACACCAACTCGGACGCAGCGAACAGCTTTACCACTCGCGGGTCCAGCGATACCGACCACAGGCCGCGGCTTGGATGTTCAAACGTCTGCACGAGATTCACGCTGATGTCTGTCGCCGTGATGACGCCCATCATCAAGCGCCTGATGGTCTCTTGCAGGATGTGCCGCTGTTTGCCGCAGTAGTTCCCATAGAGCGTTTCGCAAAGGGCCTTGGGGTCGAATCCGACGGTATAGCCGACCTCGATATCGCGCGCCATGTTCAAAATGGCCATGAAAACGAGACCGTCCGATTGCCGAAGCTCTGGTCCAGAATACTGAATTCGTGATTGCTTTGCCCCAATGAAGTTCAGCTGAATCGACGCTTGTCGGGTGGACTTTCGGTTCCTGACGTTAAAGATTGGACTGACCAGGATATCGCTTGGGGCAATGAACTGCCTTGGCGAGTGCTTGGGGACAAAGCGCGTCTTCATAATGTCTTCGATATCTGCAATCCGCTCCTGGACTCGTTGCAAAAAGCGAAAGAGCTCGGATGCTCGCTTCTTGTCGTCACCTACGTCCTTGAGCTCGGCGCTGAACTCACGTATGTCGTCTCTAAGGGCTTCGAGTTCGCGTAGACAGTTGATGCGGATGTAGGGCTCCCTGGCTGCGCTTTGGCTGAGGACGACGGCTGGTGGAAGGGTGATGTGGGGGGCGTGCGGCGTTCGAGCCCCTGGTGTTTGCTCGACTGCGTCGACTCCGCCTGTCGCAGGCAAGTCAGGCGCCGACGCTTGCGTCAGGTCCACTGACAGAAGTCGATTCCTGAAGCCCTTCATGAGTTCACCGTGACCGCTTGCGGTTCGACCGATTGATGGGCGCGGATGAATTCAATCAACTCTGCACGCAGCCAAAGATGCTTTCGGCCGACCCGGTGAGGCTTGGGTAGCAGCCCAGCGCGCTCGTAATTGTTCAGCGAGCGCACACAGCAGTGGAGCAATGCGGCGACTTCTTTGCGGTCGAGGTAGTCCATGGTATTTGATGTTGTCGATGACCAAGAGACTATGACCGCGGTTTATCTTCTGCCCTTCTAAAGTGTCTAAAGGGGAGAATGATTTAGGCTTTTGGTGGGTGCCTATACGGAAGGCGCACTGTTGCTGTGGCTCGGTGACGCGTACATCTTCAACTTCTGTATGAGTTCACCATGAGCGATGAGTGGGTATTGATTTGCAAGGCTGCGCAGGAGACTGGTTATACAGTCGAGGCGATTCGCACAAAGACCAAGCGAAACATCTGGCCATATCCGTCGATGTGGCGATATGCGCCAGACAATCGAAAGGTCATCAACCTGTCAGAGGTAAGGCGATGGATGGCTGGCAAGCCGTCCAAGTAAGAACTTTAAAGCAACTGAGCGCAAGGGCCGGCCGAATGTTTGTTCGGCTGGCCCCGGTTGTTTTGGGCTGCTGTATTGATATACTAAATAGTGGAACCGAGGCCACCGGCAAGCCTGTCCCTGCAAAGCGTCTTCGCACGCTACGACGAATCCGCTACGTAGGTTCCACGCCCTTAATCTAGCGTTGGCCACTGCAGGACCCAGACGCTCCTACTCCCGCGTAGGCGGGCTGGAGTTTCTGTGCCGAAGGGTTTCCGCAAGTCAGCGGGCGTCGACGTCGTGGTCGAGCCCGGTTCCACACATTTCCCGAGCCAAGACGGAGCGCCGCCCGAGCCGCTCCCTGCCGGGGTGGCCGTTCGCAGCAAAACGGGGGTGCAGATTGAGTTCAGTTTCCAGGGCAGGCGTTGCACTGAGACGTTGAAGGGCACGCCCACCGTGCTGGCGGTCCGCAAGGCTGCAGAGTTCCGCAGCAGCATCATTGAGATGATTGACCGCGGGGCGTTCTCCTATGAGGCAACATTCCCGAACAGCCGGCGCGCCCGACTCCAGCAAGTCGAGGCGGAGCAGTCTCTGGCCCACAGTGAAACCACGGTAGGGCAGCTTTTTGATGATTTCCTGGAGCGATTCCGGAAGAACAACCCCGGCGGCGACAACACCTACGACACCCACGTTGGGGTTGTCCGCAGCCACCTTCGAGCTGCGTTTGGGCACTTGAAGCCCAGTGAAGTCACGCCCGAGCTCATCCTGACGTTTCGAGAGGGCCTGAGGGACAGAGGAACGAGCGACAGTCGTCTGAGCAACGTGTTGACGCCCCTGCGCGGCGCCATGGCTCTCGCGGTCGAGCGCGACCTGGTCGTCCGGAACCCTTTCGACAAGGTCTCGCCGACCAAGCCGAAGAAGCAGAAGGTCGTCTTGCTCGGCGACGACGGTCTGCCGCGGTTCGATGAGCCGCTGCCGGTCCACACTGACCGGGACTATGAGAAGGCCGCTCGTATCGCTGACCCGTTCAATGCGGGGGAGCGGGAGGCCATCCTCAAAGCGCTGAGGGGCCAGGTTCGCGCCATCTTCTGTTTCGCGTTTTGGACAGGCCTTCGTACCGGGGAGCTCATTGCGCTGCGCTGGTGTGACGTCGACTGGCTCAACAAGCGGGTTTGCGTACGAATCGCGCTCTCCAAAAAGGTCTTCACGCCCACGAAGGGGCGCCGGATGCGCTGGGTACCGCTCTTGCCGCCGGCGCTGGCTGCCCTGGAGAGTCAGCTGGCCCACACCGGCGAGGCGGGGCGCTGGGTCTTCAACAATCCTGTGACGAACGACCGCTGGTCGTCCTCGGAACGTCTGCGGCGTCGCTGGGTGCGGGCGCTCAAAGCTGCCGAGGTTCGGTATCGCTACCAGTACCAGACTCGGCACACCTACGCATCCGCTCGTATGTCCGCCGGGGAGTCCGCGTCTGACGTTGCGGCAGCGATGGGCCACTTGGACGTGCGCTTGGTCTCCATCGTCTACGCTCGGTTCATCCCCGCGGAGAACCAAGAACCGGGCGCACGGACCATCGCCGCCTACGCGGAAGAGTGGTCTCGCCTGACCCCGTTGCTCGCTGACAACACCGACGTCGTGACGGACGAAGACCTGGCAGAGGCGATGGAGCCCGACGTCGAGTCGGAGGAGGGGGACGAACTCGATGCCCTGGAGCGTTGACAGGTGCGGTCGATGCGACAAACATGCGACAACGCGTGGTTCATCGGCCGGGAACCCGCATGAATGCTAGGGGAGGGTGCGAGTTCGAATCCCGCCACCCCGACCATAGAACGGCAGAGCCCGGTGTCCACAAGACACCGGGCTTCTTGCTTTTCTGGGCCCCACTGGGCCCCACTGGGCCCGACGCCGAGCCTGTAGCGGGTGCTCAGCCGGCGCGCCGCGGGCTTGCTTGCACTGTGACCTCGGGCGCTGGCGAGCGCCTGGGCACGCCGACCGACATCCGCCACGCCGCGTCCAGCACGACCGGGTCGCGTGCCGGCGGCGTGCAGAGCCGGCGCGGGTCGGGTCGGATGCCGACGCGGCCGAGGTCCAGGCGGTCGGCATCCCAGCAGGCCAGGATCGTGAGGTCGTCGGCCGTCGTGTGGCCGTCGCTGTGCAGGCGCATGGCCTCGCAAAGCCGCTCGAAACCCGCCGCCGGCAGCCCGTCGAAGACGCCCTGATGCCGGAGCCTCACGGCGAAGTCCGCGGCACGCGATCCGTGTGCCGGGTCTCGCCCGTCGTCGAGGCGCTGGCTGTCGTGCAGGAACGCAAACCAGGCCATCGGCAACGGATCCAGGTCCAGCGCGGTAGCGATCCGGCGTCCGTGGTGCCAGACCCGGCTCCAGTGCGGGAGGCCGTGGATGCCGTCGCGCAGTTCGAGCGGGAAGACGGATCGCGCCAGGCTCAGGGCGCGGCGGACGGCACGGTCACAGGCCGCGGTGGAGGTGGTCGACGTCATGGCATCCTGCCGCCGCATCATCGCAGCGAAACCGCTGCGGACGCCAGACGCCCTGGACCCGGCCCACCGACGCTCATGGCGCCAGCGCCCGCAGCAGACGCTGGATGCGCCCCAGGCGCGGGCTGGGGTCGTGGTGCGCCAGTGCCTTCGCGATCACCTCCCACGCCTGGGCCCGCCGGGCCGGCGCGACCGCATCGGCCCGCCGTGAGAGCATGGCCCGGGCGCTGGCCAGGTCGCCCGGGTCCGCCTGCGCGGCAATCCACGCGGCCACCAGCAGCCAGGCCTCCGCCTCGGCCAGCCCGAGGACCATCAGGTCGCCGATCACCTGCACCACCTGGGCCGGCAGCCTCCACGCGCCGCAGACCGCCGGGAGGGCCTCGACCGAACCGCCGTGCTCGAGGTGCTGCGCCACCTGCCGCGCGATGTCGGCCAGCGACAGCTCGGGGAGGGCGTTGGCCTGCCTGCGCAGGAAGGCCGGGATCTCGACCCCGTCCATGCGCGGGGTGCCTGCCGCATCGCCTGGCGCGGCCGTGCGGGCGCTGCGCCAGACCGACGGGGTGCTTGGCGCCATGGTGTCGCAGGCAGTCATGGAGGCGGCCACCGCCATCTTGAACACCGGGACACTGTGCACGCTGCCCGTGCCGCCCCATCCCGCGGCCATCATCTGCGGCAGCTTGCGGACCTCGGCCGGCTGCAGGGGCTTGTCCTCTTCGGCGCGGCGGTGCACCAGCACGCAGTGCGTGCGCGCCGTGATCAGCTGGTGGTCCAGCGCCAGCTGCAGCGCGAGCTTCTCGTCCACGCCGGCGAGCCGTCGCGACGCGCCGAGCCGCGCGAGGTCCGTGCCCTCGCTGGCCACCGTGACGGCCGTGGTGGCCAACGCGGGTGGCGATGCCATTCCTGCCGCCCCTGCCTTGTTCGCGTCATCGGCCAACAGCGTGGCGCGGGCCGGCCCGGGATGGTCGAACCCGGCCCAGGCCAGCACCGTGTCGCCGGCGAACACGCCCGGCGGCGGGCCCACGTGCCACAGCGGGGTGGCGCCCCAGTCCACGCGCACGGGCCGGCCCGGCACCTGACGGATGCGGCCGGCCATGCGGGCGGCCGCCGCCTGCAACGACTCGCCCGGCGTAGCGAATTCGCAGGCGCCGCCGGTGGCGTCGGCCAGGCGGCGCAGCACGCCCTCGGCCGGCGCGCTGCCGACGCCGATGGCAAACACCCGATGCCCGCCACGCCGTGCCTCGGCCACCAGGTGCTCGACGTTCCAGATCTCGCCATCGGTGATCAGGAGCAGGTCCACGCCGCCGTGGGCCGGCCAGAGCGCGAAGACCGAGCGGATCGCCTGCGCCATCTCCGTGCCGCCCAGCGTCGCCTCCGTGCCATCGATCAGGCGCCGCAGCCGGTCCTGCGCGCGCGGTGTGCACCCGGAAGGCGCCAGCACGTGATCGGTCTGGCTGCCGAAGCGGCTGAGGCTGACCCGGTCCTGCGGGCCCAGCGTCGCGACCACACCCTGCAGGGCCCGTCGGGCCGAGGCGATGCTGTCACCGGCCATCGACCCCGAGCCGTCCACCAGCAACGCCAGCGACACCGTCTCGCGCACCGGCCCCGGCGGGACCTGAAACGCCGCCAGCGCCACCCTGTGCCCCTGGGCGTCGCGGCCGGTCACCAGCAGGTCGGGCCGGGGCTCTGTCGGCGTCAGGGTCAGCACGACGTCACGGTCGAGCCGGGCGCCGTCGGCCAGCGCCAGCCGCAGGCCGTCCTGCGTGCGGGACAGGGTGTGCGCATGGGTCGGGCACTCGACCCGGCCGCCGGCCAGCGCGCCCGTCACCGTGACCTCCAGCGTCAGCGGGTAGTCCGCTGTGAGCCCCGTCTCGGGGACCCCATGGGCTGGCACGCCCGCAGCCTCCGCCTGGCCATACCGCGGCGCGATGGTGGTGGGCACCACCAGCCGCAGCCGGCCCTGCTCGAAAGCCAGCACCTGCGCGAAGCGCAGTTCCAGCACCACCCGCTCGCCGGGCAGCAGGTTGCCCAGGCTGGCGGTGTGCAGCCCGTCGGCCGCCACCTCCAGCAGGATGGGCGCATCGCCCTCGGCCAGGGCCTTCTCGTACACGTCCTCGGCCTGCTGGCGCGGCAGGACCTGGCCTTCGAGGCGGTGGTCGCCGAATTCGGCCGCGATGCCCAGCAGCACCGCCTCGTGTGGCAGCGGGAAGCTGTAGAGCAGCTCCACCGGCCGCGGGCCCGCGTTGCGGTAGGCCTGCCGCAGCGTCATCGTGAAGAGCACGCCGTCCAGCCGCCCGCTGGCCTGCACGCCCTCGAGCAGGGGCGGCGCCTCGTCGTCGTCGCGGCAGCGCATCGTGAAGGCCGGCGCCATGGTGCTCGTGTGCATGTCCGTGTCCCTGAGCGTCGTGTGTCGTGGTGTGTCGTGATGTGCGGGCGGCCTGCGCGCAGGCTCACTCCGAAGGGATCGCGGTGTCTGGGGTGTCCGGCAGGCCCGCGTCGCCAGGGCCCCGGAGGCGGCGGTAGGCCGCCGTCACCTCGCGCACGAGGGCACGCAGCTGTTCGGGCGACAGGTCTGCGCGGCCGGGCTCGACCTGGAGCTCCAGGCCATCGGCCAGCGTCACCCGGCTCCAGACCTCGACCGTGCCCGGGCGCACCCGCCGCGGCGGCGGCTCCTCGGCTGCGCCGGCCCGGAGCTCGCGGATGCGATCGAGGCTCAACCCCGCCTCGGACCAGCGGCGAACCTGCATCAACTGCTCGAGGTGCCGCGGCAGGTAGTGGGCGCCGCGCTTCTCGCCCTCGGGGCGGTCCAGCAGGCCCTCGGTGATGTAGTAGCGCACGGTGCGCGGCGTCACGCCGGCCAGCGACGCGAGCTCATCGATGGCGAAGCGGCGGTCGGGGGTGGGGTCGCCCATGGGGGCATTTAAGGACACCAGTAAAAATCAGTCAACTGTATCAAACACTTGGCCGGAATCACGGGTCCGAAAAGGCGTGGCAGGTCAGCGGGACGCCTTGCGGGTCCCGCTCGCTCGGTCAGCCTGTCTGCTGCCGGGCGGTGCGCCCCGATGTGGGCGCCGACCCGTTGACGAGTCGGTGATCGTTCCGCCTTCCTCAGCATCTGCATGCGGTGCCAGCCCAACGTTGGGCTGTCCCGCCCATGCCGAAGACTTGCAGGCCGCCTGGGTTGCGGGATGGGCGAGTCGCACGGCACTGTCGTGTTCAGCATTGCGCGGACCCGGTCATTCGACGGGGCGCTTCGCCGGCGCGAACCTGAGTTGCCGTCGAGAATTGCAGGCCTCCCGAAGACGCCACACCACGTTGACCACCATCTCGCACCTGCCACTGAACACCGTTGCCTGGTTTGAACCGCAACTGCAGCACGGCACTGGAGCCCTGGGCTGTCCGACCCATGTGGCGGGTTTCGGCAAGCGTGCCGAGGCGGTGCGTCGGCAACTCGTTGCGTTGATGGGCGCCGTGCACGAGGTGTCGGACGCGGGCGGGCTGGAGGCGTACGACGTGGCTGTGGTGTCTGCGGGTCAGATAGGCCCGGAGGATCTCGCGTCGCTGCTGGCGGACATCGGCCCACGGACGCGGCCGGTCCTGTGGCTGGTCGCCGACGAAGCGCAGGAGCAGCAGGTGCTGCAGTCCGTCGATGCGGCACAGGATGCGTGTCGTCTGCAGGACACGCCCGAGGTGGCCTTGCGGCGCGTGCAACGCCTGGGCGCGTGGATGACAGCCAGGCCCCTGGTGGCGTTGGACGACGTCGACCCCCTGACGGGACTGTTGAATCGGCGAGGTTTCGGCCGGGTCCTTCGGCGTACGCTGAACGACCTCATGCCAGGCGACCAGATGGCCGTGGTCCTCTTCGATCTCGACGGCTTCAAGGCGCTCAACGACCAGTACGGGCATGCGGCCGGCGACGTGGCGCTGGCTGCAGTCGCCAGGGCGCTCGAGTCGGTGGTGTGCCGTGGTGACAGTCTGGCCCGCCTTGGTGGCGACGAGTTCGTCGTTCTGCTGTCGCGACGCAGCGCAGCCGAACTGGTTGCCGATGCGCGTGTGCTGCTGGAGGTGATCGCCCAGGTTCGCCCCATCGCGCTCGATGACCAGGAGGTCGACATCGAGGTCCGGGCCAGTGCGGGTCTCGCCATGCTCAGGCAGGGCTTGACGGAACCCCAGGTGCTCCGCCAGGCAGATCAGGCGGCCTGGGAGGCCAAGGCCCAGGGCCGCAACCGGCTTGTTCACTTCGAGCTGATCCACGACGCAGGAGAGGTCGGACCGGAGGCCGACCTTCAGCGCTTTCAGGAGGTCACACGGCTCTTCGGCGACCGGATGAACCGCATGCTGGCCGACGTTGGCCGCAAGCTCGTCGAGTCTGCGAAACAGCACGCGCTGGTGGACCCGCTGACCCGCGCCCGCAATCGGGGGTTCTTCAACGAGCGGCTGCCGTTCGAGTTGGAACGGGCGCGCGCCATGGGACGTCCGCTGGCCATGGCGTTGTTGGACCTCGACCACTTCCACGACATCAACGTCGCCTTTGGCTGGACGACCGGCGACGCGGTGCTGCAGCGTTTCGTGCAGCTGGCCACGTCGCATCTGCGGCCGACCGACTGGCTGGCGCGTTACGGGGGCGAGGAGTTCGCGCTCGTCCTACCCGGGACCAACCTGGAAGATGCCCGCGCCGTGGCCGAACGGCTGCGCGCATCTGTCGAGGGCACCACCTTCCAGGCCATGGACGGCCGGGTGGTGCCCGTGACGTTGAGCATCGGCGTGACGGTGCTGACCTGTGACATTGCCGATGCCATTGCCCTGTCGACCAAGGCGGGAAAGGCCTGCATCCAGGCGAAGGAGAGCGGACGCAACCGGGTCGTGGCGTTGCCGTAACGCCAGGCGTGCGAGACCAGCCGCCGGAGGAGTGCTGCAAGGGCCGAGATGATCCGCAGGCGCCGTGGCACATGGCTTCTGGCCTTGCCGGGCACTTGCAGTCAACGGGAGCGGTTCCCCGCCCACGCACGGCGGGGCTTGCGCCCCGTGCAGCGGTGGCGCATTTTCGGTGCCTCGTTTCGAGCCCATTGGTGCGGGTACCTGGTCCCTTGCATGCCACCCTGGGTCTCGTGACGCCGGGTCCAGGACATCGACCGCCACGGCAGACGGACGCTTCGCCCCAGCACGGACTGTCGAAACTGGCTCAGTTGTAGCCGAACGCGGTGAGACCGATGGTCCTCGACCCATTGACCGTCACGATGGTCAGTTGCGACACATCGAGCGTTCCCGTGGACCGTCGCACGATGACGCCGACGCCGCGCAGGGTCTCACCAGGAATGATGCACGGTGCGGCACCGAGCCGAACGGTCACGTCGTACACGTTCTTGCCCGATGCCCGGGGAGTGACCGTACCGCTGAGGCTGCAACCGGCGGCGGTTCGCGTGGAGAAGTTGCCATCGGCCGGCACCTCGACGACCATCGAGTCTCCGGTGTTGGTCCTGAGCCCCCACGGCCCCGCGACAGCTTCCATCGTCGCTGGCATGTTGTACTCGTACGGGACATCGCGCACGGGTCCGCCGGACAGCGAAAGCGATGCGCGGCTCGTGGTGACAGTGCCCGACAACGTGCCCTGCTCGGCATCAAAGGTGGCCGTACCCGTACCACTGACGGACGGCGCGAAGCCGAAGTCCCGAAGATCCGACGAGGTGAACTTGCCTGAGCCGGAACTGCTTGTCCCCTGGATGAATCCCGCGGCGTTGAAGCCGTCACCGGACCCGAAACCATACAAGCCCCAATACTCGCCGCCCTCGAGCACCAGCAATCTGAACGCTGGGTAGCTGCCACCGCTCAGGGTGCCGCTGTAGGCTCCTTCCGCGGTACCGCCCTGAGGGATGATCCGATTGGTCACGGTCAGGATCTCGGCGCTGGAGGCGATATCGTTGGCCACCGCGGCACCACTGACCTGTCCGGCCGTGCCACGGATGTCCGCCACGGCCCACACCTTGTAGTCGCCGGCAATCAGGGGGACGTTCACGCCAAGCCGATGCCTGTAACTTGAGCCCGGTGCGAGTGCCGGCACGTCGGTGACGGCCAGGTTCGGGCCCGTGGCGCCGTTCGCCAGAGCATTGATGCGAACCGCTGCGGCGGACACGCCGCTGACCTTCGAGCCGCTGTTGGTCACCGTGAACGAGACGACGGTCATCCCGCCCACCGTGATCGGTGCGGGCTCGGCCGAGATGGCGGATACCACCAGATCAGGGCCGGGCTGGGTGGAGTCCTCCACCTGGAGCGCCGTGGATGCGACCGTCGAATCATTGTCGAGGGCGGCACCCGACTGCCCTGCGGCTCTGGTGCTGTCGGTCACGATCCACACGTTGTACGCACCCGGGGCCAGCGGTACGGTCACACTCTCACGGCGCACGGTGGCCGCACCCGCTGCCAGGGCCGGCACTGCGACACTTGCAAGCAGCGTTGAGCCCGCCACGCTGTCGGCGGAGGACGAGACCCGGATCTGCGCCGTCGTTGCCAGAGACGAGGCCGGACCGACGTTTTCGACGACGAACGACACCTGAACAATGCCACCGGGCGGCGCACTGCGCGGATCGAACCCGACGCTCTTGGCCACGAGATCGGGGCCTCCGCTTGGCGCCTGCGTCACCGTGAGGATGCCGATGGCCGAGACGATGTCGTCGACCTCGTTTGCAGCGGGCTGCCCGGAAGTCCTGCCGTTGTCGGCGATGACCCACACCTTGTAGCTTCCGGACGACGCCGGTGCATTGACCGTCACGGTCCGTGTCGTCAATGCCCCGGCCGCCAGCGCCGGTATTTCCGTACTCGCGAGATTGGTGCCGGCCGCGGACTCCGAGGAGGCCGTGATGCGCACGACCGCCGTCGATGCCTGTGCAGGGCTGTCCCCGATGTTGGCAATTGAGAATGTCACGGTCACCGGGGCGCTCGGGTTGGCGCTGGCCGGACTGAAGGTGATGCTTCTCGGCACCAGATTCGGTGCCAGTGTCGGTGACGGCCCAGGCGGAGAGGGCGCGTCCACCGACAGTATCGCTGCGTCGCTGGTGACGCTGCCAGCCTCGTTGGACACGACGACGTCGAACCTGGCACCATCGTCGCCCGCTGCAACAGACCACTCCAGTCGGGAGCAGTCGCCTGCCGACGAGCACGGAACGGGAACCCCATCTCGACGCCATTGGTACGACAGCAGTCCCGAACCCACGGCATCGACCACGAAGCTCACCGTCGCCCCAGCGGGCGCACTGACGGAAGCTGGGCCGGCACCCGCAGGAATGAAGGGTGCGTCGAGCCTGTACATGTACGGTCGGCATGCACTGCAGTTCGAGATGGGATCCTCTGCCGATGCCGACCATTCAGCGAAGGGGAAGCGAAGGTGCGGTGTGATCCGGCTGTTTGCAAAGGCCGACAGGCCGTCGATGACCTGTCCGCTGAACGCGAAGAATCTCGCCTCGTCCGATTCGAGATCGACCTCGATCAGCCTCGACGGTCCGACCAGCTTCGACGGGTCGGTGTCACCCGCCGGCTCGGTCAGGTTGAGGTGCGCTGCCCCCAGGTTTCGTAGCACTTCGATCTAGAGCCCAGGGGTTTGCATCG
>VFQM010002884.1_pt1 | contig 11843 bp, 14 predicted proteins | sample 3512391 | NCBI WGS metagenome assembly VFQM01 (sample SAMN10412369, study PRJNA504923) | tailings metagenome | isolation source: Replicate 1 from Balatoc abandoned mine | place: Philippines
GCGTGACTCGCGTGACTCGCGTGACTCGCGTGACTCGCGTGACTCGCGTGACTCGGAGTGGACGCGTGGTTGTGATCATGGTGCTCGGTCATCGGGCGGCCTCGTTGGGTTGAGCGAAACGGACAGACACACCGGCAACGCACGTCATCGAGCCGCTCCGGCCAGTGACGCTCGACGCGCCTTTTCCTCCAGCAGCAACCATCCCAGCGCCTCATCTTTGGTGCCGCCGGCCTTCATTACGTTCCAGTCTCTCGCAATCTGCCGCCGAAGATAGTCGAATACGTGCGGAAGGGCCACGCAGTGTGACGGTCCGCCGGCCGCCGACGCTGACGGCACCACCGAGCCGAACGCTACCAGCCTGGCGCGATGGCCGTGGCGAAGCTCGACACTGCCAACGTGCAGAAGTTCTCGCGCCGCGCGCGCGGCCTCTCCCGCACTGCAGCAGCCGAAGCGCGCCAGTGCCGCGCGCAAGACCGCGGGATCCCGGGCCGCGGCGTTGAGCTCAGCGACGCCCTCTTTGACCTCGCCGATGATCATGTCCCCAACGTCGGCAGAAACACCGAGCGCTTCATCGAGCACTCCGGCTTCACGGTCGTCGGCTGTCGCGGTCCCGGCTGCCGGCACGAGGTGCTGAGCCCGCGGAAACCGGAAGGCCAGGATGTCGAGATCGGTCCGCGTTCGAAGCTCTGTGTGGCCCTGCGGTCCAGGAACACGCGCGACAATCGGGAACTCGGCCACAGTGAAGTAGCCGTTCATTCGAAGATATGTTTCTACGAGCGCCACGCTGGTGTCCATTCGACCGGCCCCGAGGACGAAGTTCCGAGAGATGAGTCTTGCGCCAATAATCGCGTCCGTCAGCCAGATGCGTAGTCGCGAAACTCCCGATTTTACATAGGGTAAAGCCTGACGTGGCGAATCGCAGCCGCGGCCGCATCTCGCTGCAAGGCAATACCCGAGCACGGCTGGTCAAATCCCCGATGGTGTCCGCGTCCGGTACGCCCGAAATTGCGAACACGGGCGAAGGTCTGCCGAAAGCCGTTCCGTGGTGGTCTCGAGCAGCGCCCTCCCGCCGTCGGCCCAAACACACCTTAACCGGAGTCTGATATGCCATCCGAAAGTTCATCACTCAACGTTCGCGCATTCGGCCTCGCTGCGGGCATTGTCGCGGCGACGCTCTCGGCAATCTGCGGCGTCGCGCTACTGCTCGCACCGGACTCCACCTGGACGCTTGCGGGCTACCTCCTGCACGCGGATCTCTCGATGGTAGCACCCGTGGTCAGCTGGGTCGGCCTCGTGGTCAGCGTGCTCGGATGGGGGCTCATCGCCAGCGGCGCCTTCGCGGCGGCGGCGGCGCTCTACAACCGATACGTCGCGCCAGAGCGCTGATTCGCACGGGTGGTTCGTCGGGTACCAACTAGGCGTCGCGTCGGCCCTCGAGAAGCCGGCGGATTGCCGGCGTCTCCGCGCGCACGACGCGAATGCCCGCCGCCACGCACTCCCGGCGAGCGGAGAACTCGAGCGTGTCGATGAACCGCACGAATCGCGGCCGCAGCGTGAGGTCAGCCGAAGCGAAGCGAAGGTGCGCGTGCTGACGATGGCAGATCTCGGTGGCTCGCAGGAGCGCTTGATACCCATTACGAATCCCGTCGGCACGCTCGAGCGCCCCGGCATCCACGGCGACCACCGCCGGGAGACCGAACTCGCGTGCCACATCGACCGGCGCGAGGTCGGAATACGCGCCGTCCGCAAGGAGCCAGTCGTCCATGGCTAGGGGAGGCAAGACGCCCGCGAGTGCAGCGCTCGCGTACACGGCGTCATCGGCGCGTCCCGTTTTCAGCACCACGCGCGTCCCGCTCCTTAGGTCGGTTGCCGAGACGGCCACGGGGATGCGCGCGTCCTCGAGTCGCTGTTGCCCGAGGAGCGCACGCAGTTCGGCCCGCCCGGCCTCGCGCACATGACTACCTAGGCCCCAATCCCAAGCCATAGAGGCCGCCATGCGCAACGTCCGGATCGCGGAGCGAAGAGGCCCGCCCGATTCCGCGGCCCTGCCGTGCGCACCCGCAAGATCCGGTAGCTTCACGCGGCTCACCGCCGCATACCAGTCCTGGCGGAGGGCATATGCCACACCGACAATCGCGCCCATCGAGACGCCAACAATCGCCTGGGGACGGTAGCCGAGGTGCTCCAGACCTCGGAGCACACCGAGGTGGGCGAATCCTCGCGCGCCCCCTCCACCCAGCACGAGGGCGAAGGGCAGATGGGGGCGCGGATTGCCGGGCACGGGAATGGCCTCAGTGCATCACGAGGAACACCAGCGTCACCCAGTGCGTGTCCCAATCCGCGCCGCTCCCGGCCGGCGCGTCGGCCACGTGCAGGCCGCGCAGGTTCCAGAGGCCGCCGCGATCGATCGGAATGTGCAGCACCCCTTGGCCATCGGTGATGAACGTGCCGTGCCGCTCCTGTCCCGCCAGCGCGTTCAGGTTCGCGTCCGCAGGCCGACTGACCACACCGGCCTCAAGGCGGACGCCGCTGAGCGGTTGCCCGCCGAACAGCACACGCACGCGCAGGGTATCTCCAGGGTGCAACACGGACGGATCAGTCAGCGGCAGGAGTTCAAGCGGTTGGCCCACAATTCGGGACCACGCGCGAGGCCCACCCTCACCCACCTCGACGAACGTCTTGGCGTACTTGGCGTAGCGTCGCGTCACGCTGTCGCGAGGCACGCGTCCTTCCCGCTCCAGACGCGCCAGCACGGCGCCCGCTCCCTCGAGCTCGAGGTAGCGCCGGAATCCCGCCGCCGATTCGCGCACGGATCTCGGGACCGTCGACACCACAACCATCCGCTGGCCCGTCCCCGTCGGGCGGTGACGCAATCGCAGCGAATTCCCGCTGGCTTCGAAATCCACGATGCGTGTCTCGCCGGCCGCGTCCAGCACGCGTGCGTCCGCGACGCGCTCCCTGGACAGTGCCGACTCGCTCGCCGGGAAGGCGCTGCTGGTCTGGCCGAGGACGACCAGCTCGTCGCCGGGGGCGAGCCGGAAGCCGATCGGAACGAGCCAGAAGTCGTGCGCGAAGGCCGGAAGGACGCCGATGCCGAGGATCAGCACGGCGAGAACGACGGATCTGTACCGGAACGACCGCGACCATCGCTTGGCGCTCACACACTCCTCCGTTTTCTAGGTTTGGACCGCACCCGCATCTGGGCGTTGGCTCTTCGCGGCCTCCAACTCCTCCAACTCGCGCGGGTGCTCGTGTTCCATTTGGTCGCGCGAGAGCCGACCCGTGCACATTACCTTCGAGAGTGGGAACACATCCGGCCGTAGCATCACAAAGTAGAAGTGCCACACGACAATTGCGAGTGTCGCGAGAATGGCCTCGTACAAATGTACGACGGATGCGACCTGGAACGCCCAGAATGGAAACCGATTGAGGAACGGCACCTCGAGCCAGAGCACGAGTCCCGTCGCGGCCATCACCACCGTGCCCCAGACCAAGGCGAAGTACTCCATCTTCTCGGCGTACGAGAACCGTCCGACTCGGGGACGTACATCGGTGACGCCGATGTTATACCGAAGCGTCTGGATCAGTTCCTTCCAGTCCGGCACGCTCGGCGGGCCCAGCCGGAGGCAGCATCCGGCCAGGCACAGCGCATCGCGAACGCGTCGCAGCCGCGGAAGCAGCGCGCCGATGAGCGCGCGCCCGCGGACCGTGAGCGCGAGATATCCGAGGTGATACAGCCCACCCGCGAGCAATGCGAGGGCCGCGGTCCGGTGCGCCCACGCTCTCAGCAACGCACCCATGGACGGCCCCAAGACGGGGAGGGTCCAACCGAATCGCAGCGCAAACCCGCTCAGCACGAGTACCACGAAACTCGCTACGAGCCACCAGTGTTGGAGGCGCTCGTTGCGGGTGAAGCGCAGATAGTCGGCGGCGTGGGGCATTGCAGCGGGCTCCGCAGCTACACGTCGGCGCCGGTCGCGCCACGCCCGCTGCCAATCGACGACGTTATGCAAAGCCATCAGCGTGAGGAGCGCGGCAATCAGCATGACGTACATCGCGCGCACCGACTCCACGAGCCTGTGCCCGGCCGTTGTTGGCGTATGGTGAATGCCACCAGCGGCGAACGTCGCCGTGGCGCCCACATGGCAGGATCCGCAGGTCGCACCGACGTTCGCTGGATGCGTGCGCGCGCCCGAGTCGGCAGCGCTGCGAATGTCGTGGTTGCCGTGGCAACTGGCGCAGTTCGCGACACGCCGGTCGCCGATCGCGGCGGCCAGTCCGTGGAAGCTACCGCGATAATCCGAGACCACCGCCGCGGTGAAGCCGTGGTCACCCGCGAGACGGATGTCGCCGTGGCAACTGGCGCAGTCCTGCGCGGAGCGCCGCAGGGCCGCGGCCGTGGCTTCCGACCCCCTCACCGCCTCCGTGTCGTGCCCGCCGTGGCACGACACGCACGTCGCGGCGTGCGGATTGCCGAGCTGTACGGCCGACGCGTGCACGCTCTTGGCGTACGCGGCCTGCGACTCCTCGTGGCAGCGGGCACAGGTTGTCGCGACGCGGTACCGTCCCACCGCCGACATCCCCACATCTCCGCCCCGCGCATCGTGCGCCGCGTGACAGTCCGTACACGTGGCGGCGGGCGCGCCATTTGTGGCGAGTGTCCTCGTTGCGTGGACGCCACCGAGATATTCGCGAACGGCTCGCACGTGACAGCTGCTGCACTGTCCGGCGACGTTCGCGCGGTGCGTCAGTGCCCTCGGATCCGTCACCGAGCGGACGCTGTGGCTACCGTGGCACGACACGCAGGTGGGTGCCGCGACGCGTCCGGCCGCCCGCGCGGCCGCGTGTGCGTCGCGCAGGGAAGTCGAGGCCTGAATGGCGTGGCACGAGGCGCAACTGGCCACGGAATCCGGCACGGCGCCCCGCTCGGCGGACTCGCCGACGTGACAGCTCCGACAGCTCAGCCCGACGTGCACACTCGCGGCCACGGCACTGGCCTGGCCAGACGCGGTCTCATGCCCGCGCATCGACTGAGCGACGGCGGGTCGGGCTGTCGCCAGCCACAGCAGGAGGACGCCGCAGGCCAGCGCTCCCGTTCGCGTCCGCACGTGGCGTTTCAATGGTGCTTGTACCATCCGACCCCCACGATCTCGTTCCACGACGTGGTGTGATGGCAGGCGGCACACTGCGTCACGGACGCATCTGGCCGCCGCGCCACACGCTGGGACACCATGGAAAAATGCTCCATCAGGTGGCTGGGTGGTGCGTTGTGGCAGTCCGCGCAGCGCGTCGAACGCGACGACGGGTGCTGAAACGGCGGGACCTCCCACGAGTCCGTGACGTGACACGCCTGACAGGCTCGGCCGAAATTCTCACGGTGGGGATCCACGGTTGCGTGGCAGCTCGCGCAGTCGAGCTGCGTACCTGGTCGCGTGAGCAGCACCTCATGATCCATTGAGATCGGGCGCGTCGCAACGCCTCGATGCTCGACGTGGCAGCTCGCGCAGGTCGCGACGGTGGTGTGAAACCGTGTCGGCTGTCGATCGAGGAGCGCTGGGCTCGACGCGTGGCACGAAACGCAGTTCGCGCGAACCACTCCCTCGCCGGGGGAGTGGCAGCCGGTGCAATCCCGCGCGAGGGGCGCGTGCGCCGCCGAAAGTGGACCAGGGCTGACGAGACTGAGGACGGCGGAGCGTTGCGTGGAACTCGCTCCGAGCCATCCGGCACCCGCGACGGCGAGCACACCAAGGAACACGGCGCCTACGGTCGCGAGCCCGCTTCGAGTCACCACCATCGCAGCCCCAGATAGATCGCGGCCGAGACGTGCAGCACGAAGACCGCCAGGAACGCGAGGGACACGACTAAGTGCACGCGGAGCCACGTCGCCGCGCGCCCGGAGAGATGGTCGTGAACTGTAACCGTGTACTCGAGATCTACGATGGCCTCGGCCAGCGCTCGCTGGATAGAGTCGTCGACACTCGACTCGGGCACGGCTGCGAAGGAACTGAACAGCGCCCGCGCACGAACCAAGTCGGCCGTCTTCTGCCGGAGGTCGGATGCGACCAGGCCGAGGAAGTACCGCCCGACATACCCAGTCGTCACGGCGACAAGAAGGAGTCCGGTGAGCACAATCCCGACCGGACTCTCGAAGCGGTGTGCGCTGTGGAGGATGGCCAGAATTGCGCCGAGGATGCCGAGGCGCACATGCCACTTGAGGAGTTCTCGCATCGGCAGTCGCCGCGGCAACGCCTGGCGAATTCGCACGCTTCGTTTCGCCAGCGAATACCACAACGTCGGCACCCACATCAGCGTGGCCGCGGCGATGCCCACGACACCTCCAACGACGCTGCCGGGGAACTGCGGTGACGCGTGCACGACGAACCCACTCCACAGTAGAAGCAGCAACATCACCAGTGCGCTCGCGAGCGCCACATCCTCGCCGCGGCTCACGTCTCTGCTCGCGCCGAGGTAGTACCGGAGGCCGCCGCCGACGGCGCTGCCAGCAAGGCCTCGATCGCTCGCATCCGCCGGTAGTGAATGACGACCATCGACGCGAAGAACAGCAGCAGGATGGCCATCAGCGCAAGATGGAAAGAGGACAGCGGAGGCGACGCTTGCGCGCTGACAGGGACGGGAAGGCCCAGCTCAGACCGTAGCCACGCGTCCGCGACCTCCGCTGGTGCCACGCTGGTATCGAGCGCAGCCCGTGCGGAGATGGCCGACTCGATGATCCCGAGGCCATGGCGCGCCTCCTGGAGCGCGATCGACATCGCCGCGTTCTCGCCCCGCTCCGCCGCCGCCGCAAGTCCGGCGACGCCTTGCGCGAGCCGCGTTGTGCCCTCCAGCATCCGCTCGCCAGCAAGACGCGCCAAGTCCGCCCGCGCCGAGTCCGTACCGACCGAGAGGCGCATCAGGCGCGGAACCATCTCGGTCGATGGCTCGAGCGCGCCCTGCATCATAGACATGACCGCCGGCGCGGTGGCTGGAGCGCGCGACGCCGTCGCGGGCGGCGTCCGCACCTTCGCCGCCGGCGACGCTGAATCCTGCGCTGGGTGATGCGCCGCGTGCTCGGCCGCCGTCTGCGCCGCGCTGGTCGACGGCGGGAGCGCGATGCACGATACAGCGACGGCGAGCGCGGCAGCCCACCGATTGCCGCTACATATGTCCCATCCGACCGCCCGGCGCGGGCGCTCTCGCGCCGGCAGGCGCGGACGTCGAGTCCACTGGAACGACGGGCGCCACCACCACGATGCGATCGATGACATCCGTCACTCCCGAGGTCGCGGTTACGATGGCCACCGCCCGGCGCCGATAGGCCACGTCTGGCACGGTACCCGATAACGTCATTCGTCCACCGTCTGCGTCAAGACCAAAGCGATAATTGCCGACGGAATCGTCCGCCGCAAGGGCGGCGTCGACGCGCTCGCGCAACTTCTCCTCGCCTGACTCGCATCCCAGCAACAATGCCAGCGCCGACAGCGAGAGTCCGGCGGCCACGAGGCGACCGAGTCGAATCGCCCCGTAGCCTGCGTCCATCCGCCGGATGCTCACGGCGCGGTCCCGAGTAGCGTGCGACGCTGCGCGGCCGTCAGCACGTTTGTCGCCTCCCGAACCGCCGCGATGAAATCGAGTCGCGCGCCGGCTCGGAGTCGCTCGACCTCTCGGACCTTTGCCTCCACCGCGGTTGCGTCGGGCTGTGCAGATCCGGTGAGCGCCCACAGCTCTTCCTCGGCCTTTTGCACCTGCCGCTCCGACTCGGCACGTGCGAGGAGCGCCCGGGACTTGATGCCGTTCAGCGTCGTCTGCTGTGACGCCGAGAGTTGCAACTGCGGTTGATCGAGGAAGAATCCCGTCGCCCCGATGTGGTTGAGATGAGAGGACCCGGCGTTGCCGGGAATCTGCGAGACCGACGCAGGGGCGCTGGAGCCAGCCGCACTCGGCATCCCAGGCATTGCCGCCATTCCGGTAGCTGCTGAGTCGGTCGGCGGCTTCGCGGCACCACCCATCCCTCTCATCCCGCCCATTCCGCCCATTCCGCCCATTCCGCCCATTCCGCCCATTCCGCCCATTCCGCCCGCCGCGGCGCCGCCGGAGGCGCCCATCGGCATCCGCATGCCGGCGGGCGGCATTCCCATCTCGCCCTTATCCATATTCATCATTCCCATCATCCCCGACATGCCCGACATGCCCGACATGCCCGACATGCCCGACATCCCACTCGCTGCTGGGGCAGCCGCTGCGCCTCCTGTCGGGCCGACAGCCGACGCGGACGCCGATGGGCGCGCGACTGCGGCCTGAAGGCGGGCAATCTCCGCTCGGAGCTCCGCGATCTGTCGCTGGAGTTCGGCGGTGGTTGGGGCTGTGGTGGTCGCTCGACCACCGCTCGGTGTCTGCGCGATACCCCCGCGCGGGGCGAGAAGCAGAGCAGAGGCCGCTGCCGCGACCAGTGTCGCGACGCAACGAACGCGCCGGTGAAAATCCATTCGAGACAGCCGTATCATTGACCGCATCCTCCGAGAGATTGGCGCCGCAAATCTGGCGAGGAGACGCCGGACCCACCGCACCCTGAACGAACCGCGCGATGGGACGGCGGCGGCATTCACCGTGCGCCCATCGCTCTCAGAATATTTTACGCAGCGTAATGTCACGGACAATCGGCGTTTCCCCTATACCTGGTAGGGACGTCCCCTCGGCGCGATGCTCATCGCTGGACAGCCACACCGCGTCGGCGCCCGCCCTAGGATTCCGGCTCCGTCTGGCGACCGGCCGTGTGCAGCACGGCTTCGCGTGCGTCCAGTTCTCGCGAAGTGTTTCCCGTGCGCACGAAGTATCGCGCTGTCGATCCATCCATCACATACACCGGACCGCGGCCGCGTTGCACGACGACGCGGCAGAGTTCCTTTCCTTCCAGCCGACTGAACGCGACGTGCACGTGTCGGAGGACCGCCGCACCCAAGGAATGCGCGAGCAGGCCCACGAGGTACGCTTCGAACCCGTCGCGATCGCGACGGCGCAGCGTCGCCAGATCCTCCTCGATTCCGACAATCTCTCCGTTGTCTGACACGCCAATCAACAGCGAGCCGCCACGATGGTTCATCAAGGCGGCGACCGTGCGCACGATCGCCGCCTCGACGGCGCGGCTAACCTTCCCGGTGTTCCGGTCCCAGCGTGCCGAAGACTTGAACTCGAGGATTTCGCTCTCGCCAGCAGCAATCAGGTCTGGGATGCCGCGATTCAGTTCAAGCTCCAGAGACCGAATGCGATCTCCCCTCACCGTGAATGCGCGGGTCAACACGACGGCCGGAAGCCCCAGGAGCACACCGAGCGCGGCGAAGATGCCCGTCATACCTACCATCCGTCGCTGGAATACCCCAACCATCCGTTCAAGGACGAAGTTGGCGACCGTGCCGGATGCGGCGTGCGCCGGGTGGAACTCGAACCAATAGATTACCATCGTCAGCGGGTGCAGCAACAGCACTCCGGCGATGGCGCAGGCCGACACAATGCCGACCCAAGCCTGCGGCGACAGGCTGGCTCCGTCGATCCTCACCACCACCCCCCCGATGACACGAGCATCATCGTTGCCATCACGCCAACGACCAGCCACCCTGCAGTGCGAACGGCGTGTGTACCGGACGAGTGCACGGGAGGCGGCCCCGGTCCGAACTCCGCGACCGTCACGGCCGGATCGAGTGTTGCATCGCCAGCGCGGAGCAACTGTACCTGCCAGCGATGCGCCGTGACCTCTACTGCACTCAGCGTGAATCGCACCGTCCCGTCGGGCCGCCGAGTGCCGCTCAATCGGCGCGGCACCTGACTCGGCGCGCGATCCGCGCCGTGCAGCGAGTCGGCTACCTCGTCGCCCGCGAGCACGACATTGACTTCCACGTCCGTTGCGACCGAGTCAGAGATTCGGTCGCGGACGTCGACGAACAGATCAACCGACCGACCGTCTCGTGCGGGAACGGTTCGCGACACCACGCGTACCGTTCCCACAACGCCTGAGACCGACAGCGCCGTCGGCCTCGCCGACGGTGAGCGATGCATGCCCCCCATGCTCGGGAACATCATCGGCGCGTAGCAGCCGACCGACAAGCTCACGATTACAACGACGAGAGAGCGCCTCAGACGCCGCCTGATGTCCATCGCACATTCAGCGCGGGCGCGCTAGACTGCGCGCGTATGTCGCTACCGTCCGCATCTCATCCGCCGAGAGCTTATCGGTGAAGGCACGCATATCGCGCCCGATGCCCCTCTGCAGCACGACGACGACGGAGTCTACGGAGCGATTCTCCCAGAACGCCGGATCGGAGAGATTCGGGATACTCGGGTACCTTCCCACGGCAAGGCGTGGCGGGACGCCAACCGCACCGTGGCAAGAGCGACAGTTGGTTTGGTATAACTGCCGTCCCGCTGGGTCCTGACCTTGGTACGGAGCCGGACCCTCGACTGGCAGGGTTTCCGCCCGGCTGCTCCGCGAGCTGCCCACCGAAGCGGCCACCGCAACAATCGCCATCGTCCATATCGCGATCCTCCTCACATCCCCCTCCGTCGACCGATAGTCGATTCACGATGCTCCGACGCCATCAGAATGCCACCATGAGTCGCGTGACAAGCCCCGACCGCGCGGGAGTGTCGGCCGAATACGAGTCACGGAACAACTCGAGGCTCCAACGGAAGTACTCGGGTACGTTGAGCGGGACGACGACGCCGACCGTCGAGCGCGACAGCGTCTCCGCCGACCGGCCGACATCCGGGTCCAAGCGCTCTTGGCGCCCGAATACCGTATATGCGTTGTCGGTCCACGAGTATTGCGCCTGGACCCAGTACGAGGACCCACGAGGAGATCGAATCTCTGGCGCACCAGGGTCGCCGGTCGGCACATCGCGATCCCGGCCGAGCACGTAGCCGCCGGACAGCTCTGCACCATTATAGATCTTGTTCGCCGTCGCGACGATGCGGTAGAAGCGCCGCCCCTGATTCGGAGATTGCTCGATTACGCCTAAGGCGTCGCCCAGGTACGCGGCCAGACCGATGCCGCTGCCCGCGTCGTCCCACATCAGCTGATTCGTGAACACGAGGTCGCGTCGGCTAACCGCCGCGCCCTCTTCGTCGGCGCCCAGTACGATGCCATTGATTGCCATGAGGGACGTCCGCATCCGACCGCCCAGTACAACAAATGCCTCGACTCCGACTTGGTCACCGGCGAGACGCGCGGGTATCACTTCAGTCACGGATTCGTCCAGAGCCAGTGGCGTCGAGAGGCCGGTCGCGCGGTCGAAGCCTGCCACTCCGCCGCCAGCCGCCAGCAGGTGGCCCTGCCCAACCCGGACGCCGGCGTATCGATTCTCTGAGCCCCACACTCCGGTGACCGTGCCCACCAGGTCAATCGTGCCCTCCGGCTCACGATCGAACTCCACGTACGCACCAGCGTGGCCGCCGACGGCCCCTGCGGCAAAGAGACTGGCTGAGGGGAAGGAGAAGCCACTCGCCTCCGCGTCACCCGAGGCCGGGCGAACGCTTCCGAACTCGGCCTCCAAGCGCGCCGCAAGATAGTTCTCAATTCGACTCATGTCCGCGGCCTCTCCGATGGCGTCGGGCATGCGATAGCCGGCCCACTTGAAGGCAATGCCAACGGCATTCAAGCGAGGCACCGCCGGGCTATGGCACCCTGAGCAATTCATGTTGTAGCGCCGAGCCCACGCCGGAATCGCCTGTGCGACGGTCGGCACGAGCGTGATGGCAAGAAGCGATGCGACCATAAGTCGGGGTAACACACGGTGGTACATTGGGTACGTGCCTCCATGAAATGAATCGTGATTGTCTACCACCGTCTCGGTCAG
>VFQM010002886.1_pt1 | contig 11834 bp, 11 predicted proteins | sample 3512391 | NCBI WGS metagenome assembly VFQM01 (sample SAMN10412369, study PRJNA504923) | tailings metagenome | isolation source: Replicate 1 from Balatoc abandoned mine | place: Philippines
CTTCCGCGGCCTTCTTCGCCTGTTCGGCATAGACACGCGATTCGCGAGCGGCCACCGCCTCGACCCAGGCCTGGCGCACGTCGGTCGTGACGCCAATGACATCGCCGGCGCTGCGTAGCCGATGTTGCAGTTGTTGCAAGTCCGCGAGGCGACGGCGCTGCGGCAGCACAAGGAAATCGAGCAGCGACACGGTCAGGGCACGGTCGATTTCCGACACGTCGCCCGCCGCAAGGCGGCTGAAGCTCACGATCGGGTTCGGCAGGCGCGCAGATTGCGTCGCGGCGGCCGACGCCGCCGCGCTGTCGGCCAGCATGGTCTGAAACGCCGGGCTGAATCGAAGGGCGATGGCAACCGCAGCCGACTGGGTAACAGGCTCTGCGAGCAATGCCCGAGCGTTGGCTTCGGCCTGTTGCCGCTCTTCGGCCGATGCATTCAGTTTCGCTTCCACGCCGACCTCGCGGACCGCGAACGTGCCCGTCTCCGCGAGGTTCCGATCGATCGCGGTCGTCGCACAGCCGGAGACGGAGCCTGCGATCGCGAGAACCGCCAGCGCGAACGGTGCTCCCGTGCCGCTCCGTCGCCGTCTCATTCCTGGTGCCCTTCGTGGGGATCTTTCGGCGGGTCTGACGGCGTAGCCTCGCTGCTCGGCGCGGAGTCATGCGGATGGGTCTTTGCCGCTTTGTTGTGGTCGTGCGTGGATGTTGGAGTTTCGCCTTTCAGCTTCGCTTCGCTGGAATGAGTCTCGTGCATCTCGCCCGTGGCGCCATCTCGGATCGCTGCGTTGGCCTTGCGCCAGTCGACCAGTACCGCCTGTGGGTCGAACGCTTCATAACCCTCGAATACCGAACGATAAGCGACGGGTGCGGCAGGTTCGGTCGCGTGCGCGGGGAAGGACGCCACTGCGAGCGCGAAGCTCAGCCCGCCGGTCAATGCCGGTGGAATTCGATGCAGGCGAGACAAAGACGAAGAACCTCGGTTCCAGTAAGCAGTCGTAATTCACGCAAGGCTGGCACAGAAGTTTCGCGAAACCGTCTCGGCGGCTTCCGGGGCCCCGCTTCCCGGCGGACTGGGCTCGCCGGGAAGCGGGTTGCATCGGACTACTTCTGCAGCGCCCGGATCCACATGGCTCGACGCTCCGCGACACCGCACCGGCAAGATCGACCTATTGAGCGTTCTCGATTGCCGGTCATCTCTACGGGCTCTGGCATGAGTTGCGTCGATCGACGACGGGCAGTCTTCGATCGAGCGTTCGCGGAAACGACGCAAAGTGCCGGCATACGTCCAAGTCACCACTGCCTTGCTGACGGTGGAGTCGCTACCCCTGCGTATTGGCGGTGAAGGCTTCGGCTGTGAAGCGCGATCGTGCAACCGCCGATCGCACGACAACCCGGAGCTCGACCGCTTTCATGTACGAAGACAGCCGACGCGATCCTCGATAGCATCCTCTTCCTCGGCATGCGAGCTGACTCACGACACTAATTCGCATCGTCAATTTTTGCCGGATGCTGCATTTCCGGCATCGTCACCTGAAGAACAATGACCCGAGATCCTCGACGCACTTGCAGCAGCATGCGGGCTCCAGGCTTGGACGCAGTAATCGCACGGTTGATATCCCCTGCATTCTCGATTCGCTTGCCGTCGACTGCCAGGATGACGTCGCCGGGCTCCGTGCGGTAGGCATCACCGGTGTTACGTCGACCGGCCCGCAAACCTCCGTGAGCCGCGGGGGAGCCGTCCATGACGTCCTGTACGACGAACTCCATATTGCCGCGGACGTCTTCGACAGGAACCATCGAGCCACTGAAGCCGAGATTGGGTCGATAGACATGACCCATCCGCACAAGGTCAGGGAGCACGCTGCGAATCAGATGGATCGGAATCGCAAAGCCTATCGACTGCGCGTCCGGATTCATCGCGTCGTTGATACCGACGACCTCTCCATCGGAGTCCAACAGCGGGCCACCGCTGTTGCCCGGGTTGATGGCTGCATCCGTCTGAATGAATGACGCTTGAAGCTCAGGCGACCCGCCGCGCAGGGTTCTGCCCAGCGCGCTGACGACACCGACAGACAGCGAGTTGTGCAGGCCGTACCCGTTGCCAATGGCTAGGACCTTCTGCCCAACTTGCAAAGCGGTCGAATCGCCGAGCTTCAAGGGCGTGAGCAGGCTGCGGGGCGCATCAATGCGCAGAAGTGCCACGTCGAACTCGGACGAGACACCAACTACCCTCGCGACGTACCGTTCGCCGCTCGGCAAGGTGGTCAAGATCTCTTCGCGCCCCTCGACCACGTGATACGCGGTGACCACGTGCCCCTCCTGGTCGAGGACGAAGCCCGTACCAACACCTCCCCGGCCGGATGCAGCGTCGGAAAGTGGCTTCGTCCTTGTCGTGACGTGAACGACGCCGCGACTCGCATCACGAAAGACTGCGATCGTGTTCAGTTCGTCCAACCCGGCTCCGGCTCGTGTTTCCGAGGAGACAAGAAACACCATCAGCAAGCCGACAGCCCTCGGTGTCATCGCAAACATGGTGCATCTCCCGTTCGCGTTCCCGTCTTCGATTTACGCCCGCGGGTACGCTACGCGCAAAAGATCGCAGAAGTGTCTCACAGCAGCTGTTGCGCTTGCGGCATGCGGAATTCCGCATGTCAGTCCGTGCTGCTTCGTAGGCGTTCCGGTGAATCTCGGCACATCGCAACCGAATCGGCAGTGCTTACGATCTGAAGTCGCGGTTGAGGGGGACACTGCAAAGCGCCCGCAGAGCGTCGCTATGCCTCGGGCTTCCACCAAAGACACGGAGTAAATCCATGACCCGCTTCCTGCGCAAAGCCGCCCTCGCTCTGCTGGTCACCACCGTGATCGGCATGCCTGCCGCTGATGCCTACACCACGACGCGCAAATTCAATCCCGGCCACTACACGGTGCTGCTGCACTCGCAGGGAGCACAGCGCTACATGGACGATGCCCGGCGCCCGGGCATGAGAGGCATCACAAAGAAGTACTACTGGCGCGAACTGGAGCCTTCGCGCGGGACCTATGATCTTGCGAAGATCAGAGCCGATCTCGACTGGGCGCAGGCCTACGGCATGCAGCTCATCGTCATGATCGAGGACAAGACGTTTCAACTCGAACGTCCGAACCCCGCCTATCTGGATTCCCTGACGCCGCGAAACCGGGCAGGCGGCTATACGGTCGTTCGGTGGAGCCCCACTGTCGTCGAGCGCTACAAGGCACTCGTGGCTGCGATCGGCAAGCGGTTCGACGCCCATCCCAACTTCGAAGGCATTGCCGCGCAGGAGACTGCGCTGGGGCTCGACTCTGCGACGCTGAAGCAGTTCGGCTATACCCCGGAGAAGTATCGCGACGCATCGATCGCGATGTACGGCGCCGCCCTCGGTGTAATGCCGCGCTCGCGCGTCTTCTGGTACCAGAACTATTTCGTCGGAAACCAGGCGTACATCGGCGAGATCGCTGCCAGGCTGGGGCCAAAAGGGCTTGTCATGGCGGGCCCAGACGTCCTGCCTGACAGCAAATCTCTGAAAGATAAGTCGTATCCCTACTTCCACCAGATGCGGGACAAGATGCATCTGGGCATCCAAGTCGAGGGACTGGTCTACCGGGCGCAGCACCTGACCTCTGACACGGCAATGAAATACTGGAGCATGGGAGAACTCTTCCAGTTCGCGCGAGACCAGCTGCACGTCGACTACATGTTCTGGGTGCGGGTGCCGAAGCCTACGCCAGCTGACTCGAACGATTGGTACGACGCGTTACCCGTGATAGAGGCAAATCCGGTATTCGGCCAATAGCCCGAATGTAGCCACGGCGAGGCGCTCCGGCGCGGAGCGACGCCTCGTGCCGTAACCACGACCTCATTGGCATCCTGCGACCCGGCCCGAATGCCAGTTCGCGGTGTCATCGAGCTTCGGCGCGCACTCGGCCGTGGCGCTCCACCTGGTCAACGCGGAATGCCCTGGCATTCCGGTGATCCTTGTCGACACGGGCTATCTCTTTCCTGAGACCTATCAGTTCGCCGACCAGTTGACGAAACGCGTGCACCTGACAACTTGGCGTGCGCACATGGTTCGCCGGGCTGGGAAGGGCTCAATCACGAAGCCGAGCAAGACTTCTGCCCCTGTGGAGCCAGGACGGGCGGTGGAGGGTCTGCCCGCCATACGACTGGACCGACCGGATGGTCTTCAACTATTTGCGCGAGCACGACCTGCCGTACCACCCGCTTTGGCACAAGGGTTACGTGTCGATCGGCGACTGGCATACGACGCGCACGCTCGCGGAGGCCGGCGACGACCCCGACGCACGCGCTTCTTCGGCTTGAAGCGCGAGTGCGGCGTGCATCAGTGGACCTGCCCGAAGGCCTTTGACGCGCGACCACACAACGTCGCGATCCGGGCGTTGCTTGATCGATCGACGGTTCGAAGCCGACGCTCGTATGTAGCCTCCAGCGGATTGCATCACGGCACATAGAGGGCCCTTGCGATTGCGAGGGGCGAGAAGGGCGGCAAGCACGACCTCTGGAGTCTGCGGGCTCATGGACTCAGCGGCGCTCATCCGGCGCACCGGGGCATTCGCCCAAGGACCTCTCGCAGCCGTGGATTGCCACGATGTGGCCAACCGACCGCCGGACTCCGACGCGGTTGTTCGCCAAGGACTACGCGTCGGCAGTCGGCCGGCTGATTCCTCGGCGAGTTAACGATCCCGCAGCATGCTGCTGCGTGAAAATGCAGCACTACCGCCAGCTTGTCATGATGGCTGTGATTCACTTCGCGGCCATGTATGTGCTGATGTACGCGATGGTGAGTTCGATCGAGGACGTCATTCCGAACAACAACAACCTCTACATGGCCGCGCTGATGACCTCGGTCATGCTGCTCGTCGAGGTCGTGCTGATGCGCAGCATGTATCCAGTGGCGAGCTACAACGCCGTTGTAATCGCCGCAGGGGTGCTACTGCTGATCGGTCCTTTCGCGATGATTCGCAAGCAGGCCACGATCGACGACACGCAATTTCTGAAGTCGATGATCCCCCACCACTCCGGGGCGATCCTCATGTGTCGGGAAGCGACGGTGACTGATCCGCGTATCCGGGATCTTTGCCGCCGCATCGTCGACTCACAGGAACGAGAAATCGAAGAGATGGAGACGTTGCTCAATTCGATTGATTGACAATGGGAAGGAGAGTTCGATGAAACTTGCCGTCTCGATTTCCGTCGCGGCGATCTCGATGCTGACGACGCTTTGCGTCCCGGGTCGCGCTCGAGCCGAAGAGCCCGCTCCACAGCCCGCCACTGCAAACTACGAGGTTCGATTCATGACTCGTATGAGCGACCATCACGCAATGGCAGTCATGATGGGCGAGATGTGCATCGAGCGCGCCATTCACCCTGAACTCATCACGATGTGCCAGGACATCGCCGCCAACCAGAGCGGCGAAGTACAGACGATGCAGGCCTGGTTGCAGGACTGGTACGGCGTGTCCTACGGACCGGAAGTGAACGATGGCCAGATGACCCGCTTCCGTGACCTTCACGGCGCGGGCTTCGAAACTGCTTTCATGCAGACCCTGATTCGCCATCACGCTCGTGCTGTGCGCGAGGCCAGCCTGTGCGTGGAGCGCGCTTACCACGCTGACCTCGTTTCGATGTGCACCGACATGGTTGAGGCGCAGCTGGAGGAAATACAAACGCTGCGTGTGTGGCTGTGCGAGTGGTATGGGATCTGCCGGCCCCCGACGGGAGGCTCCGGCTAGCGAAGCCCCGCAAGGGCCGTTACTCAGAGGAGGCTCCCTTCCCTCGACTTCGCGGATCGCGCCGGCGGGCGCTCATGACTGCAATGGAGAGGTCTTGTCCCTTCACCGTTTGGAGGTTCCCATGAAATCGTCGACTCGGATTTCGCTCGGAGTCCTGTTATCGGCACTGGCATTTGCGAGTGTTGCGATCGCCGATCCCGCAAACACATCGTCGACGACGGCGACGCAGGACTCCAAGGCAACTTCGACTGCCATGCACCACGACATGATGACCGGCATGCAGGAAATGCATGGCATGAAGCCGACCGGCGATGCCGACCGAGACTTTGCCCACATGATGGAACACCACCACGCGCCGGCCGTGCAAATGACTCAGACCTATCTGAAGGGCGCAAAGAACGCGCAGCTTAGGACATGGGCCGACAAGTCGTTAAAGAACCAGCAGAAGGAACTCGACGAACTCAAGAAGATCCAGGCCTCGATGGGTTCGGCTGCAAGCAGCGGGACGTAGTCGCCGACGCGTGTTTTTCGCTCAGCCAGCGGAACGTGACAGGCGGAGTGCGTTCAGAACCACCGAGACCGAACTCAACGACATCGCGGCGGCTGCAAACGCAGGCGTGAGAGTCACGCCCGTTAAGGGGTAAAGCACGCCAGCCGCAATCGGCACGCCGATCGCGTTGTAGATGAACGCGAAGAATAGGTTCTGTCGGATATTGCGCACGGTCGCCTCGGATAGGCGACGAGCCCTGAGAATCGCACCGAGGTCACCTTTTACTAGAGTGACGTGAGCGCTCTCCATCGCGACGTCTGTGCCAGTGCCCATCGCAATGCCGACGTCAGCTGCCGCCAGGGCCGGTGCATCGTTGATGCCGTCGCCTGCCATGGACACCCGATGACCACGGGCGCGCAGATCTTGGATGGTGGCCGCCTTCTGGTCAGGGCGGACGTTTGCGACCACCTGCTCGATTCCGAGTTCCCGGCCGATCTCCTGGGCTGTGGCTTCGTGGTCCCCGGTAAGCATGACCAGCTGCAATCCAGCCTGCTTCAATTCCTCAATCGCGGCAGGGGTCGAATCCTTGAGGCGGTCGGCCACCGCCAGCAGTCCCGCGTAATGCCCATCCACCGCAACGTAGAACACGCTGGCACCGCGGCCACGAATGTTCGAGGCCTCAGCTTGGGCTTCAGGCGGCACGGTTGCCCGCACCGCGCCCATCAGCGCGTCGTTGCCGATCGCGACTGCTCGGCCCTCAACATTGCCCCGCACCCCTTGTCCGGTGATGCTCTCGAAGCCGTCGACAGACGCGAGCGGAATGCCCCGCTCTTGGGCAGCCATCACGATGGCGCGGGCGATCGGGTGTTCACTCGATTGCTCGAGACTCGCAGCAACACTAAGAAGATCCGCTTCTGTCATGTCTGTCGGGCGTATAGCTGCAAGCTGCGGACGCCCTTCGGTCAGGGTTCCCGTCTTATCGAGGACCAGCGTATTGACCGCGCGCATGGCCTCGATCGCGGCGGCATCCTTGAACAGCACGCCAAGTTGGGCACCGCGACCGGTGGCGACCATGATCGACAGTGGCGTCGCGAGCCCAAGGGCGCACGGACACGCAATGATCAGCACCGACACGGCCGCGATGAGCGCATGCGACAGCGCGGGACTTGGCCCGACGAGCGCCCAGACGACGAACGCAACAATCGCGACCACAATCACGGTGGGCACGAACCAGGCCGCCACTTGATCGGCGAGCCGTTGCGCCGGGGCGCGCGAACGCTGGGCCTGCGCCACCAGGTTGACGATCTGCGAGAGGAGCGTGTCGCCGCCCACTTTCTCGGCTCGGACCACCAACGTGCCGGTTTGGTTGACGGTTGCACCGGCGACGCGATCCCCGGCCTTCTTGTCCACCGGCAACGATTCACCGGTCAACATCGATTCGTCGACGCTCGAGGCGCCCTCGAGCACGACACCGTCGGTGGGAATCTTCGACCCTGGGCGGACACGCAGCCGATCGCCTACGTGGACGTGAGCGAGCGGTATTTCCTCCTCGCGATTTGCGGCGTCGATCCGTAAGGCCGTGGGCGGTGCGAGTGACAAAAGCGCACGGATGGCGGCCCCGGTGTTCTGGCGGGCGCGTTGCTCGAGCCATTCCCCCAGCAAGACCAAGGTGACGATCACGGCGGCGGCTTCGAAATAGAGGCCGACGCGACCTTGCTCGTCCCTGAATCCGGCCGGGAAGACATCCGGAACGAGGACGGCGATCACGCTGTACGCCCATGCCACGCCGGTGCCGAGCCCGATCAGCGTGTACATGTTGGGCCGCCACGGGCGCAGGGAGCGCCAGCCACGGCTGAAAAAGCTCGCGCCGCCCCACAGCACCACGATCGACGCGACGAGCAGCTCAAACCAAGGAGCAAATCGGGCCCACGCGCTCGGCGGATGCCAACCGACGAGGTGCGGACCCATCGTCATCACGAGCAAAGGCAACGTCAGCAGCGTGCTCGTCCAGAACTTGATGCGGACTTCGCGAGTCGTGTCTTCGAGCTCGACGGTCGGTACGACCGGTTCGAGAGCCATGCCGCAGATGGGGCAGTTGCCCGGGCCGTCCTGCACGATTTGCGGGTGCATCGGGCAGGTGTAGCGCGTGCCCGACGGTGTCAGGTGCGAGACGGCCGGCGCCGGCGCCAGATACCGCGAAGGGTCGGCGACGAACTTCGCCTTGCAACGGGCGGAACAGAAGCGATACGTGGATCCTTGGTGTTCGGCGCGGTGGGGCGAACTCGCCGGGACGTCCATCCCGCAGACGGGGTCGACGAGCGCGGGATTTCCTGTGCCAGCTGAACCGTCACCTGTCGAGTGATGGTGGGTTGGCGGATGACCGGAAGCGACCGGCCCATGTCCATGGGAGTGATTGCTCATCGCGATTCCTCATGACTCATCGGCCGAGCCTCGCCTACCGTAGGTGCGTCATCCCACCGTGCGATCCGCACAGGCCTTCACTACACTCGACGGCAAAGAACTGGGAGCCCGCGTGTCTGAACACTTGATCGGCCAGCTGATTGAGCGGTGGCGTGCGGATCCGACCGCAACCTACCGGAGCTGGTTCCTCTGGGACGAGCGGCTGAAGAACTTTCGCTCGATTCGCCGTGGAATTGGCCAAGTGGTCGCCGAAATCGAGGCTGGGACTTTCGGCGTGGCGTACCGCGGTTCCTCGCTGGAAACCGTGGTTCATTCCATTGCCGAGCAGCGGCAGATCTTCAAGGGCGCCGACCACGCCTTCCTGTGGAAGCCGAAGCTCCGGATTCCGGACATCTACGAGAATCCGGACAACCAGAGAGCATTCGGACGATTGCTCCACACCTGCAGTTGCTGCGACACCGAGGCCGAGATTATCGCGGCCGTTCACGCCATTGACCGCCTGCGGATCAAGGGACTGGGCCCTGCGGTCGCGAACCTCCTGTACTTCCTGCATCCGACCCACGTGCCGCCGTTCAACACGGCCATCGTGAAGGGCTACAACGAGCTGACGGGCTCGAAGGTCAAGCTCGGCAGCTGGGAGCACTTCCTTGCCATGCGCGCGGGCATCGTCGCTTTCAACGCGAAGTGGCGGGCACTGCTTTCCAATGACCTCGGCGCGGTTGGCGCGTTGTTGTTCGACATCGGTTCCGGCCGATACCCGGCGCCGCCGCTCGGTGACACCGACGGGGCCGAATGGCTCCAGCGTCTTCTGAATGCGCGCGAAGAAGCCCATAAGCTCGCGAAGGCCGCGGCCGCTGAAAATGAAGCCGATCGCAGCCACACCGAAATTCAGGCGTGGCTGCGCGACCTCGGATTCGCGCTCGGGTTCGACGTCTGGATCGCGGCGAACGATCGGAGTCGTGAAATCGGTGGAGCTGCGCTCGGTCGCGGCTGCCTGCAGGAGCTCCCGGCGGCGCTGCGCGCAGGCAAGGGCGCAGAATCGATACGCCTGATCGATGTGCTCTGGCTGGAGAGGGGTTCGAGCAATGTGTGTGCCGCTTTCGAAGTCGAACATTCGACTTCGATCTACTCCGGCATCGTGCGGATGCTGGACCTTGCGTTCTCTGCCGGCCCGGTAGCGGGATCGAGCGCACTGTTCCTGGTCGCCCCTGACGCACGCGAGCAGGACGTTCGAGCGCAACTCGCCCGGCCGGCGTTTACCAGGGTCTCCGACCTCGACGTCCGCTACTTGCCGTACGGTGAACTGGCGAAGCACCGCGACTCGATCGCACGCTTTGGCTCGGGACTGAAGGGCATCGAAGCAATCGCACGCCGACTTTAACGGCACTGATCGGGTCATGAGCCCCGCAAGAAGCGGGGACCCGATCGGGCCCCCGCCAGCGCAAAACGCCGTCAGGTCACTTCGCCATCGCCCTGTGTTCCTGGGCGAGCTCGCGATTTTCCTTCGCTGCCTCCGCATATTGCTTGGCCAGCTTGGCGCAGTGCGCGTGCATCGCAGCGGACTGCACACCCTTCTTAGACGACGGGGCGTTATACGCTTTCGCCATCGCCTCGTGTTCCTTGGCCTTCGCCTCCAGACGAACGGCTTCCGCGTCATATGCGGCCGCAATCTTCTCGTGATCTGCCGGCGTCGACGCCGCTGAGATCTGATCTGGCGTCACCGCCGGTTCCGCGGCACTTGCACCGACGGAAAGCAACATTGCCAAGGCACCAGCACCCAATAGTGAGCTGAAGCGATTCATCGGGATCCTCCTGTTCTAGCGGAAGTTCACCGTGGCCCTCCGCCACGGCATGGGGGACCAAAATGCAAATTTTGGACCGTGTCCAACGCGACGTATTGAGGGCCGTGTGCACCGTTCGATTGCCTGGCGTCGGTTCTACCGGCATGAGAGGCACCGATTCGGCGCAGCGGTCCAACCGCCGCCACCACTTGGGCGTTTCACGGCCCCCGAAATTCCCAACGCTGGCCCCGTAGGTCGCAGGCCATCGTGTCGGTGTCCGCATGGACACGACGTTTGCGGACTGTGCGGACGCCTCGGTGGTGGGCGATGCGCGAACGAGGGCAACAACACCTCGAAGGGACAGGCAGGTCGTCTCGGACATAGCGGAGTCTCTCCCTGTGCGGTTCCAGAACGCCGATGCCCGGCGCGTCTTTACCTCAGCTGAGCCATCGATAGACTCGCGCAAGCAGATAGATGCCCGTCAACGCCACCCACAGGGCGGCGGACGCTGCAAGGATCACGAGCGGGTGATTAAAGTCGTCCCGTCCGACGTAATCCATCGTGTGCAGCATCCAGAAGAAGTCAAAGACCCTCCACGCGCGCGTCCGCGTCGCTACGAGATCTCCGTCCTCAGCGGAAAAGTAGAGGCTGGTTCCGTCCGCATCGTCGAAGCGGGCCTGCCACGTGGCACCGAAGCCGCGGGATTCCAGTGTCGGCTTCGGAGTCCACAGCACTTCAGTCAACCGCCCATCGCCTTGGTACCGCTCCGTGGCAAGTCGGCGAACCAACGGTTCATCAATGGCGATGCGAGCCCCATCGTGGGTACGTCGAAGCTCAATACCATCTTCTAGCTCAACTCGGTAGATCCACTCTCCGCCGAGCGAGATGACTTTAAGATCGCGAGCCTTGGTCGCGGGCAGCGGATCAACCCATTCCGCAGGCTCAGCGAGGCGTACCCTCGACGCGAACTCCGGCGAGGGCGGCGCGGACACCAAGTGCTCGCCTTGCACGTCATGATGGTCCAGCCACGCAAACATGGTGCCGCTCAGCGTCCACAGAAAGATCTGCAGGCCGACGAAGAGCGCAACCCACTTGTGCAGCTTGCGCAGCGTCAAGAGCTTCACGAGACAGCCCGCTTCGCGCGCCGTCGCTGCAGGAACGGAAAGCTGAAGAACGCGAGCCACACGCCAAGAGTGGCCAGAGTCAAGCCGAGAAGCGTGGCTGCGCGAAGCAGCCAGTTGTTCACGTCGCTCCTTTCCTGGTAGTCCATGATGTGGAGCGACCAGAGGAAGTCGAACCAACGCCAGAAGCGGTGGCGCCTTACCACCAATGCGCCGGTGTCAGGGTGGAGGTAGAGGCTCGTTTCCAGCCAGTCAT